>Ga0315536_1001429_pt1 | contig 11950 bp, 16 predicted proteins | sample SalMarSW160230MG_FD_203093 | JGI IMG/M metagenome (GOLD analysis project Ga0315536, IMG submission 203093) | Salt marsh sediment microbial communities from the Plum Island Ecosystem LTER, Massachusetts, United States - Salt Marsh Sediment SW1602-30 ... | reverse complement strand
TAAGAACCCTGAAAGGGCGTCGCTTCTCCTATCTGTTTCAAAGATTATAAAGACGCCCGTGGAAGAACTCATAACCGGGAATCCTGGAGTGCCCGGCACAAAAAACTGACATGGTTTTTGAGGTTCGTCTGTATCACGGGAAGATCCGCGGGGCCATCTTTCTGGTAGAGATCAAGCAGTGGCTGCAGAAGCCTTTCAACTTCATCCTGGTCCAATGACTGAAGCAGTGAAAACAGATCCTGCACATGACCAGGCTCGAACATCCCCCCCCCGTCCATGATCCGGAGCGCCTCAATAAATCCTTGTGTCGCGGCATGTACGGAGAAATCCCCGGCCCAAGCTGTTTCCCCCACGCCATCTAATTTATCTAACCGTATCCGGATCGTCAGGTTCAAAAAGAAATAGACTATGGCTATCATCGGATGAGCGGCATCCTCTGAAAAAAACTCCATGATCGACTGATAGTCCCTGACCGTCGTGAGTTTGACATGGATGCCGTCGTCCCAGGTTTTCACTACAAAGTCCCCAGCTGCATGATGCCAGGGATAGATCTGTTTGAAGGTATGGGCGTCATAGTAGAGGGTAAGGATTTTGGATACCTGTCTGAAGATCTCGAAGGTCTCTTTTTCCGAAACATAACGATGTCCCTTTTCAAGGTCCCAGATGCAGACCTTTTGGCGGTTATCCTTTTCATCAATGGAAAGATGCCATTCATGGTAGTCTTCAAACCATTCGGAAAGGATCAGGGTCAGCGTTTCGTGATGGTTACGCCCATCCTGACATTTTACATCTCCCTTTTTATGGACCTCTGGCAGATAGGGAAGCCTGAGAGATCGATTAAGGGATTTCAGCATCTCATATTCATTTGTCAAGCACGCCCTTGCTTTCTCCGAGACGGCTGTGGTAACGGCAAACTTGATAGGCCTTTCATACATAAAAATATCGACACTGGCCACGTGGTACAGGCGCCCATGTTTTTCACTCCGGATCAGTATCTTATGGATGCTGTCGAGGCCTATTTCTCTGTGCAGACTCTCTTTGAAGATGTGGACCAGGCGTTTCCCTTGATCTTTCAAAATAAATGCCTTGATAGCTTCGAAATAGTCTCCTAAGGTGAGGAAGGGATGGTGTTCTGAGGGTGTGATTAAGAAAGGCCTTGCCAGGTCTGCAGACCGGAGGGAGATGTCCCCCTCCGGGGAAGAGAAGAGATATTTTATTTCCATGGATTTAGGTAGTTATCTTCTTCAGGGCCTCTGAAGCTACCTGGCCCACGCTTTTCTTCTCAATGTTCCCATTTTCATAGATCTCGATCTCATGAGATTCCTGCAGGAGCTTTTCAAGATCTCCCTTTGCCTCACGGGCACCCAGGTTCCCCATGAGCCATCCTGCATAACCGCGTACGTCGGGATCGGAATCCTCAAGATAAATGAAAAAGTGAAAGGTGTGCTTGCGGAGGATGTCCGGACTTGATTTCGCTATCTTTCCCAAGGCCTGAAGTGCCTGGGCTTTCCTTGTTTCATCGGCAAGAAACTGATAGAGTTGGGGGGCGTATCCGCCAAACAGATCGGCTCTTTGGCTGATAATCTCTCCAATGGCTTCAAAGGCTCCAGGTGGGAAGGCCGCCGTATCGATCAGGGAATAGAACAGCCCCTGGAGGAGCTTTGAAATGATTCCCGGATCTCTTTCTCCAATAGTGGCGCACGCCTTGCCAAGGATTTCGGCGGCTCTCTGCCGGAATAGCGTATCACCTGAATAGAGAAGGCGCTGTAGATACCGAATGACTTTCTTGTCTTCGCATGCCGCGTTCAATATGGGGTCAATTTCATATCCCTCAACCAGTTTTTCAACCCTCTTTTTTGAAAGAGGGTGTTTTCTCGTTCCCTTTGCTGATGATCCCGATGAAACCGGAATCGCTTGATTGAGCCTTTGCTGAACCCCTTCAGAAGTAACTTCCTGAACATCCTTGTGCAACCTTATAAAATATAAGGCTCCGGCGATTCTTCTCCCTTCATAGGCACCTCCAGGGATGATCAGATGGTTTTTGAGGTCATAATTCTCAACTATTTCCTGCAGATAATCCTCTTCAGCTTCCAGCCCCCATGCAAGATCCCAGTCCATGTTGCATCCGAATACCAGGGCCTCAATCATGGCGGAGCCAAGATTGTGTCCGGTTTCATCACATGCATAGACAGCGCCGCATGAGCATGAACCCACAGGCATTTCCCCGGGTCTTCTGGTGCTCAACTCCTTTGGCCCCTCAATGAGCAATCCGCAAAAAGGACATTGGGGTTTTTTTATTGGTTCTCTTCCGAAAAATTTGCTTTCAAACATTTGAGGTTATATCTCTAACTAATTAATCTCCGGGGACCCAACTCAAAACTTCTTGAGTTTTCATCATATTCAAAGTCAATAATCTCGAAACCAAATCGAGTGGATCTGAACTCGATAACCCAGTTCCTATATTGTTCTCCGGCGAATTCGCAGTTTATATTACCATTTCGTGCGTGCATTATCATGAGTCGCGGTGCGACATCTTCATCAAAAACCTCGGCGATATGAGCTTTGTCATTATCATCCAGCTCTTTTTTGCTCATTTAGCCGGCCCTGGCAGGTCAAGGGTCATACATTGATTGGAATCTCCGCATGATTTTGCGGTGATCTTGGGCTGGTTGCCGCCGGGACCTACACCGATAGCATAGTTGGTCCTGCTGACGACCCGTTCAATCGATCCGGCGTTGCATTGGGGACAGGTCATATCCACCTGTTCATCCGGGTTCATGAAAAGCCTTTCAAACACCTCACCGCAGGCGGCACACCTGAATTCAAAAATGGGCATTGTCTTACTCCTATTATATAAGGTATGTTGCAAAATTATAGTCACCCTACAGGACAAAGTCAAACCATGATCCTCTCATTTCATCCATGCTTTGATACGGATATCCAGATTATTCTCGGAGACCGGAGGATTGATTCAACCATCCGGGGATCTATCCATAAGGCGACTGCTATTATTCTTCCCCAGGCATGCACCCAAGATCTTTACCAACTCTGCGCTACATCCGATGCGACGCTATTTCCCAACTATGAAGCGCGCATCAAATATCCAGGGAAGATCGGTCAGAGCCTCTTGTTTGGAGATTTCGGGCTACCCCACCCGAAAACCTTTTCCTGGGCAACAGTCGGAGAGTTCAAAAAAACCCATTATGAGCCTAAGACCCTTCCCCATGACCTACCTTTCTTCATCAAAGAGGACATGAGCCACGAGGCAGAGGGTGTATTTCTCGTTGAAGACAAGAAGGCCCTCAAAGAAGCCCTGGATAACCTTGCCCTTCGGGAAAGATCCGGTCTGAAGGGATTTGTTACCCAAGCGTATGTCCCCTGTGACGGGAATGTGCTCAGGGCAGTCATTATCGGAAAGCGGATCATCACTTACTGGAAACGATTAAACAAACCGGGGCAGGAGATCACCACCATCAGCCGGGGTGCAATTATCGATCATGACTGGCAGCCTGATCTTCAAGAAAAGGGAAAGGTTCAGGCCCTCCACCTTTCCGATAAAACCGGAATCAATCTGGCAGCCGTCGATTTTGTATTCTCTGTCACAGACAAAGACCCTAAGCCCCTTTTTTTGGAAATCAACTATTACTTTGGCAGAAGGGGATTAGGTGGGACTGAAAATTATTATCGCCTCCTTTACAAGGCGATTCAGGATTGGCTGGAAGAAGTTGGATTGGACCCGGAATCAGTAAAGCTTATTTGACGATTGGCAACGTGGCACGTGAACTTCACCTTGGCAGCGTGAACAGCCTTCCCAAGGGCAACGTCAGTGTCCACGTGTGGTGTGTTTCGGGGGTATATGCGTAAAACAGGATATAGATTTTGAAAACCAGTTTTGACAATAGCTTTTCAGATAAACCGAGATTTCAGGTGAACTCAATGAGCCGATTCAGTTTTCTCATGGCAGCGGTTGTTTTATTCACAGTCGGATGTGCGACGATCAAGGAAAAAATCAGTATGGCGAGCTTTGAGAAAGTATCAGAGGCCTACAAGCTGGTCATGCTCGATTCAGACTTCGAAAGCGCCCATGGATTCAGAGACCCCAAGGCCGTTCGTGAGAGGCCGAACTTCGCGGCGTACAAGGGTTTAAAGATCATTGAATACGAGGTGAAAAGAGTATTGATGTCCGACGACAAAACTGAAGTCAATCAGACCACCGAGGTGAAATACTACCGGATTGATAGTCTGGTCGTGCGAACGACGCGGTATGAACAATTGTGGAAATACGATGACATGAAAAAAACCTGGCTCCTCCAAACTGGCCTGCCTGCATTCAAATAGCGGTTGTGTCCCGCTGGAGCGGGATCATCGCCATATCGCGCTACAAGCGGGATGACTTCCTTGGATTCAATCCCCCTGGCACATATAATTTGCCTGGTACCCCTTTTCCCCATTCCTTTCTCGAAGATCCCGTTTCTGGCGGGGATGATTTCTTCAAGAACGCCCAAAGGATCTAAAAAAACCTCTCATCCCCAATCCTGCCTTACCCCACAGATGTTTTGGCCATTTTGTCCCTGACAAAAAAGGGCAAATCCCCTATAGCGCAAGTCTAAAAAAGGAAGTTCTTGCCACCATCACCCAATTATTCCTTGCCGAGGCCCTAAGTACGCAAAATCCGCAAGAACCCAAAAACCGATCCGGGATGAAGAAGATGGCGGACGATTATCATGCATCGGAGTTTCATCTCTTCAGGATGTTCGACAAGAATATCCTCTTCAACGTGGAAACCATGTTGTTTTACGAGGTGTCGCCGGTCGTTTACGACATCGCGGACCTCCTCTCCGACCCCGGCCACCCGGATCCGGTAACCTCCCTGAAAACCAGGTATCCTGAAGCAGAAATCAAAGAGGCCGTGGTCTATCTGATGCAGGAGGGATTTCTCCGGGAGGGCCGGGCCGTCCCCGCCAAAAATCGCCCCAGGCTCATCAAGCGAAGCGGCATCCGGCACCTGGAACTGATGGTCACCCATGCCTGCAACATGCGCTGCCGCTACTGCTACGGCTCCCTTTCCGCGGACGGCTGGCAGGAGGCCCCGCACCTGTATGGGGCCAACGACAGCGGCATGTCCCTGGAGACCGCCATAAAAGGCGTGGACTACCTCTTTGAGGCCTCCGGCAGGTTGACGGACCTGAGCGTGATCTTCTTCGGCGGTGAACCCCTCCTGGAACTTCCCCTGATGAAGAAGGTGGCCGCCCATGTCCGTGAAAAGGAGGCGGAGACCGGCAAAAAGGCCGACCTCTCCCTTTCCACCAACGCCTTGCTGCTTCGGGACAAGCGGGTGATCGATTTTTTGATGAAACAGAAGGTGGGGTGTCAGATCTCCATTGACGGCCCCAAAGAGACGCACGATCAGAGCCGCTGCCTCCCCGTGGGCCCGTTTCTCCGCGACTGCGACGGCGACGGCATCCTGGAGGCGGACACCAACGGGGACGGCCGGTGCGAGGGGGACCCGGAGGTGCGGGACTATAACGGCAACGGGTCCCGGGAGCTTCCCGAGGGCACGTCCTTTACAGGCGATTTTCAGTTTACCTGCTTTTACATCCCCGACGACGTGGCCATCGCGACCACCGGCCCCCTGACCATCGCCGCATCGAGGGAAGCGGCTGTCTTCGGGGCCATGCGCCTGGCCTCCGGCGTACAGATATCGTCTTCGGCCATGATCGATCTCCGCACCAGCGCCTGGCTCTCCGAAGACGGATCGGAGATCCGGTTTGCCACGGCCCTGGCAGGCGCGATCGACGAAACGCAAAACTACTATCCCAAGGAAGAGAGCGTGCCGCCCATCGAGTTTACGAGCGTCTGAGCGGCACGGCCAACCCGGCCACCATCACCATGGACGGGAACAAGACCGTTACCGCCAACTTCTCCCTGGCCACCGGCAAGGCCGCCTCTTTTAAGGTGACCGTGACCGGGATAGAGATGTTCAATGGAAGCACGTGGGTTTCCCTCTTCTCAGGGGCGGCCCAGCTCGACATTGTGACCGGGGGCGTCTTTCCGGGCGTCACCGGTCTCGCCCTTGGACAGGGGACCTACACCAAGATCCGGGTCACCTTCAAAAATTCGTTTCCGGCAACCGGGACCCTGAGCTATGGCGGGACCGCCTATTACACCACTGCCGCCACGTTCGGGGGGCAGACAAACCTGGCCAGCACGCCCACGACCGTCTCGGGAAGCATGGCCGCCTACACCTTCAGGATGGCGGGGTGGGGGGCGCTCAATGCGAACGTTGTCCGGGAATTTGATATTACACCCATAACGGTTTCTGATAAGACAGACTACCAGCCCACCCTGAGGTTTACCATCAGTAACCGGTTTCGGCTCATGGGGGTCTCGGGGAGTCCAGGCACCTATTATTTCGAGCATGCAGGGCCTAATGTCAGCATTGTGGAATAGAACTGATGCAAACTGGATGCTGGATGCTGGATGCTGGATACTGGATGATGGATACTGGATGCTGGAATGCCGGGATGAATATGGAGGGGAAAGCAAGATGAATGAATCAAAAAAATCAGAGACCGTTTCGGTGACTCGCCGGGAATTCTGCAGGAAGGCTGTCAAACGAACCACCCTGGCTGCGGCCGCAGCGGCCGCCGGCGTAGCTGCCTACAAAAAGCCGGAGATCAAAAGCTTTTTCGGCGCCGGGGATGCCTATGCCGCCACCACAGGTGCGGGCAAGTTCTCTCTGAAGGGAGACAGCAATTAGCGCGGAATGAGGCCCGGATATCAGGAACCATCTCGTCAGGGATAGTCAATGAGACAGGCAGCCTGGGGAAAGAGAAAAAAAAGGTCTTCATGCCTCTGTCCGGATCATATCATGCTTCAGAAACAGATCGAGGGTCTCGCGCAGGTCTGCTTCCATGGTTGCTGGATCGCCGTCAAAGACCTCGGTGAGCATATAGAGCAATTCATCGGCGGTGAAGGGCTCTTCAAGGGCCTTCCAGATGAAAAGGGCGGGGTCATTGAGCACATGGATGCCCTTCTGCCTGCCCACATACAGGGCGGTGCTGTTCCCGATCCTCTTGATCTTAACCTGACTGGCTTGTCTGTAATGCATGTTCTTTCACCGCTTTTTCTTAGAGATTACCCTTTTCGGGCCGGCAGGTCAATATTCAAAGCGGCGCCGACCGGATGGTCATTGTGGGTTTCGCACGGATTTGTCAGGTCCCTAAGACCAGACGGCCGTTTCCAATAATCACGGTAACCGAACTGCCGATAATCGACGTCTTGCAAGTGGACAGTGGACGGCGGGACGGTCGGATTTTCCCGCTTGCCTCGCCTGAAATCTCGGTGCCTGGTATATACGGCCGCACGCCAAAGGATTTCGCGGACCGTTAAAAAAATGGGTTGGTTTCGGCAATGGCGGGCAGGGCTTGACCCACAAGGCCTTTTCCACTATACTCCTCTCGCAAAAAAGCGAGTTTTATGACCACCTCACCGCTCTACAACTTGGCTGTTCTGATTTCCGGTATCGCTGTATCCATCAGAAGGCTGAATGATTTTGTTACCGTTGATGTATTTCAGGTGAGGTGTCTGGTAGGCCGGGGTGACTAAGAAAATGGAAGATACTTGTTGGGGAATGAAACCGGACAGACCCAGGGCTGTCATGATTGCCAAGCGGCAATTGGTCGAACTGGTTTTTGACGCGGTGAACCTTGAGGGGATTAATTTTACTCTACCCGAAATCCAGACGCTGCTTGACGGCGTTACCGTGGGCGGTCATAAACTGTCGGATCAGGGTATCGCGCTGAACCAGAGAGATGCCTGGATAAGAATTTTCGAGCTTGTGTCAGGGGATCATTTTGAGATAACCAGGCAACTTGCTTGCGAACTGCACGCTATAGCTGCAAGAGAAGAATCGCTTGAATGGGGGGAATTCAGGTCCGGGAGAGTTTATATCGCCGGTACAACCTATGTGCCTCCCGGTCACGAGGAACTTGGCCGGCGTTTTCAGGACATGGTGGATGATCTGGAAAATATAGATGATATTTACGATCAGGCCATTCATCTTTTTCTGATTATGGCCCGCTGTCAATTTTTTTATGATGTTAATAAACGTATGGGGCGGTTCATGATGAATGGTCACTTATTGAACCATGGATATCCAGCGATCAATTTACCTGCAAAAAGGCAGTTGGAGTTTAATGAGAAAATGTTGGCCTTTTACGAGTTCGGGGATGAAGCTGATATGAATGAATTCATGCGGTCATGCCTGGATGAAAAAATAATCCGCCTTATGAAGGAAGCCTGATAGGCCTGGTGGGAAGTCGTGCCGGAAGAGAGGGGGGCCCGCCGGCAAGGATTCGTTTTTGCTTCTACGCTGTCTTGACGTACACCTTCCGTGATCTCGGGCCATCAAACTCGCAGAAAAAGATTTTTTGCCAGGTCCCTAAGACCAGACGGCCGTTTTCAACAATCACTGTAACCGAGCTGCCGATGATCGACGTCTTGATATGGCTGTCGGAGTTCCCTTCCATGTGACGATACCGGTCATTCGGGGGAACCAGCTCATTCAGTTTGCGAATAATATCCGTACAGACCGCCGGATCAGCGCCCTCATTGATGGTGACACCGGCCGTGGTATGAGGGACATAAACCACGCAGATCCCGTCGGTCACACCGGCCTTTGAAACCTCTCCGCTCACCAGTGAAGTGATATCCACCATATCTATTCTTGAGCCGGTTTTTACATTAATTGTTGCGGGCATTTTTGCCTCCTAACCCGGACAAGCCGGAACCAAACAGGCCTCGCGCAAAGGCGCAAAGCTCGCGAAGTTAACTATTTAATATTAAAATATATATTCTTGGCGTTCTTGGCGTCTTTGCGAGAAAACATACTTTTTACGAGTCCATCAAAATTGAATATTGAAGATTTCAGGTATCGCTTTGCTCGGTCTTTTCTCTTAAAATTGATAAAATTCATTAACGTTAGGCACTTCAAACGTTAGGCACTTCAGGTGCTCAAATTCCCTATCTCAGGGGAGTATGATGGGAGAAGATTCGCCTCTCTCCTGGCTTTGCTCAAGCTCACTTTCTTCCATGGCCTCCGTGTAAAAAGCCAGGCTACGTTCCAAAAGGGTTTCAATCACCGAATTGGCTTTTAAAATCGTACTCTCCTTACCTGCGGCATGTGCCGCCGCAAGGGCCAGACCGGCTGTCTCTTCTTGCCCTAACTTGAAAAACACATATCCCATCTCCTCTAACCGGCGCTTCAGCAGCTTACGTTTCTCAGGGGGAAAGATCTCGCCCATGCACTTTTCCTTAATCTCTCTAATCCGGTCAGACTTCTGGATCTCGGTAAGGACGATCGGGCTCTCCTCTACCTTGAACATATCTTCCATAAAAGGCCTCAAGGCTTCAAACTCAATCAACCAAAACTCCATCAACTCGTGATCAAAGAACTCCATGAGCTGGGAATCGGTGAGGATCATGTCCGAAGCGGGCGTTTCGGGAATGTAATCATAGACGACTGGCCGCGCAAGGAGAGGGGCATTTTCCAGTAACCACGGTCTCAATTCAAGATAATCAGCGGGCACATCTGATTTTAGCGTCAGATGCCTCTGGTAGGACTCTTCAAGAATAGTTGCAGCGTGTGACAGGGAGGTTTCAACCAACGGCCCAGTCTCCCGCGAGAAGTTCTCTCTTATCTCCTTTTCGCTCCTCTTGCTGAGGTTGCGGTAAAAGAATTCCTTGATTCCCTGCTCGTCAGAGACAATGCCAAGACCTACATCAAGGCCCTTGCCTCCACGGTGTACGGTGATCACAACGGCCCTGAGTCCTGCTCCGTCAATAGAGCCCACATAACAGCGAGGCGGCTCTTTCTTAGAAGGTTTCAAGACAGTTGAAGAATCATCCTCTTTGGTGTGGAACGCTTCTGTAGCGACGCCGCTTCTCTTGAGCTTGAATAAGGCACGCTTAATTGTCTTGCCGACGCCTTTATCTTTAAAGCCAGATCTCAGTGCCAACAAGAGGGCGATATGGGAGTCATCGTTTAATGGGAGGCGATCGATAAGGGCTTGTGCACAACGTGAATCAGGAACCCTGATGAGAATCTCAGCAGGGTCGGTGCTGCCAATTTCTTGGAGTAAGGTGGTAATGAGGGCTTCCTGCTCCTGGTTGAGCAGGACCGGGTGGGTCGGTTTCCTCTTGGTTTTCGCTTTCCGTCTCATGCCCGTAGATTGTCAGTGAGTGTTCTCCTACTCATTAACCCTGAACCCTGAACCTGTGAACGGTTACAAATTTACCAGGAACGCCATGTCATGTCAATGAGTGGTTTGGTTTTCACCAACCCGGCTTTCGGGTGTCAAATCTCGCGTATTTCACTAAGGCAGCAATGGCGCGTGCAGCGCGCTCAGGTCCCGGGAACACGGGTATGCCACGGTCTATAAGCCCACGAATAGATGGCTCTTCGAGACTGCGAAAGGTATAACCGATAATCGGTTTGTCATTTGTTTCGAGCAGGCGGGCAATAGAGCTACACTGATGATCCGTAAATTTCAGGGCCTGATCCATAACCTCCTCCTCAGACAAACCCATCTGCTTAAGCGCTCTCTTAACGACCTGAGACGGGGTAAAAAAGTAGATCAACAGCATATCGGCCCTTTTTTCCTTGATGAGGACCTGTGGTATGTTGGAGAAGAAATCATCTGGATTCTTGGAAAAGGTGAGATCAACCGGGTTGTTGACGCTGCCGGTATGAGGGACGAACGGCGCCAGCTTCTCTACCGTATCATCTGACAGGTCAGGCAGTTCGAGACCCGCCCTCCCGCAGGAATCCGCGGCTGCGGCCCCTGGCCCACCGGAATGGGTCTGAATGACTACCCTGGGTCCTTTAGGTTTGGGCATACTGCCCAGGACCCAGCAGAAATCGAACAGCTCGGTGACAGATTGGGCCCTGATAACCCCGCTCTGCCTGAACATACCACTGTACAGATCATCCGGACCTGCCAGAGCACCGGTATGGGAAAAGCCTGCGCGTTTTCCCGTTTCGGAACCGCCCACATATAGGCCCACGATCGGCTTGTGAGGCACAATCAATTTAGCGGTTTCCATAAACACCCTCCCCCTCTTGATCCCTTCGATGTAGAGGGCTATGACCCGGGTATTGGGGCAGGCAGCTAAATATTCCATGGAGTCAATTAGATCAATATCCACCTCGTTACCGACACTGAAGGCCGTACTGAATCCAAGCCCTAACTTAGAGAGGTAGTCAAAGATCTGGGTAACAAAGCTCCCGCTCTGGGATGCCAGACCGATAAACCCGGGCTCCCCTTCATAGGGGATGAAGGTGGTATTCAGCTTGTGGTGAAGGTTGGCGACTCCAAGACAATTCGGTCCGAGAACGCGTATCCCGTATCTTCCGGCAATCTCCTTTAACTCCTCTTCAAGGGCAACCCCTCCGCCTCCGACCTCCCTAAAACCACCGGAAACGATAGCGGCCTTCCTGATGCCTTTCCTGCCGCACTCCTCAAGTGTCTGGTTGACGATCTTAGTGGGGAGTACAATCACTGCCAGATCCGGGACCTCCGGCAAATCCAGGACACTCCGGTATGCCTTGAGATCCAGCACCTTTTTTTCTTTGAGGTGAACCGGGTAAATAGCACCTTCAAAGCCTGCTGACTGCAAAGACATAAGAAGGTTGGTTCCCATGGCACTGATGCTATTTGACGCCCCAAAAAAAACAATGCTCCTGGGGTTGGCTATCTGATACAACGGGCTTTCTTCAATTGAGTTGAACATCTCGATTCCTTCTATTCAATATTTGATTAGGGCTTGTTAACAGAAATAGCTTTTAAAAGTCAACTGATTCAGGTAAAGACGTCTTGGATTTGACAAAAGCGACATCTTTGCTATCTTTGATAGGGAAATCTTCGTGACGATTTACCATTTAAACGGT
>Ga0315536_1001426_pt1 | contig 11963 bp, 14 predicted proteins | sample SalMarSW160230MG_FD_203093 | JGI IMG/M metagenome (GOLD analysis project Ga0315536, IMG submission 203093) | Salt marsh sediment microbial communities from the Plum Island Ecosystem LTER, Massachusetts, United States - Salt Marsh Sediment SW1602-30 ... | reverse complement strand
GCAGTGAATCCCTCAATGCCTGCCAAAATAATCCTTCGGCCGACAATACCGCCTGTGCGGAAGGGGTCTGCTGTCAGGGCTCATGCAGTATCGGGCTGGAGGAATGCAGCCAGGGAACGCTCTGTTGGAAAGCAGACTACCAGTATCTCTACCGCCGGAGTGACCAGCTGAGAAAATTCTGCAAATGCGCCGAGGGCACCTACGGCTACAACAGCTATCACTACACCTTTGTCCGTGCTACGGCCTTCCAGTATATTGACGCAAAAGACAATGAAAAATGGGATGTCAGAGCCATAAACTATTTTCTGCCTGTTTATGAAGTAGTCTGCCCGGACAGGAATGTATATCCCACAAATCAGGATTACTATTATTAGTTAAAAATTCTTTGCTGTTCGGGGAGCGAAATTATTATCTCAAATTACGCTTTCTTCCATGAATCTTCAGGTTAAGAAGTATATTTTGGCTGCGACCATATGCTGCCTCCTGTTGGGAGGGGCTTTAGCGGTTAAAGACCTGGAATTTGACAAAAAGGCCGGGTCTCCGGTCATACTGGAAAACAAGGGACAGAACGACAAGGAAACGGTTCCGCCGGAAGATACGGAAAGCAGTGAGGTTGCCGAAGGTTCTACCCTGGAGGCGGCCGGAGAAGAAGATTGGGAATGGGTGGTCGACCAGAAAAAACTTTACTTGTCGGACTCTACCGAGATAGATGAAGTTCTCAAGGAGTTGAAGGTCCGTTTTCCGCTTGATGGCGAACGGCTCAAGGCCCTGTCTATTCTCAGGGTCGGCACGCCCCATCAGGCCGACTGCCTGGGTGAGGAATCGGGGCGCGACCAGGACCCCCTCTTCAGGGTGGATACGGCTGATTGTACCGGTTTTGTTCTGACCAGCGCCGCTCTCCTTCATGCGGAAAGCGTGGAACAGGCCCGCGAGACTATGAAGACCATTAATTATTATCCGGGAAAATCTCCCAGTTTTGAAAACAGGCTGCATTTTACCACGGAAAGGAATGCCTTTTCTCCCCATTTTGAGGATATAACCGAGCAGATAGCGCCAGCTGAGGGTATTGCGACCCAAAAGGTAATAATGAATGGCTTCGATTCGCAGGGCAACCGCATTATTGATCTTGATTGGGAAAAAGGAGTAACGGTCTATTATATTCCCTCAGAATTCCTTTCCGCGGAATTTTTAAAGACCATTCCTTACGCCGTCGGCGTCGCCTTCATCCGAAAAAGCGATGTCTACCGGGGCCTGGACGTTGCCCACGAGGGCCTGCTTTTTGCCGGGCACGACCTTTTCTATACTAGTGTCATCCTAAAGAAAGTGGTGGAGGTGGATTTCCTTGATTATCTGCACTCCACAGAACACGTAGTGTTCGACGGTATTCTGGTGTTTGAAATAAAATAAAAAAACCGTCTTTTGAAAAGACGGCGGATGATTTTCCTTATACTGCAACGTTTCCCCATATCTTGTGGAGATTGCCGTTCTCAACCACATACGCCCTGAATTCCTTATCCCAATCTTTGACATTGATGACCTGGCCTTCTTCCAGGCGTTCCACCTCTTCCCGGAAAAGAAGCACTCCAGTCTTATCCAGCCAGAGTCCGCTTTTTTCAGCGGATTTTTTAAAATTACCTAAATTCCAGTAGATTATATTTTTCCAGTTTATTAATGAGGAATCTTTTTTTGATTCAGATATCATTTCCAGAATGACGCTGGGGGATTCCCTGAAATCCTTTTGAAAAAAAATTTCATTGTCACTGTCTTTTCCAACCACGGTTTTGAGAGGACGATTCTCTTCGTCATTTTTCACCATTAAGCCATCGGGACAATATCCCTGCTGTTCTAGTATATTGGTTCTTACGTGCTCCCTGGTTATTTCTAAGGATTTCCTGCGCCTGAAGACGAGAGAAGTGAGAAAAAACCTAGACATTATCAGGATTTTAATGCCTATTTTTCTATTAAGGAGCTCTTCTGCTTGACTGACCAGGGAAAAAACATTACCTACTTCTTCACCGCTATTTGCAAAAATAATTTCTCCCACAATAATTCCCCTTTGATTTAAGGTACTGAAACCCAAATTAAACCAAAAACGGGCTGGCGTCAACCCGTTTTTATGTGGAAAATTGTTTCTCTTATCTGGATAGGACCTTAGTTAAAGGGGGAACAATCTGCTGTTTTCTGGACATGACTCCTTTCAGGTAAAGGGTGTGGTTGTGCGGCTTTTTGCCGAAGGCCTTTTCAATATATTTTTCCTCTCCCCAGAACAGGATTTCAGAACCCATGGCCAGAATGTCGGTGGCTATCAGCAGTACCAGGTTATATCTTTTTTTCTGAGCCAAGCTATTTAATCCTTCAATAAGCTCTTTTTCTCTGGTTTTTATTTCCTCCAATCCGCATACCTCCACCTGGCCTAAGGCGATTTTTTTACGGCCGAACTCGTATTCCTTAAGGTCTGAGGTAATAATCTTTTCTGCGCTTTTTCCCGCCAAACTCGCTTTTGTCCTTTTTATTTCCAGGCCGAACCTTTCCATATCCTTGATTCCTGCTTTGCGGGCCAGCTTTCCTGCTATCTCCACGTCCTGCTTGGTGGTAGTGGGGGAGCGGAAGACAACGGTGTCAGACAGGATAGCCGAAAGCAAAATCCCTGCTGTGCTTCCGGTCAGCTTCACAGTCTTATCATAGAGGTACAGCTTGGCTACTATGGAAGCGGTGGCCCCGATGGGCTCTGAATGGAAGAAGATGGGCTTTTCTGATTGGAAACTTATCTTATGATGGTCAAGCACCTCCAGAATTTCCGCCTCCTCAATGTGGTCCGGGCTCTGGGTCGCTTCGTTGTGGTCTACCAGCACGAGGGTCTTGTTTTTGGCGCTGGATAAAAGGAGCGGGCTTTTTTCCTTGAAAGCTTTAAGTACGAACTTTGTTTCTTCGTTGAGTTCTCCTGCCCGGCACGGTACGGCTTTTTCCCCTTTATCTGTAAGATAGCGGGAGTAGGCAATAGCCGAGCAGATACTGTCGGTGTCGGGCTTCTTATGGCCCACCACATAAATGGGTTTTTCTTTTGTCATAAAAGACTTTAAATTATATGTTAATGATAATTTATTATATCTGAATTCTTTCTACTCTCCAAGATGAGCGCTTTGACAATTGGCTTTATCTCATATAATATATTCTGAGAGGTGATTGGATGTTTAATTTCTATCATATGGATTGTGAGGAAACCATTTTTCCCGTTCGAAGGCTGAAATATACTTTCCCCAAAGATGTTCCCATCTGGCAGGGAGAAGATTCCATGTTCTTTCTTAATCTTAGAAAGAAAGGCAAGAAAAACATGATTATGACCCGCCCGTGGAAATTCAGAGGAAGAACCTGCGAACCCATGCTGGATTCAAGAGACGTTTCCCTTATTAGGAAGATTTTTCAGGATATTAACATGGATATGGTGACCGTAAGGACAGAAGGGGACGAGAGAATAATAACCCTGTGGTTTAAAAAAACCGGACCTTCAGCCCTGACCAGAGAAACGGCAGCCAAAATGCTTGAAGAAAACATACCTCAAATCGATTGCCCTTTTCAAAATTGTTCAATGACTTTTATACATTTATAAGCGCTTCGTAAAGCCGGCTCTTTGCTCGGCTTTTTTATTAGGGGTTACGTTTATTTGAACAATAGAGGGATATTCTGCTATAATACGGGAAATCAGACTTAAAAATAAAAATGAACAGGGAAGAAGCTTATAATCTGCTGCGGCAGAATTTGAAAAATCAGAATCTTATAAAGCACAGCCTGGCGGTGGAAGCCGCCATGAAGGCTTTGGCATCTCATTTAGGTGAAGATTCAGAAAGGTGGGGCATTACCGGCCTTCTTCACGATATTGATTATGAGCTGGTCAATGATAACCTCAAAACCCATTCTGAAAAGGGAGCTGAAATACTGAAGGGCTTGGGATTGGACGGGGAGACATGCAAAGCCGTGCTGACCCACAACGAAGCCCACGGAGTTGCGCCGGAGAGCCTGATGGCTAAAGCTTTATTCTGCGTTGACCCGCTAACCGGCCTGATTGTGGCCGCAACCCTGGTGCTTCCTTCCAAGAAGATAAAAGAGCTGGAATCAGAGAGTGTCTTGAAGCGCTTTAAGGAGAAGGCCTTTGCCCGGGGAGCCAATCGGGAAATCATATCCAAATCCCGGGATTATCTGAATCTCTCTCTGGAAGAATTCGTAGAGATAGTACTGTCTGCCATGAAGGAGATATCAAGTGAACTTGGTCTGTGAATAAAGATGGATTTACCCCCTGTTTATTTATATGGGGCTTGACTATAAATTAAACTAAAAATAAGATAATATAATATAATCGTAGAAAGGTCGGTTTTTTGGAAATTAATTCAAATCCTATTTTATGGCAACTGAAGCCTATTGCGTAAAGTGTAAAAAAAAGCAAAACATGAGCGATGCCAAGGAGGTCGCTATGAAGGGAAAGGGAGGAGTAAAAAGAAGGGCGATGAAGGGGAAATGCCCCAACTGTGGCACTACCATGTTCCGGATTCTGCCCAACAAGTAAAATTGTTAGAAGATTTCCGGAAGTCTTTTGAAAGCACCAACCTGATAATTAGGTTGGTGTTTTCATTTTTAAAAAGCGCTTTAAATCTAAATGAAAAGAAGCCAGGAATAGGCTTCTGAAAAAAAATAGATATTAATTTTTTTCTTCATTGCGTGTCTCGATTAACTTCCAAAGAAAGGCGATGAAAAAAAATATTGAGACAATTATAGCGCCGGTATAAAGTCTCGAGAATATTCCCAACAGCAGGCACGCTATAGTGACAAACACAGACCCTATCATCAACGGCGGAATATATTTTGGAGCACCTGTATCAAAAAGAAGTCTTACCGAAAAAGCAATAATCACAAATCCAAGATATCCTAAAAAGTAAAACCAAAAGTTTGGATTCAAACATATCACCTCTTATTTTTTTAATGTACTTCTATTTTTTTGATTATCTGAAATTTGGCTCTTTGTCAATAATTTTTTATAGTTATTTAAGATGGAAGAACGCAGAAAAAACATTATTATCTGTTTCTTGTTGTTTCTGGGCAGCGTCAATGTCTTTGCCTGGTCTTTTGTTTACGAACTTTCCCATGGACCGCTTTTGGAGGTAAATTTTTTTGATGTCGGCCAGGGAGACGCCGCATTCATTGAAACCCCGGCCGGCCACCAGATTATTATTGACGGTGGGCCGGATAATTCCATTTTAGAGAAGCTGGGGGAAGAAATGCCTTTCTGGGATAGGACAATAGACTTGGTTGTCCTAACCCATCCCGAACACGACCATATTTCAGGTTTATTAGAAGTGTTGGAAAGATATGAGGTGGAAAAAGTGCTGTGGACAGGGATTTTGAGGGATACGGCCGAATACCGTGAATGGACCAGGCTTTTAGACGAGGAAGGAACGGAAGTGACGACAGCTCTGTCCGGGCAAAAAATTATTTCCTCAGACGCCGTTTTTACTGTTTTATTCCCTCAGGAAGACCTCTCGGGCAGGGAGGTAAGCAACACCAATAATTCTTCCGTAATCTTAAGGTTGGTGTTCGGTGAAACCTCGTTCCTCTTTACCGGCGACGCCTATCAGTCGGTAGAGAGAAAACTTATCGCGGGAGGAGAGGATATCGCAGTCAACGTCTTGAAGGTGGGACATCACGGCAGCAAGACCTCCACGGCAGAGGACTTTCTGGCTGTTTTGTCTCCGGAGACGGCTGTGATTTCTGTCGGTCGGGACAACAGTTACGGCCATCCCAATACTGAAGTTTTGGAACTTTTAGATAAATATGATATAAATGTTTTAAGAACCGACCGTCATGGGGATATCAAGATGGTTTCCAACGGCAGCAATATCACTATCCAAACAGAAAAATAATAATTTTAAAAACCCCCATTGTGGCGCAGTCTGTTTTCAGCCAGTTACCTCGGGTGACACGAGGTCAGCTAAAATATCTATAATTATTTTTTTCACCGCTGCTTCCATTTCTCGCCGAGCTTCAGTTTATTGGTAGTAAAGCCTTATTCATTCCCGGGCTCGGCTGCGAAGTGTCTCCCTCGGCAACTGCCTGAATTCTAAATTCTAAGTTCCACATTCGATATTCTATATTCAAAATTCTAAATTCAAAACATGGAATTTCCAATATTCAAAACCAAAATAGAGGGATTGGACAAAAAATTCGACCTCATCAGCCCCGAAGGCAGACAAGAATACTTCGAAGCCAAAGCCGGCAAGGAAATAAGGGAACTGAGGGAATATTTGGAGGATAATTCTTTCATTGCTTACCTGCTCGGTAAGAAGAGTTCCGGTAAGGGCACCTATGCCAAGATGTTTGACGAGATAGTAGCTCCTGACAAGATAGAGCATTTTTCCATCGGCGACATGATAAGGAAAATAGACCAGGAAATGGCGGACAAAAAGGAGAGAGAAAAACTATTTGAATTCCTGAGGAATAACTACCGCGGCAGAATGCCGGTAGACGAGGTAATCCATAGCCTGGAAAACAGGAGCACCAAAACCCTCCTTCCCACGGAACTTATTCTTACTTTGATAAAGAGGGAAATATCCAAACTGGAGAAGAAGACCCTTTTTGTGGACGGTTTTCCCCGAGGCTTGGACCAGATAGATTTCTCCCTGTTCTTCCGCGACCTTATTGGATATAGAGATGACCGCGACGTTTTTGTCCTCATAGACGTTCCTGAAAAAGTAATTGACGAGAGGATAAAGTGGAGAAGGGTGTGTCCGGCCTGCCAGACTTCCAGGAATCTTAAACTGCTTCCCACTTCCAAGATAGGCTATGACGCGGGAGGGAAGGAATTTAATTTAATCTGCGACAATCCCAAGTGTCAGGAGGCCGTCATGGTCCTGAAAGAAGGCGACAAGATGGGCATAGAACCCATCAGGGACAGATTGGAAAGGGATGAGGAACTCATCAAGCAGGCTCTCGGGCTGTACGGCATCCCCAAGGTAATGCTGAGAAATTCTATTCCCGTGGACGTGGCCAGGGATGTGGTTGACGACTATGAAATCACTCCAGAATATTTCTATGAAAGGGATGAGAAGACCGGTAAAATCGAGATAAAGGAAAGGCCCTGGGTGGTGAAAGATGATAGGGGAGTTCCTTCCTACAGTTTGATGCCGCCGCCCGTAGTGGTTTCCATGATAAAGCAGCTGGACGAAGTATTTAATCTATAACGGTTCGACGTTCGGTGTTCGATGTTCGAGGATTACCTCGCAACCATAGGTTGCGGGTTCGACATTCGAAGACGAAGGCCCTGCCTGAATCGTTAAACTCGAACCCCGAACTCCGAACTCCGAACCCCGAACGTCGGTGGAGAAAGGGTTGATAAGGAAGTTGACACTTTTGAAATGCTTTCTACAATAAAAATAGCCCTGCTTTTTCTGATTAAAAATCTGGTATAAGCTTTTATAGGGAGTCTGAAATGATATGTATCCTGCGGGATACGTCTTAGACACCCACCTGGAGTTTTCCAGACACGTTTTGACAGAATGAAGCAGGGCTTTTGGATAAAAAAGAGGAGCTTACTGAAAGCTCCTTTACTTTTTTAAACTAATCGTGCTCTATAATTTCTGTGTAAATGCCTTCTGCTTCGGCGGCCGTCAGGAGAACAGTATCAGGGCACCAATTTTCTGAATCGGAAACAGTAATGTCTTCTTCACCCGTGATTTTTATCAGAGCTCTGGTATAGCACTGCCCTTCTATGCCGCCTCCCCACAGCTGGCTTATGGTAGGGTAAGGCTGCCAAGAGCCGTCGTTCTTTCTTACGTCAGCTTTTTTTAGCAATCTAACTCTTTTTCCGTTTTTCGTAATAAGGGCAGGATCATACCTGCAGTGGCAGGGCAGTTCAATAACATTGTCTGGGTCAAACTTGATGATAATTTCCCGTTCCTCATAGCGAAGCCAATCTTTTATCCTTCTTATCTTTTCCATTAATAATCCCTCCAAATTTGTAAAATGTCCTGTTTATTTCTATTAGAATTGGACCCAGAAGTCAAATCAAAAATCAATTTTTAGGAAAACTTCTTTATTTAAAAATATTTTTGCGGTACAATGATGGTATAATCGATGCACCGCCTTTTTTGTCAGCTCGGTGCTGATTTTATAAGAAGGCAAGCGGATGTCACAAAAAGATACTTCCAAAAGGTTTTATGCATTGTCTCTTGCCTGGCAGTTGGGATTTCTCATTTCCGTTCCCATAGGAGGCTTCTTATTCCTTGGAATTTTAGGCGACAGGTTTTTTCACACTCAACCTACACTCCTCATTGTTGGGCTGGCAGTTGGTTTGACGGTAACCGTTTACGAGGTATATCATCTGCTGGCGCCCTTAATATACGAGGATGACAACGAAGAAAAATGATTAATATAGGATTACAGTCCGAATACATCATTTCCATTTTAGGGATTCCTATTACCAACACTTTCTTTACCTCCCTTCTGGTAACTGTGATTCTTGTGATGTTTGCAATAATTTTTTATTACAAAAGGGACAGTCACGAAAACTTCATCATCAACGGAGTGAGGATTTTGATTTCAGAACTCTTGGATCTCGCTGATACGGTAACCTTAGACCGGCGGTTTTCCAAAAAGATTTTACCCGTAATAGCCACCTTTTTCCTTTTTATAGTGACTGCTAACCTCGTCGCCTTGCTGCCAGGATTTTTGGGTTCTTTTTTTGTGGAAACTCCGGCAGGCCGCTATTCGCTCTTAAGGTCGCCTAACAGCGACCTGAACACCACGCTGGCTTTGGCCTTTTTTTCCGTACTGTCCATACAGTCTTTTTCTCTGCATGTCCTGGGCATTACAGGATACATAAAAAGATTCCTTAATTTCAGCAACCCCCTCAATTTCATTCTGGGATTTTTTGAAACGATTTCAGAGTGCGTTAAGATACTATCTTTTTCCTTCAGACTATTCGGTAATATTTTTGCGGGAGAAGTCCTGCTTCTGGTAACCGCCTTTCTGGTTCCCTACGTCATCCCGGTGCCCTTTATGATATTGGAGGTTTTTGTAGGAATTATTCAAGCCTTCATCTTTGCCGTTTTGACCCTGACATTTATAAAGACAAGCACTGTGCGCCACATCAGTCGAAGGCGCCAAAGTAACATAGAAGGAAGCTAAAGTTTATGGTCCAAGATGCATCTGCGCTTACCATGGCTGTCGGCAGTATCGGACCCGCCCTGGCGGTGGGAATGATAGGAGCGGCCGCTCTCATCGGTATGGCTCGCAATCCGGAGAATTCCGAGAGAATCCAGATTGCCATGATTATCGCCATTGCCTTTGCCGAAGCCATAGCCATTTATGCTCTGGTGATAGCCCTTATTCTTAAGTTCGTTCCTTAAGCGTCAAGAACTATGGAAGAAGAATTAAGGAAGCGGCTTGACCATCAGGAAGAGCTGCTTAAAGAAATTTATCTTTCCACTGAAAAGACGAGAAAATACTTTCTGTGGACCTTTATAATTTCACTGTTGGTGTTTATCCTGCCCCTGCTGGGATTGATACTGGTGCTGCCCAAATTTCTGAGCACCTATTCCTCGCTCCTAGAGGGGCTGTAACATTATGTCATTTTTAGGAAATCTCGGCATCGATGTAAAACTTCTGGCTGCTCAGATAATAAATTTCGGTTTATTGGTATGGCTGCTGAATAGATTTTTATATAAGCCAGTTATGGAAAGCATTGAAAGGGCCGACGAGAAGATGAAACAGGCTCAGATCCAAAAAGAGGCACTGGAGAAAGAAAAAGAATCTTTCCGGTCACAAAAGGAAGAGGAGATTGCTTCGGTCAAAGAAAGGGCCAAAGATATTATCAATGAGGCAGAAGGAGTGGCAGAAGAGATAAAAAGCAGGAATCTGAAAGAGGCAGAAGAGGAGAAGAAACTGGTGATAAAACAAATTCGTTCCCGCCTCAAGGAGATAGAAAATGAAACAGCCAAAAAGAAAAGCTCAAAATAGTAAAGAAGCCGCCGGACGTATAGTTTCCCTTTTTTCCGGAGTGGGAAAGATTGAAGGCCTGGAGGGAGTGTTTCTCCACGAGGTTTTACTTGACGGAGAAGGGAAGCCGGCTGCTTTAGTGATAGGTTTTGACGACAGGTTCGTTGAAGCCTTGCTTTTCGATGACAGTTTCGCATATGAAAAGCCGCTTTTTAAAAGCGGAGAGAGTTTTTCCGTTCCCGTTTCCGAAAGCTGTTTAGGAAGGATCGTTGACGGCTTAGGCAATCCTCTTGACGGTTTGGGGAAGCTTCGGGGGAAAGAATATCCCGTTTTTAAGCAGGCCCTTCCTATTATTGACCGGACTCCGGTTTCATCTGCCCTCTCAACGGGCATTAAGATTATTGACACCAGCCTGCCGCTGGGCAGGGGACAGCGCGAGCTTATCATCGGAGACAGGAAGATAGGGAAGAGCGCTATAGCGGAAGACATAGTACTCAATCAGAAGAAGGAGAGACCTGAGGTTTTCTGCATTTATGTGATATGCGGTCAGACGGAACAAAAAATGACAGACCTCATAAATCTTTTTGAGAAAAATAACTCTTTTTTATATTCAACACTCGTGTCTGCTTCCTCGGGAACCTCCTTTGCCTCCCAATACCTGGCTCCCTTTGTGGGCTGCAGTATAGGAGAATATTTCCGGGACGCAGGAAGGGATGCACTGGTGATTTATGACGACCTTTCCCAGCATGCCAAGAGCTACCGCGATATTTCCCTTCTGCTGGAACGGGCTCCGGGCAGGGAAGCTTATCCCGGAGATATCTTTTCCCTGCATGCAGGCCTCCTGGAACGGGCTGCCCGTCTTTCTAAAGAAAAAGGCGGAGGTTCACTTACGGCTATTCCCATAATAGAAACCCAGGAGGGAGATATAACCTCTTTTATTCCTACAAACCTAATTTCCATTACAGACGGCCAGATTTATCTGGAGAGGTCTCTTTTCCAAAAAGGATTTCTTCCGGCAGTCAATGTTGGGCTTTCCGTTTCCAGGGTCGGTTCCCAGGCCCAGCCCGAGATATTGAAGCAGGTTACCGGCGGAATCCGTCTGGCTTTGGCTCAGCACAAAGAACTGCAGAAGCTGTCCCAACTGGAAACTACGGCCAGCAAGGAGGCACAGAAGAAGATTTTCCGCGGCGAGCTTACCCTGGAACTGCTGAAGCAAAAAAAGCACTCCCGCGTTTCCTGGCCAGAGCAGGTCATCCTGTTTTACGCGGTGGGTAAAGGCTTCTTTGATGATATCGAGAAGGAACAGTGGAGTGATTTTGAAGCGTTTCTTCTGGAATTACTGCGCGACCGGTATTTTAAAGTTCTGGAAAAAATCAAAAGCGGTGTTTTTGATGAGGCAATAATTGAGGAAATCCAGGAGATAATCAAAGACTTCAAAAAGGAGTTTTTGAAAGAAACCGTATGAAAAATTATCTTTCCTATAAAAACCAAATCCGCGGATTTCAGGACGTAGCCGAAACCGTTAAGGTAGAGGAAAAGATCGCCGCCTCCGCCATACGTATTCTCAGAGGCAAGGTTGCCAGCCTGAATGATTTCAGCGGCGAGGTGAAGTCAGTATTGGAGCGTTTATCGCATTTCTATAATAGCGGTGGCCATCCCCTGACGTTAAAAAGAAAAGGGGAGAGGGCAGCGGTTATCGTTACGGGAGAAAAGGGACTGGTAGGAGGATTGTGGCACTCGCTCGTTAATCGTTTCCTGGATGAGGAGAGCAGCTACCAATTTGTCATTGCCATAGGGGCAAAAGGTAGCCAATATCTTGGAGAGGAAGGAATAACCCCTCATAAACAGTTTTATCCCGAAGAAGGAGATGAAGCCGGAGCAATTACCGATTATCTTTTTTCCGAGTTTAAGCTGGGCAGATTTACCTCTCTTGACGTTATTCATCCCCGCTTTTACAGTCTGGCTCAGCAGACACCCGAAGT
>Ga0315536_1001425_pt1 | contig 11976 bp, 14 predicted proteins | sample SalMarSW160230MG_FD_203093 | JGI IMG/M metagenome (GOLD analysis project Ga0315536, IMG submission 203093) | Salt marsh sediment microbial communities from the Plum Island Ecosystem LTER, Massachusetts, United States - Salt Marsh Sediment SW1602-30 ... | reverse complement strand
CTTTTATTTTATTTTCGAGAAGGATGCTTTGTTCCAATATATTTTTCACGGTTGATTTTACATTATCACTCAATTGATCCGTGAAATTTTCCAATAATAATTGAGAATATCCCTTAATTGAAGTTAAAGGTTCCTTTAAAGCATGAGAAATATTTGAAATTGTCTGTGGATTGAGTTGGTTAATAGTTGGATTATTTCCTAAATGATCATCTATAAAGATTTTCACGCTGTCTCGTATCAATTTTGAGATGGTACCATATTCCTGCTCATTGATAAAATCCTGCCAAAGGTTCTTGGTGTCCTCGGAGACATACAAGGATATGCGTTCTTTATCGCGGTCATAGATTTTTTCTCCTTTCTGCCATCTCTTGAAGCCTTCTGTAACCACACCCCTCCATACCGCGTACTTGCCCGTTTCCCTCTCGTATCTTTTCATCTCTTCCGTTTTTTCTTCTTCCAAGGTATCCTCATCCCCTTTTTCGTCTTGATCTTCATCTTTGGGCATTATGCTAGCATCCTCCGAGATGTTTGTATTCTGCGTTGCAATTCTTACAACTCAACCTATATTCTTGAATGTGTGTTTAATTTATGCCAAGTCGGAATTTTTCACAAATCCAAATAAAATCAAATTTAAATTTTGTTTAGAACACTTAACAAAACAATTATAATAACACGATAATTTAAATTCTTCTCAGTTTTTTTACATTAAAAATTTGAAATTCATTTATGAATGAAATTTCATAAAATTTTGTTTAAATCATATCATTTTGATATAACATCCATTATTATTATCATTCCTATCAGTTATTTTTAAAAAAAATACTTGCCATAATCAATAATTTTTATATAAGACCAAAGACAAATGAATTAGTAGCGAATAATTTTTTTGATAAAAAAATTTATTTATCACACATAATTTTTTTATTCAGATAAATTCTATAAGAGAACGGATGAAAGATTAATGATTGGTGGAGATAAAAAAGATCACGAAGAGAAAATAGAAAAAACGGAAGAAATGGAGATTTATGAAAAGGAAACGGGCAAGTACGCGGTATGGAGGGGTGCGGTTACTGAAGCTTTTAAAAAATGGCAGAAAGGAGAAAAAATTTATGACCGTGACAAAGAACGCATATCCTTGTATGTCTCCGAGGACACCAAGAACCAATGGCAGGATTTTATAAAAGAGAAGCAATATTCAACGATATCCAAGCTGATTAGGGAAAGTGTTAAATATTTCATAGAAAAAAATTCAAAAAAAACTGGAAATGCATTATTAGAACTTAATGGGGAGGTTTTATCTGGAATTTCTCATGCGCTAAAAGAACCATTGACAACAATAAAGGGTTTTAGTCAATTATTGCTGGAAGCGTATAAAGATGAGTTGAATGATGAGGTTCTTGTAACAATTCAAAATATTTTTGATCAAAGTCTCCTACTCGAAAATAAAATTAAAAATATTTTAGACGATATCAAAGGTGAACATGAAACTGTTGATATCCTTTTAATCGAAGATGATTTGGCCACGATTAGATTATTAAAGAGTTTTTTTGGAAGTCGTGGTTATAGCTGCAAGGGAGTCATTAGTGGCACGAAAGGTATTGAAGAATTAAAAATAATCACTCCAAATGTCATACTTTTAGATGTTATCTTGCCTGATGTATCGGGTTATGATTTGTGTAAAATGATCAAATCCGATAAAAATCTTAAGGATATTCCTTTATATCTCCTGACTGCTATCCCTGGTTCGGAAGTAAAAAAGAATTTTGCTGAAACGGGCGCAGACGGTTACATCCTAAAACCGTTCAACTTGTCTGATTTTGATGAATTGTTTAAAATCCTGTGAGTTAATCTTAGCTTAAAATAGTTGAAAGGTAAATCCTGTAAATTAAAAAAAGGAATTTAACGGGCTATGAGGGAATCGAACCCCCGACCGTCAGGTTAAGAGCCTGCTGCGCTACCTGCCTGCGCTAATAGCCCATTCATGTTATCATTCGCGAATTATTTTCATCCACATTTAAAAGCGCAGATGGAGGGACTCGAACCCCCGAGCGCTCACGCGCACCGGCTTTCTTGCTACTATTTCGTGAACGTGTGATGTCTCAAGGCCGGCGTCTTTAGCGCACCTAATATAAATGCTTTACCAGCTAGGCTACATCTGCTTTTTAAAATGTGAGATAACTTAAATCGTTTTCTAATGCTAAATATATGAAATTATTTTTGATATTTTATTTTTACGAAATGATAATTTCACTTGAAAGTTAAAGGGTAATATTTTAATAAAATAGAGGTTTTTTATTTTACATCTCTTAATAGAGAGTTCTCCCCCAATTCAACGAAAACTATAAATTTTATCGTTTTATAGATTAAAATGAGATTATGATATATAAGTAAGAGGTTTTGTAAAATTAGTGCTAAAAGTGCTGAAAATTTCAGGTATTTAATCCCTCAAAAAATATTCGACGAACTCACTCAAAAAGCTAAAGAAGAGTTACCTTACATCATTCATGGATGGTTATTTGCTGATAGAAAGGAAAATTTTGGAATCGTGAACAAATACATCATGAATCCCGATCTACGAAAAACAAAGGTTCATGTAAAACCCCGCAGTTGGATGAGATATAAAAAATCAAAAATATACAACATGCGCAAATTTAAACAAGAACTTGGTGTAGATATTGCATGGCAATTTCATACTCATCCCTCTGGTAATGAAAAATTACACAATATAGACAAGCGCATTCTTAAATATTTAAGTAATGGTGTCATGATCATTGTCGTCCCTCCAATTGACGAAAAGGATCAAAAGGGCCATGTCGTGGGTTGGTATTACGACAAGAGATATACGAAGAAACCAATCATAGAAAAAATGGTATTTGAAATCATATCAGATTGATAACTCTCATTTTTTATTTTCTTTATTTTTGTCTAAGACTCCCAACCAGCATGATAAAATATTAAAACTTTAATTCTTTATATTCAAAATATAAGGTTTCTAATCTGTCAGACTACAAACCTTGTATTCTTAGCAAGCGTCGCTTAGCCTGGTAGAGCGCTGGATTGCTAATCCAGTGTCCGATCGGATCCGTGGGTTCGAATCCCACCGCTTGCGCTTTCATTGGAAAAAATAAAATGAGCTCGTGGTCTAGTGGTTATGTCTTATTTTATAGAAAGAAAATAAGTAATATACGTCGCGCTTACACCGCGAAGGTCGGGAGTTCAATCCTCCCCGGGCTCACTATAACTATCTTTTAAATCTAAGCTTCAAATATATTAAAACTTAAAAGATTAACAAAAATCTTTATGAAATCCAATTTTGTGCAAGGATCTCAGCTAATATTAGGGTTCACTACACTACTATTTTTAAAAAATATTCAGAATTATTTCTTAATTAGACGGAATCATCAGATATCACAATAAACTTTAAAAAAATCTTTGAATTCACCTCAAATTCTATCCAATATATTACTATAGTGAATATAAATAGAAAATTTAAATAGTATATAGTGCAAGTATTAACTGATGATTGATAATATTGAGAAAAAAATTATTTTGGATTATTTAGAAGTGGATGTAAAGCTTAGAGAAATTGGTTTTGAACTTATTGGAAGTCAGGAAAATAAAAAGAACATGTATTATAAAATAAAAAAAGTGACGCAAGTTTCTTAGAATATTCACTATAATTTTTAGACTTATATCATCATTCCGTTAATTTGCTAATATTTTGATATCGTAAAGCTACCAACTTGCACCTTGTCAAATACTTTCCAATATTTGCAATTATTCCAGGAGCGTTGGTATTTTCTTTAAAGAGCACGATATTATCCAAGAAGCCATATCGTTTAATAGTGATGATATCTCGAAGATGTCCTGTTTTAATTAATGCTTTTTTTAATTGATTTTTTGTAGCACCATTCGCAAAAATTCCTTCTATTTTCTCATCGGTTATTTTATTCAGCAAATCCAAGCTAGTTTTCGCTATTTCACCTTTAATGGTGTTATTATTCGAATCTATACCTGTTGTTTTTATAACTAATGGAAAGTTATCTATAAAATTGTACGCTTTGATGATTTCCCGCGTTGATTTTTCATTTCCCTGGCATAATTGGTCCCTTAATGTTACCAAATTAATCAAGACGTCTACTTTTGGATTTAAAATTCCACAATCAACAAATATTCCGAAACCCACCCTTCCAACATCGATCATTGAACCTTTATATTCCTGTCCTACTTTAACATCATTAAAATTTGTTATCAGCCCTACTTCTTTTTTTAAGAGATTAACCATGAATCTCTCATCAGGGCTACTAATTTCAATTTCAAATCTCTTGTCGAAGTTTCTTAATTTAATGATTTTTAGACTAGTCTTGCTAAAACCTTTTACATGTTCCTTTAAATATTTTAGATAATTATATCTGAGATCTTTTTGTTCCTTTTCTGATGTAAAATTTGAAAATTTATCATATAGCACTATTTTTTTAACCATGTTCGAAAACCAATTTTTCATTAATACTACTGATAGGATCAAATCATTTAAAATGTAAAAAAATTGTGACTGAGGTAAGATTCTGAATAATGGTCATTAAAAAGATTTAAATTGAGGTATTTTTTTGTTATGAAATATAATATTTATGATTGATGATTGATATGGACGAGCAGAAATTTAATGAAGCTTCAAAAGAATTGAAAAATAATGAAGCTGTTGAAGAAATCTTTCTCTTAGATAAAGAAGGGAATATAAAATATAAATCTGGAGATTTTAATTTATCCACCGAAGAAGCTAAAGGAATCATTAAGACATGGACTGACAAAGAGAATGCCCTCATGTTTCAAGGTTCAAGGTTTGCTATTTTAAAAAATGATGAAATTCAATTAGCTGGTAAAAATATTGCCCAAGGAAAGGGAAACGTGGTAGGATCCATAACTAAAGATGGAGATTATCTAGTTGCTCATACAAAAGATGAAGGGATGATTTTGGAATGGTCCGTTTTAATAAATAAAATTGCTTGGAAATAATTCATTTAACGACATGTATATACCGCTCTGATTCACGTTTTAGATAAAAAGAATTGATGTACTCTTGGATGAGAAAAAATTTAATAGAATTGTTAATGATTTACAACAATATGAGGGTGTGGAAGAAGTATATCTCCTCAATGATGAGGGAAAAATCCTTTTTCAAGAAGGGGAGCTTGAATTTTCATCAGGGGAGGCAAAAAAACTCCTTTCTGATTGGAATAATAAGGATAAAGCAATATTTTATCAAGGGAATCGATATGCTATCATAAAAAATGACTCCATACAACTTGCTGCCAAGAACATAGTAAATGATATGGGAAACATAGTGGGATCCATTACTAGCGAAGGAGATTATCTCATAGCACACATAGCAAAAAAGACCAATATTATATTGCTTGAATGGTCAATATTAGTGAACAAGTTAGCTTGGAGCTAAACTTTTTCATATCTTAATCATGCAAGAATCAACTTAACTTATAGCTTATATAAAAAAAATATTTATTTTTAATTTTTTTAACATCTAAAAAAGACATATTTGGATATGAAATCAAGGTCTTTTTAACATTATTTTCATAAATCGTTAAAAAAAAAATGGATATAATATTAAATAGCAAATTTTTCAATTTTTTTATCAAGCTAGCAGGTAATCTTTCATAAATAAAGACAATAAAAAACATAGCGTAGAAAAACAGAAGAACGCATTAAGGGCAATTTAGAAAAATATTATTATCCCCGTGGTCTATATAGGTCAAAGGATGGACTCAACATCAATTCTGACGTGAATGGAGCGTTCAACATTTTAAGACTGAGCATTAAAGGAATCCTAGATGAATATTTTTATAATGAAAAAAAAAGAAAGCTAATGCTACTTTCCCCCGTGGGAGTAGCTGTATGATAAAAGTCCCCGATAGCTGGAAGGTTTGAGGAGGAGCGTGGAAGTGCAACACGTAAAAATATGCATTTATTTATACCTTAATTTTTAAAATGGTAACCAATTTATTTATACCTTAATTTTAAACTAAAATGGTAACTAATTTATTTATATCTTAATTATTGATATTAACTAGTAAAAGTATATATAAATAACATAAATTTCAATTGAAAAATATAAGGAGATATGTAAAAAATGTTCCAGCAAGCAGGTAGAGGATACGATATGGCAATTACTCAATTTTCTCCAGAGGGAAGGTTGTTTCAAGTTGAATATGCCATTGAAGCAGTCCGTAGAGGAACAACAGCAATAGTATGTAAGAATAAAAAATCGGTAGTGTTTGCGGTTGAGAAAAGAGCTTCTGAACTTCAAGCAGATACGGATAATTCAGAAAAAATTTTTAAAATTGATGACCACATTGGAGTGGCTATTGCTGGATTGACTGCTGATGCAAGAGTTCTCATAGATAGGGCTCGTATTCAAGCACAAGTTAATCTTTTAAGTTATGATGAAAAAATTAGTGTAAAGGATAGCACATTAAATATATGTGAATATAAGCAAGCTTTTACCCAAAATGCGGGAGTAAGACCATTTGGGGTTAGCTTTCTGATTGCTGGCATTGATACAAATGGTAAACCATCTTTGTTCTTGACAGATCCATCAGGTGCTTTGTGGTCATATTATGCATTTGCAATTGGCTCCGGTGCGACTGAAGCAAGAACTTTTCTAGAGAAAAACTATAACGAAGATATGAGTGAAGAAGAATTTAAATTATTGCCATTAAAAACACTTAAAGAAATTATGGGAGATAATTTAACCAGCAAAACATGCGATGTTGCATTTATATTGGAAAAGGATAGGAAATTTAAATTATTAAATTTAGATGAAAAAGAAGAATTATTGAAAAAGATATAGTTTAGTTATTTTCTATGAAAAAATCAAGGTAATATTCTTATTTTTTTATTATCTTACAAATTATCGGTAAAGCAAAAGAAAAGGATGAAATAAGAGTAAAAATCAACCAATAACTAATGGGTATCGTAACATGATAGACAGAGCAAGAATAGATTTAGGAGAATATATCATCGGAAGAATTGATAAAGGAGGGAGAACTTTTGAAATGCTCATGGATCCAGATAAAGCGTGGGAAGCGAAAAAATTTATTCGAGATGAAATAAATGACAGGTTGAAAGCAGGAAAATCACGCCCCTTAGTTGAAGAAATTATTAATAATTCAAAAATAGATTTAGAAATGATTTTTGAAAGCTTTATCGTGTTTGAGGACTTAAAAAGAGGGAGAAAGGCAACTGATGGAGACATGGAAGCCGTTTTTGATACTACCGACGGGAGAACAATAAGTGGCCATGTCTTATTAGATGGTGAAATACACTGGACGCAAAAACAAAGAGATGAAGAAAGAGAGAAAAAATTGAAAACTATCATCAACATCATAAGCAAAAATGCCATAAACCCTCAAAATAAAAAACCTCATCCTGTCCAACGAATAGAAAAAGCAATAGAAGAAGCTCATGTAAAAATTGATATAATGAAAAGCGCAGAAGAGCAAGTTGATGATATTGTCAAGCAAATTCAAACGATAATTCCTATTCGAATGGAACAAGTACAAATCGCGATAAAAATTCCTTCTACGTTTACAGCCAAGGGTTATAACATTGTTGCACAATATGGTCAAATCAAGCAAGAAGAATGGCAAAAAGATGGATCTTGGATGTCAATCGTGAGTTTACCCGCTGGTTTTCAAATGGAACTGATAGATAAGTTGAATAAACTAACCCATGGAAGGGTTCAAATAAAACCCGTGAAGTAAAAGTGAATACTTTTTTTGATTGAAATTAATTTATGTTGTTCTAAAAAGTAAAGCAAAATTAAATAGAACAGATTGCGTGAATTAAATGGAAAATGATGAAGATGAATCCCAAGATATAGAAGATTTTGAAGATGTTGCTGAAAGTGCTAAAGAAATTGTTGTGCCCGGAGAAACTTTGACTGAAGATGTGAACGAATTTATGCCCGGAAGAGGTGCAATATTCAATAAAGAAAAAACAAAAATCATTTCTTTGTCAATCGGTCTAAAACAAATTAGAAAAAATTACATAAATGTAATTCCCCTGCGAGGATTTTACACCCCACGTGCAGGTGATAAAGTCTTAGGAATAGTTGTTGATAAAAATCCCGTAAAATATAAATTAGATATTAATGCAAAGGATCTGGGTGTTCTCAAGCCAAAAAATACTATTAAAAAAGAACGAGGTCGATTTTCTCGAGGTCCTGGTGGACGAAAACCTCATGATTATAACCAGTCTTCCTCTACAGAAATGTATGATATTGGAGAAGTATTAATCTTAAAGGTACTTTCTGCTGACAGATTGAACAGTCCAGAATTAACTACTGTAGGTAAATATCTAGGTAAAAAAGTGGGAGGGACAATGATCTCAATAGGGCCCTATTCTATACCGCGAGTTATTGGTCGTGGAGGGTCCATGATTAAGATGTTAAAAACCTTGACTAAATGTAATATATTTGTTACCCAAAATGGAAGAATATGGATAAGGGGTGAAAATTTAGAATTAGAAAGATTACTTATTGAGACAATTGAAAAAATCGCTACTGAAGCACATACAATAGGTTTGACTGATAGAATTCAAGAATTTTTAGAAAATGAAAAAAAAAAAAGAGGTTTAGAATAAATGCCGTTAATTATAAATGATGAATATCCCAAAAAATTATTTCGAGAAGATGGGAAGCGACTTGATGGTCGAGATAAACATGAATTGAGACCAATTAAAATGGAAGTTGGTATATTAAAAAATGCTGATGGTTCCGCATACTTAGAATGGGGAAATAATAAAATATTTGCCGCAGTTTATGGGCCAAGAGATGTACACCCCCATCATCTGGCTAAACCAGATATGGGAATTTTACGGGTGTTTTATAGAATGGCGACTTACTCCGTGTTTGATAGAAAAAGACCTGCACCAGGTCGAAGAGAAAAAGAAATTTCGATGGTAATTTCTGATTGCCTGGAACCAGTTTTATTTCTCGAATTATATCCGGGCACTAGTTTTGAAGTATTCGTTGAAGTTATAGACGCAGATGGAGGAACGAGATGCGCAAGCACAACCGTGGCAGCATTAGCATTAGCCGATGCAGGTGTACCAATGAGAAGTTTAGTAACTAGCGTTGCATGTGGCAAAATTGATGGAGAACTAGTAGTTGACTTGTCTGGAATTGAAGATAAAGCAGGTGAGGCAGATCTACCCTGTGCAATGACTTGGTTCAATGATCAACTCTCCTTATTACAATTTGATGGTGAGATGACATTAGATGAAATGAATATATGTTTAGATCTTGCATCTGATGCATTAAAAAAAATTTACGACATGCAATTGAATGCCTTGAAGGAAAAATACATTGCCATTCGAGAAGAATTAAATAATCAAGAAAAATCACCAAATGAAGGAGGGGATGAATAAATATGATGAATGTGAAACGGGTTATATCTGCTATAGAACGTGACTATATCCTCAATAATCTTAAAAAAGACAAAAGGATTGATGGTAGGGACTTATGGCAATATCGTGATATTGATATTTCCGTTGATATGGTCCAATCTGCTGAAGGTTCTGCAGATGTTTCTCTCGGAGAAACTAGAATTATATCTGGATTAAAATATGAAGTAGGAGAACCTTTTCCAGATACACCTGATGAGGGAGTATGCACAGTAATGGCAGAATTATTGCCCTTAGCATCACCACTCTTTGAAAGAGGACCACCTAATGAACAATCAATTGAACTGGCAAGAGTAGTTGATAGAGGTATCAGACATGCGGATTGTGTCCAAACGAAAAAATTATGCATTCGAGAAAATGAGGCAGTATATATTTTATTCTTAGACATGTATGTGATGAACTATGGAGGAAATATGATTGATTGTGGAGGTATAGGTTGCTTGGCTACTTTGATTGCATCCCACGTTCCAGAAGGAGAATTTAATGATGAAAATCAGTTAGTATGGACGGGAAAGTATCTCAATGGTAAAGATATCGTAAATGAATTGCCTTTTGTTATCACCTATGGAAAGATTGGTGATATAACATTCTTAGATCCTTCTTTAACGGAAGAGTTATTATGTGATGGAAGCATTTCAATTTCAGTAACTGAGAAAAATGTTACTTCCATTCAAAAAAGTGGATCTGCGACTTTTTCTATTGATGAAGTTAAAATGCTTGGTAAAAAATCAATGGAAATCGGAAAAAAACTCAGAAAAGAATTGAATCTATGGCAATATCTAGTTCAAAAAGAATAAAATTATCCTCTTTTTCTTATCTTAAATTTTTTTATTTATTTTTAGTAAAATTAATTTAGTTTCAATAATTAATCATAGTGAGTATTGCATTTAGTGATTAATATGGCAAGAAAAGTAACGGTAGATGGATCTTTTGGACCGAGATATGGATCATCTGTCAGAAAGAAATGGCGTCTTATTGTTGAAAAAATGAGAGGAGATATAAGATGCCCAAAATGTAAAACAAAAGGTTTAGTCAGTCGAGTTTCCGTAGGAATATGGTATTGCAGAAAATGCGAAGCTAAGTTTACTGGTGGTGCATATTATATAGAAACTCCTCGTGGTGCTGAATCTTACAGAGTTTCGAAGCGTAAACAAAGAGAATTAGAAGTTATTGAAGAATAAATGAACCAAAAAAATTCTTTTTCGATTAATTCTACAATAGAATTTGAATTTAGAAATTCCCATATAAGAGATTATTCCTATAACTCATTTTTACCAGAATTTAATAAACTTCAGACGCCAAGATCAAGCGTTTTAATGGAAAAAAAAGAAAATTCATTACTCTTTATCATTAAATGTTCAGATATTACTGCATTTAGGGCATCAATAAGTGATATCATTGGTTTTGGGAAAATTATAAATAATTGTATTGAACTTTGTGAATGATAAACAATTTATTTTTTAAAATATTACCATAATAATTAAATTAAAATACAAAGTGAAAACTATGGGAATGAACCTTGATAATTTGCCGGAAGATTTAAGAAAAAAAATAATGGAATTACAGAACCTGCAGGTTCAATTACAAAATTTTAGGAATACCCATGAATTTCTTGAATCTCAGAATCGTGATACTGAGCTTTGCATTCAAGAATTGGAGAAAGCAGATCAGGACACTACAGTTTATAAATCTATTGGTGGGATATTAGTGAAATCAACTAGGGACAGGTTATTGGATGAAAAAAAGAGCTTGAAAGTATCCACTGAAATGAGATTAAAAACCATTAAACAAAAAGAAGAACGAAGTCTTCAAACTATAGAACAAATGAGAAAGTCACTTCAAGCTGACCTTCAAAAAAATCCATAATTATCTTATTTATGTTAAAATCTAAAGTAGATCATCTAACTTCCTTTTTAAAATCCAAAAAAATAATAATAGGAACCCATGATTTAGCAGATCTTGATGGTTTTGCTTCAAGTATTGCATTAAAGTATATTTTAAATAAGCATTTTGACATCAATGATGTATCTCTCTTTTTTTCTGAATTTTCAAGGGCCACCAAACAATTTACAGAAAAAATCACTGAAATTTTTCCTAATTTTGATTTTTATTATGAAAATATTGATGATATTTCTGATTTTGATTTACTGCTAATTATAGATGCTAATAATATTGATTTAATTAAAATAAAGGGTAAAGAAGGTATTCCATTTATTTGCATTGATCATCACGAAAAACCTGATAAAAATAATGAACGATGTTTAGAATCATATAATATAATATTAAGTGATTATTCTTCTACAGCTGAGATAATCTATGATATTTGTGATATTAAAGGTATTATTCTACCCAAAGCATTGAAATGGCTTATTATTTCCGCAATTTTAACGGATTCTGGATATTTTAAGTACGGAAATAACCAGACATTAATTAGAACATCAAAATTGTTAGATAATGAATTGAAAATCCAAGACATATTTATGACACTAAAAAATGACA
>Ga0315536_1001421_pt1 | contig 11998 bp, 7 predicted proteins | sample SalMarSW160230MG_FD_203093 | JGI IMG/M metagenome (GOLD analysis project Ga0315536, IMG submission 203093) | Salt marsh sediment microbial communities from the Plum Island Ecosystem LTER, Massachusetts, United States - Salt Marsh Sediment SW1602-30 ... | reverse complement strand
CTACCTCATCTTCGCGGGTCTTAACCTGGCCGTTCAGGCGTGCATCAAGGAGGCTGTCCAGGATCTTTCGATAGATGGGGCCCGGTTCGAGGCCCATGTCCTTGAGATCCTTTCCTTTCAGAAACGTGGCTGTAGGTCTCAACCTAGTAAAGTAATTGGAGATGGCTCGCCTCACCTCCTGTCGGGTGGTGCCTGCCATCATGTAGAGTAAGACCTCGGTGCGAAAAGGGCGCAGTTTCCTGTAGACAACACTGTTCTGGAAACGCTTCTGCGATTCCATCCATTTGACGGACACGTCCGCTTTGATTTTCTCGCCGGCGAATACCTTCCGGTAGCGCTCGGTGAGTCCTAGCCGGTTACAGAACCCCTCTGCTACAGCTTGCTTGAACGGCTTTATCAAAGCCAGGAGATAGACCATCCACTTTCTACAGGAGTCTTCCAGAAAAAGCAAATGGTGCCACGTGAGGACCTTTTCCACGGAGGTGAGAAGCTCTTCGAGGGGGGCGTTGTAAATAATCCCTGGGTGAATCACCTTCAGGAGTCTGTATTCGTCCAGTCGCCGTAAGGCCATGGCGGGCTTGTCTTCTTCCAAGATTTGACGAAGTTCAGAAAACAGACGGCGACCGCTTAACGCCTTAAAAAAATCCATCCGGACCGCATTTTCTATCAGGCCTGATGTGAGTTTTCCTATCTTGAAGCCAAACCTCTGCTCAAACCGAATAGCGCGGAAGACCCGGGTAGGATCTTCTACGAAGCTGAGGTTGTGCAGCACTCTAACCGCTCGTGCCTTGAGATCCTTCTGCCCGCCAAAGAAATCGATGAGGGTGCCAAAACCGCGGGGATTGAGTTTTATGGCCAGGGTATTGATCGTAAAATCTCTCCGATATTGGTCGAGTTTTATGGATCCCATTTCGACAGTAGGCAGGGCGCCAGGTGACTTGTAGTATTCGAGACGGGCCGTGGCCACATCGATCTTCCGCCCGTTTGGCATGACAACCACGGCGGTTCTGAACTTTTCGTGAGCCCGGACCCGGCCGCCACAGGACGTGCCAAAGGCCTTGGCGAACGCGATGCCGTCACCTTCAATGACAACGTCAATGTCAAGGTTTTGGTGGTACAGCAGGATATCCCGCACAAACCCCCCCACGGCATAGGCGCGGTATCCAAGGGAGTCGGCCACTTCTCCGACGGCTCTCAGGATTTCAATAATCTCCTCAGGAAGGCGCTCTTGGAGCACTTTGGCCACGCTCTTTTCACGAACGTGGGGTTCTTGATCTTTGCTGTCAGCTACAAATTCAGGTATACGCTTGGAATCGGTGACCAGGGTATTGAGCAGATCGGTTCTTGTGATGACACCGACGACCTGACCATCGTCCGTTACGGGGAGCAACCGCTGCTTGTTGCCTATGATCTTTTCCTGGATCTCTGCCAATGGGGCATCAGGCCGCACTGGGTCGATTTCCGTCGTCATGTATTCCCGCACACAAACATGATCGAGTTTATGATGAAGCCCCTTTTCTATGACCTGCCTGGAGATAACGCCGAGCAGCTGACCAGATTCTAAAACCACAAGCACATTGATATTGTAACGCGTCAGGAGTTGGTTGGCTTCGCTCAAGGTGACATTCGGATCCACATGGATGACTGGAGATGACATGAGGTCCCTGGCGGTTCCTCGTGATTGAATCAATCGGTTCAAGAGGCCAAGAAGCGTTTCTTCGATCTGGATGGCGGTTTGTCCTCTGATAGTGGCCGAGGCCGCAGAAGGATGGCCCCCACCACCAAAAGCCATGGCGATTTCTCCCACGTCCACTTCCGGCACACGGCTACGAGCGACCATATAAACCCGATTTTCCATGGCGGCTAGGGCAAAGATGACATCCAGGTTCTCCATGTCCCTCAGTTTATGCACCAGCAGGGCAAAATCGGCCACATAGGTTTCCGAAGACACCCTCGTGATGACCACATCGACGCCGCTCACGGTGTAATGCCTGGCACTTTGAATCATTTCGTTCAGGAGATTGACCTGCTCCGGGCTCATTTCTCGGGTGATCATGTTGGAGATCAGGTTCAAGTTAGCCCCTTGAGAAAGCAAGAAGGCAGCCGCAAGGTAATCATCCTGGGTGGTGGATGAGAAGGTGAAGGACCCTGTATCTTCATAGAGACCCAGGGCCATGATGGTTGCCTCCTCGGGTGTGATGTTGATTTTCCTTTCGCGCAGGATCTTCGTCATGATCGTGACCGCAGCACCTGTCATTTCCGTCACCTCTACGGTGCCAGACAGGTCATCGGGCATGGGGGGGTGATGGTCATAAATGTGGATTTCCAGGCCAGGGCGGTGGACGATGTCGGCGAATCTGCCAATCCGGCTGGCCTGGCGGGTGTCTACCAAGACCAGCCGAACCACCGCCTTGAGGTCAATATCTTTGATTTTGACGATATTGAACATGTAGACCATGGATTTCACAAAAAAGTCCCTGAGATTTCTTTCCTGGGAGCCTGGAAAGACGACAAGGGCGTCCGGGTACAGTCTCTTGGCCGCGAGCATGCAGGCAAAGGCGTCAAAATCTGCATTGATGTGGGTGGTTATGACGGTAAGGCCTTGTGATGACCCTTCAGGGGGAGCGAATCCAGAAATGGTAACCTTCCTTACGGTTGAAGATTCCCTGCAGCAAGCTGCAGGGAATCTTCAATGCTTTTAAGAAAAGGATACCACAATGCGCCTTATGGCGCAACGAACCTCGCGTGCCCAAATCCACCGCTTGAATGTGGACAGGCTTTTCCTGTGGTTTTTTTGGGCTATTTTGTTCGCCTGTGAGGGTTTTTAGTAGATCCGAGTTCCGGAACCGCGGGGCAGGTGCATAACATGCTAAAAACACACTTGAATTTTGCGCACCCATCCTCTGGTCTCTGTGGTTTGTGAAGGTTCTGTTGCTCAGATCATGCTGCGGGCACCGGTGATAGCATCGCTATCTTTGCTCGGATATTGATTAACCATTTCAATGACTGATGTCCCTTGCTCATGCATACCAGCAGATATCGTGATGTATTCACCACTTGAGCAGGCAAGTTGATCAAAGCAAAACGGATCGCCTTCATTCGTCTGCCAATACACGATTGCCCCAACACCAGACGCTTCATCGCAGCATTCAGGTTCAAAGCCAACATCATAATTCACTACCAGGCAGCATTTTCACCAAAGTCACCTGAGGGCAGCTTGCCGCCAGCCAAATCCTGTTTCATTACACTGTGGGCCTCTTCGCTCTTGCCACAACGGTTGATAAAGCCAGCGGATCAGCTCGTTGCCGTCCCAGTCCATGTTGGTCACAACCCCGAACACCTTGTACTTGCCTTCTTTCATGGGCATTGTCGGAAACGGGTATTGCTTATTGTCTTGTATGCCGGACCGTTAAGAAACAAGACCGAGATGTCAGTGCATTATCCTGAGGATTGCCACTTCGTAACTCAAGACTGACAGTTGAACAAACCCTCAAAAGCCTCCTGCCGCTGCAACTGGGGTACGCCAGGCTGCGACAGGCCCTGGTGCGCTAGCTGTAAAAAAGAATCACCTTTCGGTTTGGTGGCAACCTTACCTGCTGTAACAGGACGCCCTCTTTCAACTATGGTAGAAGAGTAGATCTCTGTTGGGTATTTTGATGGCATGGGATTAGACCCAAAGGAAACTATGACTCAAATAAGTAGAGGTCTTAGGCGAAAAGGTTAAACAAAGACTTGAACAGTTTGCAAGGGGGAGAAAAGCTGGCTTCGCTGACAGATTGAGGGTGGGGTAGGGGGCATTGGCCTCCCTGACGCGTGACCGAGAATGAGATCAGCCCGCGGGCAATCCATTCGACGTTCACAAAAGGAAGACCCGTATCTTCTCTTTCAGAGGCAGCGTCTCTGCACGAATTGGGATGGCAATTATGTTAAAAAATGTTAGAGATACCCTCGGGTATGCCCGGGGGTATCTATGGGCGACGCTCAGAGAAACTCGATCCGAATCAGCTGCTGTTCGACGGCTTGTTGCTCGAAGCAATTGACCAGGCTGGGCCTTTGCAGGATAATGTGACCGATCAGCTGGAGTCGTTGCCGTCGAAGAAGCCACCTAAGCGGTCCAAACGGTGTCATCCTGGGCGTCTTCCCATTCCGGGGCACATTGAGCGGCGAGAGATTGTTTTGGACATCCCGGAAAAAGATGCTGTACTGTCCCACCATGCGATACCCTACCCGCATTCACAGCAGCATGCCAGATGGGTTGGTCTGACGCGTACGTTGTCTGTCTGGCTGATACCGTCGGCCAATGAGGATATCCTGGGATCATGATGCGCATGACCCCGGGATCTTCTTTTTTTCAGGCTCCTCGCTAAGGCTGGGAGTCTATTGATTATGTGAGAGAGGCCAACATGCAATGTATTTTTATTCCGAAAAGTCATTGGCACCTAGCGATGCTATCGACCGCAGTCATCATCCTGCTGCTCGGCGGTTGTGCTAGCTATCAGCCAAAACCATTACCCCTGAGCATCAACCTTTCGCAAAATGTCGATCAACTTAGAAAGCTGACAACCGTGTCTCCCATCGTTCCGGAAGGCGGCCTAAGCCTCACCGAAGTGGCCATATTCGCGGTGCGCAACAATCCCGATCTGAAGGCACAGCGCATGCAGCTGGGGATAACGCGCGCGCAGCTGTTTTCGGTCGGCTTGTTGCCCGACCCCCAATTGTCCGCCAATCTCGATCATCCCACGGGAAGGGTACCGGGTACGGTCAATGCGTTTGGCATTGGGCTGGGTTACGACATCATCCCCCTGATTAACCGCGGGGCACAGGTGGATAGTGCCCAACAGGCCGAACAGCAGGTCCGCCTGGATTTGTTGTGGCAGGAGTGGCAGGTGAGCCAGCAAGGCCGCACTTTGGCCGTGAGGCTGGCCGGCGAACGTCAGCAGATCGCCCTGTTGCAGGAGATGAGAGACCTCTACCAAGAACGCTACCAGCGTTCAGGCGAGGCAGTGGCGCGAGGGGACCTCACATTGGGGGTGGCCGGCACCGACCTGGCCGCGCTGCTGGATACCCTGAGCCAGATCAATCAACTGGAACAGACCAGCAACGATACCCGCCACGCATTAAACCTGTTAATGGGCCTCGTTCCCGATGCGCCGCTGGAGATTCGCCTGCCCCCCTTGCCGAGGCTACCGGACGGCCAAGCACTGAGCAGAGAACTTCAGACTCTGCCACAGCGCCGTCCCGATCTGTTAGCTTTGCAGGCTGGTTACCACAGCCAGGAGGCAAAGGTGCGCGCGGCCATCCTGTCGCAGTTTCCCTCGTTCAGTATCGGCATCACCCGTGCGCGGGATACTGGAAGCCTGTACACGACCGGTTTCAATATAGGCCTTAACATGCCCCTTTTCTCGGGTAACAGGGGGGCAATCGCTATCGAGCGGGCGACGCGCGAACACCTTCGCGAGGAATACCAGGCACGTCTCGATCAGGCTGCGGTGGATGTGGACAAGCTGATCCGTTTGCAGTCCATTGTTGCTGCACAGCAAATGCAGCTCAGCAAATACGTGCCAACTTTGAAAGAGATGGTCGACCGTGGGCGCGAGGCATACCAGCACGGCGATATCGATGCCTTGACTTTTCTGAATATGGAAAATACCTGGGTCAGCAAGCGCCTGGAACAGATTAGCCTGGACCAGACGCAGAGGAACAACCTCATCGCCCTGCAGACCTTGTTGGCGATGCCCGGAGATGGCACGCCCCGGACCGATGATGTTCCAGAAGGAGGCAAACAATGATGAAAAATACCATGATCGCCTGCGCGTTACTGCTGGTGATAACCTGCTCGAGGGTGTGGGCGCAGGAGCCCTCCGTTCTGATCCGACAGGCCAAAGTCGTGCAACAGCCGATCAGTGAAACCCTGACTGTATATGGACAGGTACAGGCGGATCCCGATACCGTGCAGACCATTTCCCTGTTGCATGACGGGCTGGTTACCCGTGTGGCGGTAGTCCCAGGGCAGCGGGTAAAACGCGGCGAGACCCTGTTGGAGCTGGCCACATCACCGGGTGCACACATGGACTATCTGAAGGCGCGCAGTGCGGTGGATTATGCGCAGAGTGAACTGGCCCGCCAGCAGCGCCTTTTGAAAGAACAGTTGACCACCAACGCGCAGGTGGAGGCCGCACGTAATGCTTTGCAGGATGCCCGGGCCGGCCTGCAGGCGCTGGAGGCGCAAGGACAGAACAAGACAAGAGATAAAGTGTCTTCTCCCGCCGCCGGGATCATCACTCAGCTCAGGGCGAAGCAAGGCGACCGATTACAGGCGGGCGCCGCTGTCTTGGAGATTGCCATCGGCAACCGCTTGGTCGCCCGACTTGGCGTGGAACCGGAAGACATCCGATTGCTTGAACCAGGTGCCCCCGTGAAGATTCGTTCAGTGTTCGTTCCGGATTACACGGCAGACAGTCAAGTCCGTCAGATTCACGCCATGATCAATCCAGCGACCCACCTGGTGGACGTGCTGGTCCCCATACCGGCCGATGAGACCGATCAGATCGTGTTAGGCAGCAGTCTCTCTGCCGAGATCCAGCTCAATGCGCACACCGGCATGACGATTCCGCGCAGTGCGGTCTTGCAGGATGAACAGGGCGCCTATGTGTTTCGTGTTGTGGGCGGCAAGGCGCAGCGCGTTGCTGTCGCAACCGGGTTGGAGAGCGACCAGTGGATTGAGATCACCAGCGGTCTGAAGCCTGATGAGGCCGTCGTCATTGTCGGCAACTACGAGCTCAAGGATGGTATGCCGGTACGGGAGGGCAGGTAAATGGATATTGCACATTGGGCGGCTGCGCATCGCCGTTCCATACTTTCTTTGTTCATGTTCTTCGCCATTGCCGGGGTGCTGACCGCGTTCCGCTTGCCGGTTTCCCTGTTTCCGCGTGTCAATTTTCCGCGTATCTCCATCAACGTGGATGCCGGAGACCGGCCAGCCGACCAGATGGTCATTGCGGTTACGCGAAAGATTGAACAGGGGGTCAGACCCATACCCGGGGTTGCTTCGATCCGGTCGACCAGCACCCGCGGAAGCGCTGAAATATCCGTAAATTTCGTTTGGGGCAGTAACATGGAAGCGGCGCTGTTGCAGGTCGAATCGGCGGTTAACCAGATTCTGCCTGATCTCCCTGCCGGCACCACGTTCACGGTGCGTCGCATGGACCCTACCGTTTTTCCTATGGCCGCCTATAGCTTGACCTCAAACATCCTCAGCCAGGTGGCACTACGCGATGTTGGCGAGCAACAATTAGTCCCGTTGCTTTCAGCAATCAACGGGGTCGCCCAGGTGAGCACCATGGGTGGCAAGAGCATGGAATACCGGGTCGAAGTGGATCCTGTGAAACTGAATGCTTACGGTCTGGCCTTCACGGATGTAACAAGCGCTCTAAGCGCAACCAACGTGCTGCAGGCGGTGGGCCGGATGGAAGATCATTATAAACTTTACCTAACGATGTCGGATACCCGTATCCAGTCCCTGGAGGATATCCGCAACACGATTCTGCGCAGTGGCGAAAATGGTCTGGTGCGTTTGGACGATATCGCGCAGGTGTACGCTTCCGAGAAACCCGAGTGGCTGAAGGTGTCGGCGGATGGCAAACAGGCCGTGCTCGTCATGGTTTATCAGCAGCCCAACGCTAACACCGTACAGATCGTCAGGGACGTACAGGCCCGTCTGGCCGAATACCACGACAAGCTGCCGAAGGATATGAGCATTGCCAACTGGTATGACCAGAGTCAACTGGTGAAAGAATCTGCTGCCAGCGTTCGCGATGCGATTCTGATCGGCGTGCTATTGGCGGGACTCGTACTGTTCGTTTTTCTGCGCAGTCTGAAGATTACCCTGTTGGCGATGCTCACTGTGCCCGCGGCCCTGGCCACCACGGTGCTGCTGCTGGATGTCCTGGGTGGAAGCTTTAACATCATGACCCTTGGCGGTATGGCCGCGGCAGTGGCGCTGATTGTGGACGATGCCATTGTCATAATCGAACACATCGTGCGCCGTCTGCGGGAACGTAGGGCTCGCGATGGCCAGCTCGCTTTGTCCATTCGGGAGGCAGCCATCGAATTCACCAAGCCATTGACGGGCTCCTCCACGGCGACGGTTATCATTTTTGTACCCCTGGCCTTCCTCACCGGCGTGACCGGCGCCTTTTTCAAGGCGCTGTCATTGACCATGGCCAGTTCCCTGGTGGTGTCTTTTTTGTTGGCCTGGTTGGCGGTGCCGCTGCTGGCCGAACATTTGCTTAACAGGAAAGACGCTGAGAAAGAAGATAGCGGACCGATATTCCGGCGTATTCAGCAAGGCTATCAGGCCCTGATGCATCGGCTGGTGCGACGCCCAGGGTTGATTTTGTTTGTGATCGTGCCCTTTCTCGTGGTGGCCTATGTCGCCTATAAACAGGTTGGTTCCGGTTTCATGCCCCACATGGACGAAGGCGGTTTTGTACTTGATTTTTTATCGCCTCCCGGCACTTCACTGGCCGAAACCGACCGGCTGGTGAATCTGATCGAAGCTATCCTCAAGGCCAACCCTGCGGTTGAGACCTACTCCAAACGCACCGGCGGCGGCTTGGGCGGCAGCCTGCATGAATCCGACGAGGGTGACTTCTTTGTACGGCTTAAGCCCATGCCTAGGCCCCCCATTGATCAGGTGATGGATCGGATCCGTGGTGAGATTGAGCAAAAGGTGCCCGGGCTAAAGACTGACCTGATCCTACTCATGGAGGACCTGATCGGAGACCTTACAGCAGTGCCTCAACCGATCGAGGTGAAGCTGTATAGCGACAATTTCGATGAGCTGATGAAGGTTGCACCCAAAGTGGCCGGTGTCATTGAGGGTATTACAGGGGTGGTCGATGTAAAAGACGGCATCGTGCTGGCCGGTGACGCCCTTGCCATACGCGTGGACCGCGAAAAAGCGGCCCTGGAGGGTGTGGATCCAGCCAATGTCACCGAGCAACTGCAAGCCTGGCTGAGCGGCGTCGTCACCACCCGGGTTCAGGAGGGCGTCAAGTTGGTCGGAGTACGGGTCTGGACCCCGAGCCTAGTGCGCCGCAGTGCCGCCGATCTTGGGAAAATACAATTGCGCGCACCCGATGGTCACCTGTTCCCCTTGAAACGGATCACGCATATCGAGACGATTATCGGCCAGCCGCAGATCACCCGTGAAAACCTCAAGCGCATGATTGCGGTGACCGGTCGCATCAGTGGTCGTGACATGGGGTCCACCATCCGCGATGTAAAACAGACGCTTGCCCAACAGGGCCTGCTGCCCAAAACGGCCTACTATGAACTTGGCGGCTTGTACAAACAGCAACAGATCGCCTTTCGGGGGCTGATTGCGGTATTTGTCGCAGCCCTGGGTTTGGTCTTTCTTCTCCTGTTGTTCCTGTATGAGGAGTTCGCGGCAGCCGTGGCCATCCTTGCTATGCCGTTGCTGGCTGCGGGAATGGTGTTCATTGGCCTGTGGATTACCGGTATCGAGCTGAACATCACCGCTATGATGGGCATGACCATGATTGTCGGTATTGTGACCGAGGTGTCGATTTTCTACTTCTCCGAGTACCACGATTTGGTACGCCATGGGCTCGACAAGCGTCAGGCCCTGGTCGAGGCCGGGTTCAATCGCATGCGACCGATTATCATGACGACGCTCGCGGCCATTTTAGCACTACTGCCGTTGGCACTTGCCATGGGGCAGGGTTCGCAGATGCAACAGCCCCTCGCAGTGGCCATCATTTCCGGCCTACTGGTGCAGACACCGCTGGTCACTATGGTGATGCCGCTGGTTTACAAAACCCTGGCCCATATTAAGGATGCATAAATATTAAAAAAGGACAATGCCCCTTTGCGACTGAAGAACAGCGCCTGTATGAAAAGGGCCGAGGATACCCCGATGATAGCGGCCAACGGCCCGACTATGATCGCCATCAGGGCCGCGCCTGTTGCATGTGCCGTGGTCCCTCCGGGGGCCGGCGCGTTGAACATCATGATCACAAAGGAAAATGCTGAAAAAATGCTTAAAAGTGGAACGGTTTTGGATGTCAGTGTCGTTTTTAGCTTGCGCGCCGCCGTATATCAGAAAGGGGCCACTGCGGCATACATGACCGCGCAGGTTTGCGGGCTCAAATATCCTTCTGGGATATGCATGTCTAAAATCTCCTGTATTTATCGTTCGCGTTAAATAAAATTATCATCTTGTCTATAGCTCATCCTTCCGGCACCGGACGGATATACGTTCTAGAAGCTGTATCCGACCTCTGCCGCAAGGCAGATCCTGCTGTCTTTGCTGTTCCCGTTTTTGTCGTCAAAGGCATGGTCGGCATTTACATAGGCCGATTCGACCCGAATATATGCATGTTCACAAAATGTGTAAGTCGGGCTGATCGTTGCCGCGAATATATGTTTCGCATCCGCAGTGTCGATGTAAATCCGGCTTTCCCCCTGGTCAATATATTCCAGCCGGAGAGGAATCAGGAAATGACCGAACCGGGGTGCGATATAGAACGCACCGCCGATGGCCGATCTGCTTCCGTAAAAATTTCCCATGTCGGCGTCCCGGTTCCAGTAATCAATGTTGATAGCCAGATAGAAATTCTCTGTGGTGCGCTCGATAACTGCGCCCGTCAGATTTCTCTCGGCTTCGAGATGATAATGATAGATGCTGAATTCGTTGTTCAGCACCGACCCGGTTACTCCGATTTCCCAGCTGTCACCCGGGGTTGACCCGTTGTCGTTGTACTCGTCCTGATCGAGCCTTTTCTTGTAATATCCTGCGTTCAAGCTAAATCCGTTTATGTCATAGCCGAGTCTTGCCCCGTAGGCATTGTACGGCTGCTGGGAAGCGATAGCACCCAGTAGTACATTGATGTTGTTGAAGGTATAGGTGTTCTCAAAACCGGCGTTCGGCTGGAGAAGGCCCACCTCAAGGCTGACGTCGGACATCGGTTTTAAGGTAAGGGATGCGTACTCAATATCAAAGTCGGGGTTGTTTTCAGGGGTGGACAGAAGAGACGGCGTCGACGTCTCACCGATTGCCCCGACAAACCCTATCGGCAAATCCGAATCCTTTGAAGAAAGTTCAACAAGAAAGTTTGACAGGAGGAATTCGTTGTCGGATACGTCATTGCCGGGATTGGATGTATAGAAGAAACCAGCGCTGATCCCACCTCCGAGTTGAAGCCCAGAAAGTGTCGATTGAATCAACCGATTCACCGGGGTTTCATCTGGTCCGCTTTTTTGCTCAAGATCGGTGACCCTGTTTTTTAGATCCGTCATCTCTTCCTTCAAGCCCGGGTCTTCAGTCGCATGTGAATAGGCTACCCATGCGGATGCGGCGCCGAGGACAGCGCATAAGACAAAAGCAACAGTAACTTTTTTCATGTTCTGATTTCCTTTCCTCTTTATACTCCATCAAAATGTTCAAATTCCGCTGAATTTTAAAAATAAAAAAGCCAGGCGTTTTCATCCAGATAATCCGTGGCGTCGACCAGACCGCCGGTAAGGCCCAAGGCATTGTCCCCGCTGAAATCGAAGGTATGTTTGTACCACCCGGTGAGGAGGCAATCCCGGTCCCGACCATTGACGTTCTTGACGTCAGCCTCCAGGTCGGCCGCCCAGGGAGACCAAGTAAAGGGGGATGCCCTGGCAGGCTGGAAAGCAAAAAAAGGCTTACTTACTTCATGTCCAAAAACTCGACCCAAAGAACAGCTCCCAGCTCTATATCCTTATCTTTGCCATCATGTTTCATCTTGGTGTCGGAAGTGTTCAAGGCGGCAAAACCCCACCACCCCGCCTTGGGGGCCGCGTAAGTGAAGACCCCATTGCCGTCGGCCTTAATGGCCTGGGTCACCATGTAGTCGGTAGGGGCCGTGCATTTGCCGTCCTTGTTGTAATACTCCACCTCCACCTCGCCGTAGGGCACTGGTTTGCCGTCCAGTTTGACGATGCCCTG
>Ga0315536_1001420_pt1 | contig 12001 bp, 11 predicted proteins | sample SalMarSW160230MG_FD_203093 | JGI IMG/M metagenome (GOLD analysis project Ga0315536, IMG submission 203093) | Salt marsh sediment microbial communities from the Plum Island Ecosystem LTER, Massachusetts, United States - Salt Marsh Sediment SW1602-30 ... | reverse complement strand
CCACATCAGGAAAACACCCACCAGAAAAGCGAAGAAGTGTGCCAGGGCTTTTCTTATATTCCGGTGATGCTCTTTTATTTCCGGTATGAGGTCTGAGGCAGCAATGTAAATAAAGTTGCCAGCGGCAAAGGGCAGAAGAAAGACGGTGGAACCTGTCACCTTCTCGGATATTAAAAATCCGATAACGCCGCCCAGGATGGCGGAGAGGGCGGATAGAAAATTGAAAAGTAGCGCCTTGCTCTTACGGAATCCACCATACACAAGGATTCCGAAATCCCCTATCTCCTGGGGAATCTCGTGGAAGCTTATGACCAAGGTCGTTATGAAACCGAGATTTAACGAACTCATAAAAGCCGCTGCCATCACCAGCCCGTCCAGAAAGTTATGGAGGGTATCTGAGACGAGGATAAGGTAGGAAAAAGGCATTATATTGGGATGTTCCCTGGCGTGATGATGGTGCCATTGGATGAAACCCTCCAATACGAAGAAAAGGGTAAAGCCTGACAGAAGATAAATAAAAAGCTGTAAAATTTCCCCGGAAGGAAAGAGTTCAAGGGCCTCTGGTATGAGATGAAGGAAGGCGCCTCCCATCATGGCTCCGGCCGAAAAAGCCACCAGAACCGTCAAAAGCCTGTCCAATACATCGTTCTTCAAAAACAAGCCTAAGGCTCCCACAAAAGAAAGCAGGCTTACCAGGAAAGTGGATAGAATAATATAGAATAATATGCTCATAGATTATTTTTTTAATCTCATGCCAAATAGGAAGCGGGTGAGGTTGGTCCTCTTGATTACTAACTCATATAACAGGAGGCTGGCCGCCAGCGACGAAAAGACTATTAATGAATACTTCTGGGTTATGTTCAGGGACAAGCGGACTATATAAAACCCGAAGGCCACAATGAACGTCTGATGAAGGATATATATGGGAAGGACGGCTCCCCTCAGATAAGAAAGCAGTCTGTTGCGGACATTGAGATACCTCTGACCCAGATACAGCAAACACAGCATCAGAAACCACATGTTGAATCCATTCACTACTTCATAAATAATTTTCTGGGTCAAACCGGAGTAAGAACCCGTCCCCAAAATCACAGAACCGGAAACTCCCCTGTTCCACCCAAGACTGATGAGAAAAAACAATAAAAGAGTGCTAGAGAGAGCTGAGGCAAATATGAGATTCCTGTTCTTCACAACCGCCTTGTTGACGGACGGCACGGCAAAGAGCAGAAAACCATAAATGAAAAAAATAAAATAGATGAAGGGGTTCTGCAAAAAAGACCAATCCAGTAAGGCGTGGGTCAAGACGGTTATCAGGACTATCGGAATGGACAGGACAACAAGGCGGCCGCCGTTGAGGCTGCCGTCAGAGACTTTCTTTGATTCGTTTCTCTTGAAGGTAAGGAAAAATGGCAAGAGCACCAGTGAAAAAATGAAAAGCACTCCGAGAAACCAGAGATGGGCTACCTCAAAGGCTCCGCTGTAATTTCCACCCAATGGGTAGCGGGGATCGATATTGAAAAAATAAGAAGAGAAAAACTGCCAATAGGAATTATGGTATCCGGCCTTGGTTTTGAGCACAAAATACAACTGGGGAGGCACCACCGCCAAAACACCGAAGAAAAATGGTACGAGAAGGCGGTAGAATCTTTCTTTAAGGTAGCGGCCAGCCGGCCTGATTTCCAGAGAAAACCAGGTGGCGGAACCTGCTATCAGGAAAAAAACGGGCAGTTCCCATTGATTAACGAAAATTATCAGGTTATTTAAAAAAACGGATGTCTGGTTGCTTTTTATGTAAAAAGGAGAAAGGGAATCAAAGATACGGGCGGTGTGAAAAAAAACAAGTATCAGCATCGCTGTTACTCTCAACCAATCAAGATAATAAATCCTCAGGTGTTCGGCAGCCGTATTGGCATTCTTTGAAAGCTCGAGCATCTGATTTTTACCTTTCTATTTTTTTCTTAACTGCCTCCAGCTCTCTTTTAATCTCTACCATCTTCATTTCCCTGTCTACTGCAAATTTCTGAAATTTTTCCAGTTCTTCCAATTTGCCCTGGAGTTCCCGGGTCCTTTGTTTTACCTGATATTCAAGATTCTGTGTAAGTTTTTCCAATTCTTCCGTCCTCGCTCTGACTCGCACTTCCAGATTGTTCTTCGCCTCCTCCAACTCAGACCTCGTCTTAATCAGTTCCTCCCTTTCCTTTTCCAGAGTTTCTCCTACTCTCCTGTAAACATGAGAAAACCTTCCGGCTATAAATGATGTAAAACTCAAACCAAGTAATCCTCCGCCAGCCAGAGTAATGATGAGGAATTGAGCGCTGTTGTACGAAGTCGTAGCCATTATGATACCGTAATGGGAAATTATACCGTAATACTCCATTAAAGCTAAGGCAGAAAAAGACAGAACGGCAATAATGGTTATTATCATCCCCTGTCTGGGAGATAAGATAATGCTGATTTCGATAATGACGAAAGAATACAGAATCAGCCCCAGACCTCCTTCTATACCTCCGAGATAATGTATTAATACGGTAAGGAAAATGATAACGACAGAAAAATAAAGCATGCAAACTTTATTAAATTCTGCGAGACTCTTCACCTTTCTGGTCATTAGATAGAGGTATATGGAAATTACTAATCCGAAAATAACAGAAGAAAAAATAAGACCTGTGGGCGGCTTTACTCTAAAAATCCTGCTGATAATAAATGTGCCCGGGACGACAATAAATAAGGCAATCAGTCCAATTTTATTAATGATAATGAGCGTTTTGGAAAAATCGCTCAGTTCCGTACGCTCCGTTTCCTTTTCCATATCTATTTATTTTATCATAAAACTCTTTTATCTGCGATTTTTAACATTCACTTATTCCCTCACGGGAAATTTTAACATTAAGAGGGATGATTCCTTTGTCTTTCCATTTCCTTTTTATCGCGGCAGCTTTCCTATTATCAAAGGTTATCGCTATTCCGCAGTCCCCTCCACCGGCGCCCGAGAGCTTTCCTGCTCCACCTTCCTTATCTGCAATTTCACTTAAAGTTCTTAAAATCCCTGTTTCTATATCAATTCCCGATTTCTTTCCTAAGATTCTCAGATATTCCTCGTTCTTACTGATAAATTTCATAATTTTATCCCTATCTTCCAGCTTCCAGGCGGAGATGAGTCTTTCGACTATTCTTCCGATGTCGGAAATTATCTTTTTGTAATCTTCGGGGTTAGAATTCTTCCACTTGTCCATCTTCCTTATCATCTTGGAGGTAGAAGATGATTGGCCGGTCCATCCAACGAGGATGTTCATACCTCCGGGCAAACCCAAACTTTCAAAAGACAGCCCGAGCCATTTTTTGCCGATAATTTCCTCCAAAGTTCTGCCGGAGTTAATTTGCCTTTCCAGCCAATCTGCGGAAAATCTTTTATATACGAGTATTCCGCCGAATGTGGAAGCTGCCACATCAAAACCAGAACCCGCTTTCCCCTGGGCGAGATAATGAGAAATGGCGGCTATTTTATATATTTTTTCTTTAGCCTTAAAACTTTTTATTTCCTTTCCGTAGAATCTGAAAAGTGCAGCCGTCAGGGCCGAAGCGGCGGCAGCCGAAGACCCGAATCCCAGTTTTTCCCTGCGGCCCGCGGTCTCTATCAATACTCCCTTGCTCCAGGTTTCTATCTCACACGGCAGGACTCTTTTTCGATAATTCAGAAATGTTTCCAGAGTCTTTTTTAAAAAAAGAATGTGCTTCTCTTCCGTATTGCTTAGTTCTTCCAAAAATTTCAGTTTTCCGGCCTGGAAAAAAGCTCTCTTGTTTCTAATGGTGGAATCTCTGATGGTTATGCGAAAAAACCCATCGCGCGATTCCCTAATTAAAGCGAAAACTCTGGTTTCCAGGGCGGCTACTATCATGGGGCGGCCTTTTTCCAGAACGGCCCATTCCCCAGCCAGTGCTATCTTGCCTGCGGCAGAAACTTTTACCTTTTTTCGCATTAATCAGCTTAAAATAAGTGTCTATTGATAATTTCCGGTTCCTCCCCGGGCTTGGTAATAAATAAACCCTTCAGGCCCTTTATTTTCCGGCATTTTCTTTCAAGCTCTGCAATGCGGTCCTCCAGACATATTATCTTCACCTGGGGGCCGGCGTCAACGGTAAAATAACACTCCAGTCCTTCTTCTCTCCACCTCCAGACGGAATTAATGATTTCCAAAGTGACCGCATTCCAATAAATAAGGGCAGGCCTGGTGCTCATCATCAGGGCATGCATCTTCAGGCAGTTTTTTTCCGCAGTTTTTCCCACCAGTGAAAAATTTTTTTCCAGAATACCTCTTTTTACTTTTTTCAGGTCATCTGATACGCTGTCCAGCCAGCAACCGTAGAAGGGAGACGTAGCAACGGTCTGCTGCATGCCTGCCCGGGATTTTACCTTTTTTTCCTTCCTGGAGGACAGACATACGAGCATCCAGAACTCAGGCCAGTGTTCCGGGGGAAAAATCTGGCGGGCATAGGAATCAGAACCGTCTTTCTTTACGCCCTTTTTCCATTCCACAAACCCTCCAAAGACAGAACGGGCCGCAGACCCAGATCCCCTCCTGGCCAATACGCTTAACTCTTTTTTATTTAGTTTCATTCCCAGGGCTTCGTTAACGGCAGCTGCCAAGGCCGCAAAGCCCGCTGCCGAAGACGCCAGGCCGGCGGAAGTGGGAAAATTATTTCGGCTGGAAATTTTAGCTTTCAGTCTGGTGCCTGCTTCTTTCCTGACCACCGATAAGAACCTGCCGACATAATCGTCATAGTCTTTGCACCCGGGCCCCATTCTTTTTCCGCTTAGAACCAGGGAATCCTCACCATAATTTTTACTGAAATCTACAGTAGTGTGAGCGGTAAGGCCTGAGGCGGTCATACTAATACTGCCGTTCTGGGGTAGGATGAGATTTTCGTCTCTTTTGCCCCAATATTTTATCAGAGCAATATTGGCATTGGCTTTAGCTGAAGCTTTTTTCATAAAAAAAAACTTTTAAAAAGTTCTAAAATAATTTTAGGGGCTTACTGCCCCTTTTCTAATTTTTCAATTTTCCTCTTTAATTCTACCATTGTTACTTCTCTTCCTACTGCGAATTTCTGGAATTTTTCCAATTCTCCCAACTTATCCTGCAGTTCCCTGGTCCGAATCCTAACCTGCTCTTCAAGGTGCTTGGTTATTTCCTCAAGTTCCTCGGTCCTCGCCCTTACCCTGACCTCCAGCGTATCTTTAGATTCCTTCAGCTGGGCCTGGGCCTTCATCATTTCCTGCCTCTCATCCCTTAAGGTACTGCTTATACTCCTGAACATTTTGGCAAATAACCTGGTAATGAATCCTACGTAATGGAATCCGAACCCCGCCCCTCCTCCCACAGTGATAAGAAAATAAAGAGTATTTTTATAGAGACCAGTAGAGGTTGTAATAAAAATATAATGGGGAATAATCTCGCAGTATTCCAAAAGACCCACCATCAGATAGCCCAGAAAAGCAAGGCTGGTTATTACAGCACCCTTTTTTGGAGGTAAGAGGATATTGGCTTCAACTACTGCAAAAAAGAATATAAAAATACCAATCCATTCCAGCCCTCCTGTATAGTGGACTATCACGGAATAAAGGATAATATTTGTGATAAAATATCCGAAAGACAAATTTTCTACCCCTGATAAATTAACTTCCCCTTTTCCCAAAAACCTGTTCAGCAAGTATACATACAGAGAGATAACTACGGTGAAAAAAATAATAATAATAACTATTCCCCAAGGGATGGGCAGTTTGAAAAAAATCTTTGAAACAATCGTTATCAAGGAGAACAAGACTAGCATAAATACTCCCCTCTTATTAAGGATGGTAAGCGTTTTTAGGGCTTCCACATATTCAAGAGCCCATTCGCTTTCCCTATTTCCTTTCACGGCCCGTTCAATTTGTCTTCTGTCAACCACAATAAATCTCCAATAAGATTATATCCTAAATTGATTATAATATATTAGCACTGATAAGTTAATAAAAGTAAGTGCAGCAGGAACAGAGCAGAATTCTCTCTATCTTCCCTCGCGCTCTTCCATTACTTTTACATAAATAATCGACGGAACAGACATCAGCAGAAAAAATAAGCCGAACATGTAATCTGAACCCATGACAACTTCGTTGAGAAAAAAGACATAGACCGGATAGATGGACATATAAACTGCGTAAAATGAGAGCGCCAGCACTAGAAGAGATTTAATCGGGGGCAGCCCCAAATCCCTGATATAAATTTTCAGGAACATGATGGAGGTGAAAAGCCATGCCACATCAATGCCCGGTGAAGTGGGCCAAGTGAAGAGGAGTATTAATGGAGTAAGAACAAGGGGAGAAAAAACCAATTTTAGATAGAGAGAAGGCGCAATGAAAAAATGGAAAGGAATATTGTATTTCCAAGCCAGACCGTCAAAAAAGGGAATAAGAAGATGGACGAGCTGCAGCGCGAATAAGACGGAAAATATTCTCTTCATTTTAATATCCAGACCGAACCCGCGGGAAAGGAAGTGTAAAACCATGCTTCCGAAAAAACACAAGAATATGGGATAAAAAAACATTGTTAAAAAAACGTCCCAAGATATGGAAAACCAGGCCCTGGCCCAGCCGCCTCCCACCAAAACCTCAAGTATGTTGCGGACGACCCCAATCAATCCTAAGATAAGTACTTTCCTAAACAGCGAAAGCTTCGAGTCTTTCCATATACTTTCTAAAAATTTGTTTTCCATATACTACGACTGATTGGCATCCTCTGATTTCTCAAAGATTCTCATATAACAATCCTCTGGGCTTTAAGCAGATAGCAGAACAAGAATGAAACGGTCAGGAAATAGAGCAGGAAAACGGGTCTTTCTCTGTATGATTCCCTGTTTATAATCATTACCTGCCCCGCTCCCAGAGCGGCCAGGACCAAAGAAAGAAAGAAGCCGGGAAAAATCAGCGAAATGAATACATAGGCTGCAGCGAAGAAAAAACTAATAAGCAGTTTAGCTTCTTTCAGACCAAGAACTGCCGGCAGAGTCCTGATGCCTGCCCTTTTGTCACCTTCATAATCCTTTATGTCTATGAAATTCAAAACAGCCGTCATAAGAATCATAAAAAATAGTGAAATTTTTCCCGGAACCATAATGGTTCCGCTCCCAATATAATATCCCGCCATCAAAAGAATCAGGGAATTTAAGGCAATTAGGGCTTTGGAAAAGAAGGTAATTCTCTTTAACCGTAAAGGCGGCATGGAATACAAAAAATAATTACCTATGAAAACAAGCATCAGGAAAAAAGTCGTGAAATCAACTAATACAGAATAAAAAGCCGCCATGCAGAAAAAAATACAAGCCAATATTTTGTAATGGAGGGAAGGGATGAGTAATGTCACGGTAGGCCGTTTCCTGTTGGTTACGGCATCAATTTCGAGGTCGGCAATATTGTTGGTTAAGACGGAAAAAAGCCAGGCAAAAATTACGGCCGTCATCAGGATAATAATTTCCGAAAACTTATCTGAATTGAATGAAAAAGCGCTGGGCAAAAAAGCCTTGGCCAAAACAATTCCCGCCCAGGGCATAACTTCAAAATGAATAAGCCGCCATGGTCTTATATCCCGCAAAACGGCTAAAAAATAATCTTTCCTGTAAAGATAAAAAATCCACCAGAATAAAATGAAAAGTGGAAAAAAATAGAGTCTGGGCATTAAATTTTACCTCGTTGGAGAGAAGTTAGAGAAGGATGCATTCCCGATAACGTCCTTAATTCTTTTAATAATCAGCTACCTCCGGACAGAAGGAAATAAATTTACGGCGGATATGCTGCTGATGACGATGTAAGCTATTATTCCTCCCGAAAGAGCTGTAAACAGCTGGGGCCAGGTCATCATGGACGCGATTGCCTGTAGTACCTTCTGCCCATAAATGAAAGATATCGTCAAACGGCCGGCACAAAGGATAAATATGAATTTCAGGAAAGAAGCCGAAATAATTCCCAGCCAAAAATTCTTTTTTCTTAATATATCAAACGTCCATACCAGGATAATATTGGAAAATATGATAAAAGGAATAAAAGGCGCCAAAACCGCAGGAAGCAGACCTGAGGATAAAGCAAAAACACTGGGTACGAAACATACCCAGAGAGCGTTCCTGAAACCCAGTAGAATAACAGATAAAAACAGTACAGTATTGACGAGGGTGCCCGTGGCCGCCTGCTGCCTGATAAGGGGCAGGAGGGCGGCTATGGCAACGGCGGACATGGTGCCGGCCAGGCTAATTATTTTTCCTTTAGATAAAACTGCTTGCTTCATAATTTTAAAATTGGTTAAAATTTATTTTCTTTTTTCTTCCTGGCATATTTAGTATGGCAGATGCGGTGGATATTATCCTTGTCGGAAAAAAATTGCCGATATAATTCTTTTATTACCGGATTTTCATGGGCCAGTCTAACCTTCTTCCGACTGTCAATCTGATAAAGGCCGGCTGCTCTCTTTTGCCTTATTTTATCATCTACGGGAAGAGGCTGTCCACCGCCTCCAATACACCCTCCAAAGCAGGCCATAACCTCAACATAATCATAACTTTTAGGGTTTTTCTTTATTTCCTCCAAAAGAAGACGCGCATTACCTAAACCGTTAACTACGGCAACCCTCACCTTTTTTGCCCCAATTTTAACTACTGCCTTTTTAATACCCTCTTTTCCTCTTACCTGTTTAAATTCAAGCTTTAAAAGAGCTTTGCCGGTAATTTTCTCGTAGGCCGTCCTTAAAGCGGACTCCATTACCCCTCCGGTAGCCCCATATATGACTCCTGCTCCGCTGGGAACGCCGAGAGGCGCGTCCGCTTTGCAAGGTGAAATATTTTTCAGGTCAACTTTGTGCCGGGAAAAAAGATAGGCCAGTTCGCGGGTAGTCAAAACGTAATCAACGGGATTGATTCCGCCTCTTCCGCTCAACTCCTTTCTTCTTATTTCGTACTTTTTGGACACACAAGGCATAATGGAAACCACCACTATGTCCTTGGGATCTATGTGCTCCTTTTGAGCCCAGAAAGTCTTTATTAATCCTCCCAGTATGATATGAGGAGATCTCACCGTAGTCAGGTTGGGAATGAACTCCGGATAATAAAACTCTACAAATTTAACCCAAGCCGGGCAGCAGGAAGTGAACATGGGCAGGTTTTTACCCGATTTCAACCTCTCCATAAGCTCTCCGGCCTCCTCTATAGTAGTAACGTCGGCTCCCACGCAAACATCAAAAACCTTATCAAATCCTAATTTCCTGATACCCGAGGCCAGTTTATCCGTCAAAACGCTGCCGTATGGTATGTTAAATTCTTCTCCTATGCTGCTCCTGATGGAAGGAGCAAACTGGACAACCACGGTCTTTTTCTTGTCGCGGAGGGGTTCTTCTATTTCCTCAAATTCTCCCACGGCTTCAAAAGCCCCTGCCGGGCAATGCACAATGCACTGGCCGCAGTAAACGCAGTCCTTTCTGGGGTTCTTGGTGGGCACGATATGAAAGAAGGGTTTTTTCTCATCTATCTCAAGGAAACCTATTCCCTGTTTTTTACAAACATCAACACAGTTCCTGCAGTCAATGCATTTGGAACTGTCAAAAATAAGGGAAGGCCCGAATTGATAGACTGGCTCTCCTGTCTTCCTGTCAGGAAACCTCGTTATTTTCACCCCGTATTCCCTGGCGAGTTTTAATAATTGACAGTTGAAGCTCCATACACAGTCTGCACATTCCTCCCTATGCTGGGCAAATATTAACTCCAGATTTATTTTCCTGGCCTTTTTAATTTCCGCAGATTCCGTAATGATTTCCATGCCTTCTTCAATTTGCGTGGAACAGGCGGTCTGCAGTCCTCTCCTTCCCTTTATCTCCACTAAGCACATACGGCAGTTGGCTTTAATATCCAGGTCCGGATGGAAACAAAGGGCAGGGATATTAATTCCTTTTTCAGAAGCAGTTTCCAAAACAGTCCGACCAATTAAGCCTTTGATCTTCTTGCCGTTGATTGTGATAGAAATCTTTTTATCGGCCATTGTCCAATAATTTACTGACAACTCCCCTGAAAGGGGTTACGGCTATCCTTCCCAAAGGACAGAAACTTGACCTTTCCATGGTAAACAGTACATCCTCTAACAATTCCCTATCGATTTCATCTTTCTGCAAAATTTCCACTATCCTGTATGTTCCTTCTCTGCACGGAACGCATTTGTCGCAATTTTCCGATACAAAAAATTCTGCCCACTTTTTCATCAGCTCAAGGACATTTGTTTTTTTCCTGTTGAAGACAATTATAGACCCTATCCCTTTCACTTTCTGATCCAGTTCATGGGGTAGCAGGATTTCCCCGCAGGCACCCCCTCCTGCCTGAACAAAAAAATCAAAATCAGGATAGTTGCCGCTCTGTTGTAAAATCTTTCTTACGGTATAATCCTCGGAGAGCTGAAACACACCCTTATTCTTTACTTCTCCGTCCAGACAGTAAAAGCGCTCACCTCTCCAACCGCCGGCTGCAATCCTGGAAGCCCAATAGAAAGTTTCTGCATTATTAACCAGGGTGGGAAAACCGAAAAGACCTTGCTCTGTGGGATAAGGAGGTCTAATTCTGGGCTCTGCTTTCTTACCCTCTATGGCGGATATTACCGAGGTTTCCTCTCCGGCGATGTAGGAACCCTTCTTTTCAAACAGGTGAATAGGGTCTTTTTTTATGATTTTTGATAATGTACCTTTAAATTTCTTATAATAATCCTTCCTGAGATAAATAAAGGCTGAAGATTTTCCTCCCAGAGCACGGAGGGCTAGTTTTATTCCATCTACCATCTCTGTAGGAAAATTATCCAGGATAAATCCGTCCTTAAAAACGCCCGGTTCTCCTTCCGACACGTTACAGATGACGTATTTTTGTTTCCCTTTAGCACTCTCAGCCGTTTCCCACTTCAATCCCGTGGGAAATCCGGAACCGCTCCGCCCCTTCAATCCGCTTTTTTTAAGTTGGGAAATAATATCCATAATTAAAATCAGCATTCTATTGCCAGGTCCTTAGCCATTCTTATTTGCGTCAGGCTCCAAGGATCAATGCCTTCAAGAGAATTGCCTTTGAAACTCTGAATGATTTTAATGCCTTCTACGTCTATGGCCAGCCTGTCCTTGGAAACAAGTATAAGGCCTGGTTCCCTTACCTCACCCTCAGCCGGTCCCTTATTAATGAAACACTTTCTGGCATCCATAATCACCAGCGCAGGATGAATAACCTTGTTCAGCTCCGCTATCTTCTCCTGAGTGTTTCTGAAATGGAGACCCACCCGCTGGAAGGGCTTCATAAAACCGACAGATAATTTCAGGCTGCCGGTAAATTTGGCTGCAAAGTGGGTTTTCAGATTTGGCAGGAGAATTAATTTGTCAGCTCTGTCTAAAAATTCCGATACGGACACCTTTTTCAGATACCTGGCTCCCGGTATAGTCTTATTAATCCATTTGCGCTCGTCAAAAACATAAATCCGGGGAGGGGTGCCCATTTTCTCCAGTTCAAAGACATTCAGTTTCTCCATCACCTTCCTGGTATTCAAGCTCATGGTTGAGGAGTCTCCAATCATCACTATTTTGGCTCCGCATTCATAAACCAGTTCTGTAACGGCTCTTAAAAAATTTACGTCCGTGGAAGCCGGAGGAGGATCAGCGGTATTAAGGTTGGGCTTCAGCAGGACCACTTCTCCCTTATTGATAAAGCTGGAAAAACCTCCCAAAGAATCGACTGCTCTGGCAATTGTTTTTTTCAAATTCTTCTCCACTTTTACTTTCACTACTTTAGCCATGCCTTTATTTTAACAAAAAAAATAGTTTTAAGCGATTTCCTTGAATTATCCGGCGAAGAAGATTAATCTGAAATAATAAATTAGTAATTCTGGAAAAATTCTGATGCAGCTGAAGGATACAATAGAAAAAATCGAGAACTCTAAAACTTCCCTGCTTTTTTTTCTTGCTATTTT
>Ga0315536_1001418_pt1 | contig 12011 bp, 9 predicted proteins | sample SalMarSW160230MG_FD_203093 | JGI IMG/M metagenome (GOLD analysis project Ga0315536, IMG submission 203093) | Salt marsh sediment microbial communities from the Plum Island Ecosystem LTER, Massachusetts, United States - Salt Marsh Sediment SW1602-30 ... | reverse complement strand
AGAACTACCAAAAGCCCTACTGTTGTCACAGATATTTCTCCGCTTGGATCAATATTGTTAACTGGATTAGCATGGCAATATAAATACTTGTGAAGCGATTGCGGGTCGGAAGTGTTTCCGCTGTATGGGTCCACTCGGTTGAACAATCCGTTCGAGGGATTGTACCAGCGGGCGCGCAAATAATATTGCTGAGCGTCGTTATCGAAGTACTGGCCGGTGTAGCGTAAGTTCGAGTCAGGCTCGTCTGACCAGTCTATAAAGTTGCCGTAGGCATCATAATAATGAGATTGTCCAGATGGGACTGTGCCGTCGGAATTAGCTATTTGTCTGACGGTGCCCTGGCCGTCGCATAATAAATACTTAGGCGAATCAGCGTTAAGGGCCTGTGCGAATACGTCACTGCCGATGACGTAACTTGTTTCATTCGCGCCGATACCCTCTATAAAGACCTGGGCGTAGCCGGTGTGGTTATTTAATTTTCAAAGAGCTATAATCTACCTGGCTAAATCTTGCCCATATTAACACCCAAAAACCGCTGAACCATTATTTCATGTCGAGAAGTCGATTTACAACTTTTGTCAGAGATTGAACGGTCGATCCACCATCTTCATCTTTAGCCGCTGCCTTCGCCCGATTCCTGAGAGTTTGTAACACCTACGAACTCGCTCCTGAAATTCGCAGGCTCATAGAACCCGCAGGCGAACAATTCGCCTGTCCAGCCCTCGATATCCGGTGAGTTATGGTCATCAAAATATATCCTGATTGGACTCTGTCGGCGCTTACCGGCGAAATCGACGGCGACCCAGAAATTAGCTACAAGACACGGGCCATCGTCAAGGTCGAAAATAGTCTCCCACTGACCGGCTAATACCGTATTGCGCTGCGTCTGGTCACAACGAAGCTCAGAAGGACCTGGAAAAGGTTTGGTTACAGGTGCGTAAGGCAGGCCGGAATTGAGCCATTCATTGGCGAGGGCGGCTAAATCGAAATTGTTGACTGTACTATCGAAATTAAGGTCCGAACGTAGTAAATCATCATCCGCCGCTATTAATCGCCCGCAAAAAACGACTAAAACCAATAATAGGCCTAATTTTCCATAATTCACAACATGTCCTCCGAAATGGTGAGTATATTATACCATCGGGATAAAATATATGCAATAGCCCGGTTTTATAAATTCTCATGAGAGCCCCAACGGCGATAGTCCTAAGGACTCCTAAATATGGAACGCTATTAGTTCCCCAACATATCAATCTCAAGTTGTTAGCCGATAGTAAATCACCCTGAACACTTCTTCCTTAAGCTTTCATCTTTGCTAAAGCTCAGCTGTGTAAATGACTCTCAAAGTAAACTCAGGTAAATATAATTTTGAAATAATAATTGCTTTAATGTCAAGTTTTGTATATGATATCAATAATAATTAATGGAGATCCGCGATGAAAAAACAAACTCTTATAATGCTGGCGGTTGTATTTTTGTTAATATTCTGCAATTCACTAACAGCATCAGAACTGGCCCACAAAACCGATAGACTCTCGCTGGGACGTCGTTCTGCGGCTGCGGTAAGCATTGGAAACAAAGCGTTTTTTGCAGGAGGCAGGTCACCAACGGCCCGAACAGATTTAGTGGATATTTATGATGCAGAAGAAAATTCATGGTACACAGCAACACTTTCACAGGCACGTGATAGTATCGCTGCAACAGCCGTCGCCAACAAAGCACTCTTCGCCGGCGGTTGGATTACCAGTACATCAGTAAGCGATGTGGTGGATATTTACAACGCAGATAACGATACCTGGTCGTCGGAAACTCTATCCACGGCGAGAGTTGGTATTGCCGCAACAAGCGTAGGAGATAAGTCAATGTTCGCGGGCGGTTCTGATATGTATTCGGATACAGACAGGGTGGATATATATAATGCAAATACCGGACAATGGACAGTAGAGTATCTATCCCAAAGCAGGATGGATGCGTCAGCAACTACAGTGGGCAATAAGGCTATATTCGCCGGTGGAGCGTATGGTTCATACAACACATCAAGTAACAGAGTCGATATTTACGATGCTAATACAGGGACCTGGTCAACAGCTACTCTTTCAAAAGCTCGCAGAGAAATAAGAGCAACAACAGTTGGAAGCAAAGCTATATTTGCCGGTGGGAGGGCAGGAGCTGATGTTTCTGATGTTGTTGATATCTACGACTCAGCTACGGATACGTGGACTACTGCAAATCTCTCTCAGGCGAGGTGGATACTTGCAGCTACTACGGTAGGCGACAAAGCAATCTTTGCAGGTGGTATATACGGTTCAAATACCGTAAGTGATGTTGTAGACATTTATGACGCTAATACCGGTCAGTGGTCTGTAACAACACTTTCCGTGGCAAGGTCTGCTCCAGGGGCAACTACTGTAGCCAATAAAGCCATGTTCGCAGGGGGTTATGATGGCGTTACCTTCACTGATGTAGTAGATATCTTTATATTATGCAATTATAAGCTGCTCGGTGATGTAAATGGTGATTGTGTAGTAGATTTTTATGATTTTGCTGAGATGTCAGGGAACTGGCTCATTGATTGCGGCAGAGAGCCTGAAAATCCGAATTGCATAGCGGAATAAAGGCGGCCCGATACATCTTACTTATATTTTACGCCAGATTCTGCTCATAAAGATTGCCCACAGTTTATTTAAACTTATGTTCATCTGTTGTTAATCAGTATTTAAACTCTCATGTCCCATACATAAAATCTTTTTGAGTAATCAGCCCTGAGCTGTTCTATCTCATTCCGGGCCTGATTTGTCTACAGAGACAACTTGGAACAGTTCTTAACAAAATTCTAACAATTTCCTAACAATACGCTAAAATAGATAATCGACGATAGTTCAGATTCTGTTAAGGGCCGGATTTATGGCTGCGACAACCAAAACCATTCTTGTTGTTGACGATGAGGAAGACGTTCTCGAGCTGGTCAAGTATAACCTCGAAAAGAACGGCTACCGGGTGACAACGGCCTCGACCGGCGAAGAGGCAATCAACAAGGCCCGGTCAATTTTGCCGAACCTGGTTCTGCTCGATTTGATGCTGCCCGGTATCGACGGACTGGAGGTCTGTAAACAGCTAAAGAGCAATCCCAAAACCGAACACGTCCCGGTGATTATGCTCACCGCCAAAGGAGAGGAATCGGACGTCGTGGTCGGTCTGGAGGTCGGGGCCGACGATTACATAACCAAGCCGTTCAGTCCGAAGGTCCTTATCGCAAGGATTCGCAGAATCCTGCATCGCTCGATTGCCCAGCAGCGAGACAGCTTTCCTGTAAAGATTCACGAGATAAATATCGACCCGTCACGACATGAAGTGCTGGTAAAGGGCAAACGGACGGATTTGACTTACACGGAATTCAAAATTCTGTACGCCCTGGCCAGGCGCCCGGGAATTGTGTTCACTCGATACCAAATCGTTGACTCCGTGCACGGCAATGATTACCTTGTCACGGAGCGAGCCGTTGATGTACAGATTGTATCTCTGCGCCGAAAACTGGGTCCCTGCGGCAAATACATCGAAACGGTACGCGGCATCGGCTACCGATTTAAGGACTGAACAATGTCAAAGGCAAGGCTGCTGCGGCATCTGCTTCCTTATTATCTTCTGATAACAGCAACGGCCCTTCTGGCGCTCGGTATCTACGCAAGCTACTCATTGAAGCGCTTTTACTACAACCAAGTCGCCGATGACCTGCGGGCGCGGGCCATGCTGGTTGAAGAGCAGCTCGCCGGCAGCCTGCGGTCAAAAGATTTCGAAAAAATCGACGAGCTTTGCAAATCGATGGGCCGGGCGACCGGCACACGAATTACGGTCATACTGCCTGACGGCCTGGTAGTCGGGGACTCGGATGAAAACCCGCAATCGATGATGAACCACTCCGACCGCCAGGAAATCATCGAGGCGCTCGAACGGGGACGGGGCAGGTCGATGAGGTTCAGCAGCACCGTGGGTAAAACGATGATGTATGTGGCCCTGCCGATAAGACAAGGCCAAAGCAATATCGCGATAATCAGAACGTCTCTGCCCGTTACTGCAATCGACGGGCACCTTTCGCTCATATATACACGAATCGTCTGGGGTTTTCTTGTCGTGGCAATAATCGCCGGCTTCGTCACTTATGTCCTGTTACGCAGACTGAGCCGGCCGATAGAACAAATGACCGAGACAGCCAAAAGTTTCGCGTCGGGCCGGCTCGACTTACGCCTTGCGATTCCGCAGACCAGCGAGCTTGCAGACCTGGCGCAGGCGATGAACGAAATGGCTCGTCAGCTCAACGACAGGATTAATACCATCACCCGTCAGAAGAACGAATCGCAGGCCATACTCGCCAGTATGGTCGAGGGCGTACTGGCGATAGACGCTGCCGGCCACGTCGCAAGCATCAATAAAGCTGCCGCGATACTTCTGGGCGTCGAGGCCCCGAAGGTCGTCGGGAAAAACGTCGAGGAAGTCGTCCGTAACAGTGACATCCAGCAGTTCATCGATGATACTTTGGCCGGCAGAAAACCGGCTGAGACAGACGTGTTCCTGCACATTAACGGCGGACGATCTTTTCAGATTAACGGGGCAAAGCTGGGCGCAGAAGAACCAAACTCCGGCGCTGTCATCGTGCTGAACGACATCACCCGGATGCGAAGACTCGAAGACATAAGAAGGGACTTTGTGGCGAATGTCTCCCACGAGCTTAAAACCCCGATCACTTCAATTAAAGGATTTGTTGAAACACTTCTGGAAGGCGAGCCGAAAGAGCCTCAGCAGGCCCGAAGATTTCTGGAAATAATCGCAAAGCACTCCGACAGGCTCAACGCAATCATCGAGGATTTGCTCACCATCTCACGCCTCGAAGCCGAAGGTCAGCAGCGAAAGGTGTCTTTTGAAAATAAAAAAATCAAAACCGTAATACTCTCGGCAGTAGAGCTTTCCAAAATAAAGGCTGAAGAAAAACAAATAACCGTCGAAGTTGCCTGTGATGAAAATATCGAGGCACGGATTAACGCACCCCTGCTGGAACAGGCAGTCCTGAATCTCGTTGACAACGCCGTCAAATACAGCGACAACGGCGGCAGGATAGAAATAAATGTCACCTGTGACCAGAGCGAATTGTCCATAACCATAAAAGACAACGGCTGCGGCATCGAAAAAAAACACCTGCCCCGGATATTCGAGCGCTTTTATGTCGTGGATAAAGGCCGCAGCCGAAAGCTCGGAGGAACGGGTCTGGGGCTTGCAATTGTAAAGCACATCTGCCAGGTCCACGGAGGCAGTATTACCGTCGAAAGCACACCCGGCAGCGGAAGCAGTTTTACCATGCATCTGCCAATAGACTGAATCCGTCAATCGCAGCGATGTCTCTTACTTTGTCTTTAACCACTTTTTAATCCAAATCTAACTCCTTCCTAATCTTTGCTGCTTATCCTTCCGGTCATACAAAGCGCTTTGCAGTCGCAACGGAAACTGTTTTTTGGAGGTTCTCGAAATGAGAAAAGCATTAGTGTGGGCAATGGGATTATTATTTTCATTCGGGCTTATCAGCCCTGCTGCCGCGGATGAGCTTGCCGAGCTCAAACAGCAACTAATAAAACAGCAGCAAATGATTGAGAAGCAGAACAAAATGCTGTCGCAAATGATGGCGAGGATTGAGCAGCTCGAATCCAAGCAGCAGCAGAGCGATTCAAAAATGGAGGAAAAAATCAGTGCAGCGGTGGACGAGAAAAAGCTGGGAGCCCTACCGGACAATTTCAAATGGATTGAAAACATCAAAATCAGCGGTGACCTCAGATACCGCCACGAAAGCATCGACGCACAGGGCAGTAATAATCGCTGGACGGCCGGCCGAACACGTCACCGCATCAGGGCAAGGCTGATGCTCAAGGCTATGATTAACGGCGACTGGGATTTAGTTTTCAGGCTCGCCAGCGGAGCGGGCGACCCCGTCAGCACGAATCAGACTCTGGGTGACGGTTTTTCCAAAAAAGAATTCAGACTCGACCTTGCATACTTCGACTGGCACCCGGGGGCGATTAAAGGTTTGAACGTCCTCGGCGGCAAAATGATTTTCCCGCTGTACCGGGTCGGCGGAAATCAGCTTATATGGGACAGCGACCTTACCCCTGAAGGTCTGGCTGCTAATTATATGATACCCTTGGGCAGCAGCGGCAATAACTCATTACACGTCAACGGCGGAGCCTTCTGGGCAGAGGAAAGCGCCAGCAACGCTGACGAATCTCTATGGGCTGCGCAGGGTTATCTCAAACACGCCTTCGACAAAGATACTTACATCCTCGGCGGCACAAGCTATTACTGCTACGGCAATGTAAAAGGTAACCGCACAATTTACGACACGCAGAACGGCTTCGGAAATACCACATACGAGATTGATGCCGATGACCCGACCACATCCTGCTGTGACGAGACGAAACTCGGTTATGTAAGCGACTATGATTTACTCGAGTTGTTCACAGAATACGGCACAAAGATTAACGGTATGCCCGTCTCTGTGTTCGGCAATTATGTAAAGAATGTGGCTGCGGCAACCAACAAAGACACGGGCTGGCTAATCGGCGGCAAAGTTAACAAGGCAAAAGAGCCGGGTTCATGGGAATTGTCGTACGATTACCGTGAGCTCAAGGCCGACGCGGTACTGGGCGCATTCAGCGATTCGGACTTCATCGGCGGAGGAACCGGAGGAAAAGGGCACAGGTTCGGTTTCGGATATCAGTTCACTAAAAATATCCAGGGCGCCCTGACATACTTCCTGGACCAGAAAAACAGTAACAGAGATTATCGCAGGCTGCAGGCGGATTTGATTCTCAAGTTTTAGAATCTCTAAAGGAATTACGCTAACACAAAGTTAATAAAACACTAACACAAAACTAACATTAGAACCGTAGAATTCCAATAAATTTTAAGGAGGCTGTATATGAGAACAATGATTATTTGCGGTGTAATAATGCTCGTGCTGGTTCTGAGCACCAGGCTGCACGGAGCTGAGCAGACGAGTCTTACCATCGAAGGCTCAACCACGGTCGGCCCTATCGCCGACGCCTTTGCCGAGGTATTCAAGAGCAACAACCCCGCTCTGAGTATCACGGTAAATAAGACCGGCAGCGGCAACGGCGCAGCGGCCCTGATTGACAACCGCTGCGACATCGCCATTATGAGCCGGTTTATGAAGGACAAAGAATTTGAAAAGGCCATCTCTAACGGCGTATTCCCGGTCGCTCACGTCGTGGCTATGGACGGAGTTTGCGTTGTAGTGCACCCGTCGAATCCGATAAAGGAACTGGCAACTGAACAGGTGCGTGACATATATATGGGTAAAATCAACAACTGGAACGAACTCGGCGGCCCGGATATGCCCATCGTCGTTATCAGCCGGGACACATCAAGCGGAACGTATGAAACCTTCCATGAGCTTGTAATGCACAAAGAGGAAATGGGCCCGAAGGTCGAGTACGTCAATTCCAATCCGCAGGCCCACGCAAGAGTCAAAACGACGGCCGGCGCTATCGGCTACGTGGGGCTCGGTTTCGTCGATAATAACGTCAAGGCGCTCAAGATTGACGGCATTATGCCGACCAAGCAGACTATCTCCTCCGGAGTTTATCCGGTGACCAGACCGCTGTTTATGTTTACAAACGGTTATCCGAAGTTAGGCACTGTTACTCATCAGTTCGTCAGTTTCTATTTGACTGAGACCGGGCAGGAAATTATAGAAGCCAAGGGATTTGTTCCGGTAACCAATTATTAAAAAAAGTTGTAATGCTTGACATGTCAATCCCGAGTACAACAAGGCCGGTGACCGGCCAGAACCGGTCACTGGCTCTTACTCCTTTACAGGACCTGCGTGGTTTTGTGCTCCATCACGGGGGCCGGCTGCTGCTCTTTCTGATTACCTGCACCAGCGTGCTGGCCGTACTGGCGATTTTTTATTTTGTAATCCGAGAGGCTCTGCCGTTTTTCCTGAAGTTCGACCTTGTGGAGTTTTTCACAAAAGCGGCATGGTTCCCGGAAGCCGAAACCCCCAAATTCGGCGCACTCGCGCTGATAGTCGGCTCGGTCTATGTCACCGTTGTTGCGATTATAATAGCCGTCCCCGTAGGAATTCTCGCGGCCGTCTTTCTGAGTGATATCGTTTCATTCAGGGTGCGCGATTTTATTAAACCTGTTATCGAGATTCTCGCTGCTATTCCTTCGGTGGCGTACGGCTTCTTCGCCGTTCTGGTCCTGGCGCCGTGGATGCAAAACGAATTCGGATTTACTACCGGAACCAATGCCCTCAACGCGTCTCTGGTGCTTTCGGTGATGGCCCTGCCGACAATCATAACTGTTGCCGAGGATTCCATCTCGGCAATCGGCAGGGAGATGCGGGAAGCGTCATACGGACTCGGGGCTACGAGATTCGAGACAATATTCGGAGTAGTTATCCCCGCTGCTCACAGCGGTATCATCGCGGCCATTATCCTGGGTATGATGCGGGCGATTGGCGAAACAATGGTGGTCTGGATGGCCTCGGGCAACGCCAACCAGATACCCTCGCCCTGGTGGGACCTTAGTCAGTCGGTCAGGACTATGACCGCGACAATAGCAGGTGACATGGGAGAGACCCCGAAAGACTCGCCGCACTACCGGTCACTGTTTGCGATAGGTGTTTGTCTTTTAGTCATTACATTTTCTATGAATATAATCAGTGAATATTTCCTGGGTTCAGCCAGGAAGAAACTGGGAAAAGTCTGACGTGAATCTAAGCCCGCGACATATTAAAGACAAAATATTTACAGGCCTGTCCGCGACAAGCGTCATCCTGCTGACGGTCGTGCTGCTGATAATACTCGGACCGATGCTTCTTCGGGGCTCAGGGGCGGTGTTCTTCAGGGGCACAATCGAATTTAGAAAAATGCAGAGAGATATGCACGGCCGGGGCAACACGGATAAACTGAACGAGCAAATCGCGGAAACACAAAAACTCAGAACGGCCGTTTATGAAAAAATACAGGATTTCAAAAGAGGTGTCGATACCGAAGCACTCACCGACCAGGTCAAACAGATTTACCGCCAATTCGGACAACAACTGCGCCACAAAGAAACCCAAACCCAAAGCCAAGAGTATAGCGACCTTCGCGCTCTGACCCGGACTATAAGAGATACACTGATTACGGCCTTCGAATCCGACGACAAAGAGCAGATTGCCCGGCTCATAAAATCCGTAATGCAGTACAGGGATAATCCCGAATTCAAAGGCACTGCCGCGCGGGAATTTTTCACGCTCGCTGAGCAGTACGGACAGGCCGTGAGCAAAGTGGATTTGAAGGAAAGACGCCAATACGCCGAGTCCGTCAAAAAAATCGAAGGCATTCTCTTTCACTCGGACGAGGAACCGGGACTCTTTGGCCCGCGCCCTGACGAGCCGCTGCCTGCCCTTACGATGCTGCGATACGGTGCTACGCGATGGGACCGGGCAAAAATCCTGCTCGATGATTTCCTCTGGAAAGACCAATGGGTCCAGCAGAAGCCGGGCGAACCTCTGGTCAATGTCAAAATCAGCAGGGCCGAAGAATTTAAAGGTACGCAGCTCGAAGGCCTGTTTGCGTTTGTCGAACAGAACTTCGACAAGATGCTGTTGCCGAAGTTTACGTTTTACTGGCAGTACTTCATTGACGGCAGCACACCCGGCCACTACTTCGGCGGCGTCGGCCCGGAGATACTCGGCACCCTGATGCTGACAATTCTGGCAATGGTCTTTGTCTTTCCTCTCGGAGTAATATCCGCTGCGTATTTAGTCGAGTGCACTTCGGATAATCTTGCGATACGGATTGTCAGGCTTTGTATAAATACGCTCGCCGGTGTACCCAGCATTGTATTCGGCCTGTTCGGCCTTGCCTTTTTCGTACTTTATTTTCTGCCGCTGTTCGGCGCACCCTCGAAACCCTGCATAATGGCTGCGTCTTTGACGCTCGCCGTTCTAACGCTGCCGGTAATGATACGCGCAAGCGAAGAAGCCATCCGCAGCGTTCCGCAGACTTACAAAGAGGCCTCACTCGGTCTCGGCGCCGGAGCGTTTCGGACGTTTATCAGTGTAACTTTGCCTGCCGCCCTGCCGGGCATCCTTACCGGTACGATACTCAGTCTCAGCCGGGCCGCGGGCGAAACAGCCCCGATACTCTTTACCGGGGCAATCGCGTTCGGGCCGCTGCCAAAATCACTCCTGGACCCTACGCGAACACTTGCTACCGGTGCTTACGACGTCGCGGTCGGCGACAGAATCGCCGCGATGGCGCCTCATCAGCAGTACGGTATGGTGGTCACACTGGTCCTGCTCGTGCTCTGTCTCAATGCTGCAGCGATTGTGCTAAGGTCGCGTGTCTCAAGAAAACTCAGAGGACAATAAAAAACTTCTGAAAGATTATTTGATGGAAGAAGGCAATAATGATATGCAATCCGATATGCTGAACAAGACAGCAGGCAAAAATATAATCAGGCCCATTTCCGGCCGGGACAAACAGGCGCTCAGGTCAGTAGCTCCGGCCGATACACAATGTCAATGCGCCGTGATAGAGGCCCGTAATTTCAGCTTTTATTATGGTTCAACCGTCGGCGTCAAAGACATTACAATGGATGTTTACCCGTGCAGTGTAACCGCAATAATCGGGCCGAGCGGCTGCGGCAAGAGCACCTTTCTGCGAAGCATCAATCGTATAAATGACCTGATTCCGCACATACGAACAGAAGGAAAGCTGCTGGTTAACGGCCACGACGTGTACCAAAAGGACACCAATCTGGTCGAACTGCGCCAGCGGGTCGGTATGGTGTTTCAAAAGCCGAATCCATTCCCCAAAAGCTTATTTGAAAACGTCGCATACGGACCCCGGCTCCAGGGAATTAAGACACGTTCCGAGCTGCAGCAAATCGTGGAGACCTCTCTCAAATCTGCGGCCCTCTGGGAAGAGGTGAAAGATGACCTCAATAAGTCAGCTTTGGCTTTCTCCGGCGGCCAGCAACAAAGGCTTTGCATAGCTCGCGCGCTCGCTACCAAACCGAATATATTGCTGATGGATGAGCCCTGTTCGGCGCTTGACCCGATAGCAACAGGTAAAATCGAAGATTTGATAGACCAGCTTAAAAGTCAATACACTATTGTAATCGTAACTCACAACATGCAGCAGGCCGCTCGCGTCAGCGAACGAACAGCCTTCTTCTGTCTCGGTGAGCTGATAGAATATGACTTTACGACAAAAATATTCCGCAATCCGAACAAAAAACAGACCGAAGATTACGTTACCGGAAGATTCGGGTAGTCCGGCCGTTTAATTTTACAGGAGCAATACGATGCCGCAGCACTTGCGCCGTGAAATCGAAAACCTCAAGAAAAAGATACTTGCTCTCGGAACCAGGACCGAAGAAGCCGTACGCAGAGCAACATTCTCCATCCAGGAACGCAACCGCGAGCTTGCGATACAGGTCATCGAAAATGATTATGAAATTGACCAGTATGAAGTGGAAATCGAAGAAGACTGCCTCAAGATTCTGGCTCTGCATCAGCCGGTGGCTATCGACCTGCGGTTTATTGTCGCGGTGCTGAAAATAAACAACGACCTCGAACGCATCGGTGATTTGGCCGTCAACATAGCCGAACGCGCGGAGTTCCTCGCAACCCGTGAGCCTGTGGGCGTCTCTCTGGATTTTGTAACGATGGCCGACAAGGCCCAGATGATGCTCAAAATGAGTCTCGATGCACTGGTGAACCTTAGTGTCGAAACCGCACAGCAGGTACGAAGCAGCGACGACGAGATTGACGCTATGAATCGTCGAATGTATTTGAAGGTACAGGAAGCACTTCTTGACAAGCCTGACAGGATTGAATCATTGATTCACCTGCTGAGTGTCTCACGCCACCTCGAAAGAATCGCTGACCACGCCACCAATATCGCAGAGGACGTCATATATATGATTGAAGGCCAAATTGTCCGCCACCA
>Ga0315536_1001417_pt1 | contig 12016 bp, 12 predicted proteins | sample SalMarSW160230MG_FD_203093 | JGI IMG/M metagenome (GOLD analysis project Ga0315536, IMG submission 203093) | Salt marsh sediment microbial communities from the Plum Island Ecosystem LTER, Massachusetts, United States - Salt Marsh Sediment SW1602-30 ... | reverse complement strand
AAGATGCCCGATGACGTCGAGATCGTCGTCATAAAAAACAAGGATGACGAGAAGAGGGCGGGGAACGCGCTAAAGTCGAAAACCGTGATCGTGCGCACCACCGATTGGGACATCATTCCGATCGAGAATCTGATTCCCCGCGGGGGAGATCGTCTTTTTGCTTTTGTGAGGGGCCTCGATGATGCGAAGCTTGCTGCAGGGATTCTTGAGAAAGGGGTTTCGGGCGTGGTGCTCGAAACCTCGGATCCGGGCGAGATATCAGGCGTGGTCAGGTATATAAAGGGATTGGAAAGCGAATCGTACGGCCTTGCGGAGCTTGAAATAACCTCCATCAGGAATATCGGGATCGGCGACCGGGTCTGCGTCGATACATGCACAAACCTGAGCCTGGGAGAGGGGCTTCTGGTGGGGAACTCGAGCCAGGGGCTTTTTCTCGTGCACGCTGAAAATATCGACAATCCGTACGTCGCGCCGCGCCCTTTCAGGATAAACGCCGGAGCGGTGCACTCGTATGTGCGGGTGCCCGGGGGCGTAACGAGATATCTGGGCGAGCTCAAGACCGGGGACCAGGTCCTCGTCGTGAACAAGTCGGGCGGCTCATACATTGCGTACGTGGGAAGGTCGAAGATCGAGAAGCGGCCGCTTCTTGTCGTATACGCGGCGGGCGACGATGGAATTGAATACTCGGTGATACTCCAAAACGCGGAAACCATACGCCTCACCGCGCCGGGCGGCGCGGCGGTCAGCGTGGCCGCGCTGCAGCCGGGAGGCCGCGTTCTCGGCTACGTGGAAAAGGGCGGCCGGCACTTCGGAATGTCGGTCGATGAAACTATCACGGAGCAATAGCGGACCGCATGCCGCATGAATCGGGACATACTGTCATTGTGAAGTTCTCCTCACTCGAGCGCACTGTAACAAAAATTTCACAATCGACTTCACATTATTATTGACTCGATCGATTTTAACATGCATTATTCAATTTATGGGCGCCTCTAAAAGCTGCTTTTTTCGTTTTTAAAACAAACACAAAAACAGTTTTTAGAAGTTTTCTTAAATTTTGATTGCAAGCAAGCAAAGGCATTTTTTCTTAAGTATAAAACAAGGAGCAGGTATGATTGAAGTGAGATTCCACGGCAGAGGCGGACAGGGGGCGGTAACATCGGTCGAGATCTGTGCCGTTTCCGCGATCGAGGACGGCAAGTTCGCACAGGGGTTCCCGAGCTTCGGGCCCGAACGCAGGGGCGCGCCCGTCCAGGCGTTTCTGAGGGTGTCTGACAAACCGATACGATTGAGGTCCAAGATATACGAGCCGGACGTGATCGTCGTACTTGATCCCTCGCTGGTTACGGCCGAGAACCCCACCGGCGGCCTGAAATCCTCGGGAACGATAGTCATCAATACCCACGAAAACGCAGAGGAGATAAAGCGCATGTTTCCCGGATTCAGGGTCGCGGCGATCGACGCGTATTCCGTGGCGAGGGAGGAGCTCGGCATTCCGATCGCCAACACCACCATGATCGGTGCGCTGATTAAGGCGACCGACATTATAAGCATGAAATCAATGGAAGAATCGATAAACGAGCGGTTCGGAAGGCTCGCACAGAAAAACATAAATGCCTGCCGCAGGGCGTATAACGAAACCGTAATCGTGTAATAGGAGAGGAGACGCCAATGGCAAAACCGATGGAAGAATACAAGTGGCAGGAGCTCAACGTGGGCTGCGTCGTGGACGAGCCAGGGAGCGCTTCTGAGTATAAGACCGGCAACTGGCGCGTGCAAAAACCGGTATGGGACGATTCGAAATGCATAAAGTGCGGGGTATGCTGGATGTTTTGTCCGGACGCGGCGATATTCCAGAAGAAGGACGGCTATTTCGAGGCCAACCCCGACTACTGCAAGGGCTGCGGCATATGCGCGAGGGAATGCTGGCCCGGCGCAATCACAATGATGGAGCTTTGAAAATGAAAAACGTCAAGGGAATAGAGGTATCGATCGCTCTGGCGGAGTCGGTCAGGCTCTGCCGCTTCGAGGCCATTTCAGCCTATCCTATCACCCCCCAGACCCACATCGTGGAGCACCTGTCCGAGCTCGTCGCCGACGGCGATCTCGAGGCCGAGTTCATCACGATAGAATCGGAGCACTCGGCCATCTCGTCATGCATCGGGGCCAGCGCGGCCGGGGCCAGGACCTTCACCTCCACGAGCTCCCAGGGGCTCGCGCTGATGCACGAGATTCTTTTCATCGCGTCCGCGCTCAGGCTGCCCATCGTCATGGCCGTCGTCAACAGGGCGTTGTCCGCGCCCCTTTCGATCTGGAACGACCACGGCGACGTGATGGCGGAGCGGGATACGGGATGGATACAGCTTTTCTGCGAGAACGGGCAGGAGGCGGTCGATTTCATGATAATCGCCACCAGGTTCGCAGAGGACCGGAGGGTCCTCCTTCCCGTCATGGTGTGCCTTGACGGATTCATCCTCAGCCATGTGGTGGAGCCGGTCGTATTCCCCGCGCAGGAGCCGGTTGACGCGTTCCTTCCCTCCTATGAGCCCCTTTATACGCTCCACCCCGACCGGCCGCTGACCATGGGCGCGTTCGGCATGCCGGAGATCTACGCAGAAGCGAGGTACGCGCAGGAGAACGCCCTGATTGATTCGAGGGAGGTGATCAAGGAGGTCATGCGGGATTTCGGGAACAAATTCGGGAGGGAGTACCGGATCGTCGAGTGCTACAACTGCGAAAAGGCGGACACGGTTTTCGTGGCCATGGGATCCATGAACGAGAACATCATGACCGCCGTGGACGAGCTGAAGTCGCAGGGAAAAGAAGCCGGGCTGGTGAAGCTCAGGCTCTTCAGGCCCTTCCCGTCAGATGAGCTCGTTGAAGCCCTGACGGGTAAAAAGAGGATCATCGTGATCGACCGGGCGATGCCGGCCGGGGCCATGAACGGGCCCGTGTTCAGCGAGATATCCTCCCTCGCGAATATCCGCGGCATCGATGCGGTTCTGTCAAACTACCTGGTCGGGATCGGGGGAAGGGACGTGAAACCGGAAGAGTTCATTGACATTTACCGCGAGGCGCTTGCGCAAACGTCATCATTCGTAAAAGATGCGAAGACAAACTACCGGATGGTTGGAGTAAGAGAATGATACTGCCTAATATCGAGCTGTACGCACCCAATGTAATACCGAAAGAGGAGTACGCGGTGCCGGGCCACAGGGCCTGCCAGGGCTGCGGGGAGATACTCGCGCTCAGATTCGCCCTCAAGGCGCTCGGACGCAACACCATACTGACAATGGCCACCGGCTGCATGGAGATCATATCGACCCCTTTCCCCACCACGGACTGGACGCTCCCCTGGATCCACGTCGCGTTCGAGAACGCGGCCGCGGTTGCTTCCGGCGTGGACATCGGGCTCAAGATCCTCTTGAAAAAGGGGAAATTGAAGAAGGACGACATCAACATCGTCGCCATCGGGGGGGACGGGGGTACGAGCGACATCGGCCTCCAGGCCCTTTCGGGCGCGTTCGAGCGGTACCATAAGTTCATTTACATATGCGTTGACAACGAGGCGTACATGAATACGGGGATCCAGAGATCATCCTCCACCCCCTTCGGCGCCATGACGACCACGAGCCCTCCGGGTAAGCTGAGCATGGGCCAGTCGACCTGGAAAAAGAACATGGTCAAGATCGCGGTGGCGCACAACATTCCGTATGCGGCGACCGCAAGCCCGTCATACCCATTCGATTTCATTGAAAAGCTGAAGAAGGCGAAGATGGCCGACGGGCCCGCATACCTGCACGTGCTCTCCGTGTGCCCCACCGGGTGGAGGACCGCCTCCGACCTGTCGATACGCTACGGCCGACTCGCGGTTGAAAGCGGGGTATTTCCCCTTTATGAAGTCGAAAACAACAAGTACCGGCTCAGTCTCAACCCCGCTCCATTGCGGCCGGTCACCGACTATTTCAAGGGACAGGGAAGGTTCAGACACCTTACGGAGGAATACATCGACAAGATTCAGAAGAGGACCACGAAGGAATGGGAAGAACTGAAGGCCCTGTGCGGCGTCAACTAGGAGGACGGATGGATATCGACAGGAAAAAGCTTGATACGATAATAAGGAAAAACGGCGGCGAGTCCAGCCGGATACTCGCCATATACCAGGACATTCAGAAGGAGTACCGCCATCTTCCCCAAGAGGCGGTGCGGTACGTGTGCGGGAAGCTCGACATCCCGGTGGTCAAGGGATACGAGGTTGCCACGTTCTACAAGTCCCTCTCGCTCAAGCCGAAGGGAAAGCATTCCGTGTGCGTGTGCCTGGGTACCGCGTGCCATCTCAAGGGGGGCCCCTCGATACTTGAAGCGTTCGAGCGTGAGCTGAAAATCAAGAAAGACGGCACCACAGAAGACGGCGTGTTTACCCTGGAAAGCGTCAACTGCCTTGGGGCGTGCGCGCTCGCGCCCCTGGTACGGGTCGATGGAAATGATTTCGGCAAGTCCAGTCCGGTAACGATTAAGAAAATAATCAATGAATTCAAGCACGGAGCCTAAAATGATACAGTCACTCGATGATTTAGAGAATATCAAAAAAGAACGCGATTCTCAATACAGGAAGCATAAAAAAACTGTAAGGATTTGTTTTGGCCCCGGCTGTCAGGCATCCGGATCGAGGAAGATATATGAACTGTTGAAGGCGGAACTAAAGAGCGAGTCGCTTCAATCAAAGGTTCGCGTCGTCACCACGGGCTGCCACGGTCTTTGCGAGAGAGGACCGCTGGTTATCCTGAATGATGATGAAATCTTCTATCAATCAATCGGGAAAAGGAAAGCGAAAGCAGAGGAGGAGATAAGGCTCATCATTAATACCATCAAAACCGGAGAGATCGCGGATAAACTCTTGATGGACAGTCATGAAAAGGGGAAGAAGTATACCTCCGTGAAGGAGATCCCCTTTTATTCGTTCCAGAAGAAAATTATTCTCAACATCGTCGGGAAAATTGATCCGGAATATATCGATGAATATATAGCTCATGACGGATATAAGGCGTTGTTCAAGGCATTGACGACGATGAAATCTGATGAGATTCTCGGATGGGTCCAGAAATCCGGCCTGCGGGGCAGGGGCGGCGGCGGTTTTGCAACAGGCGCCAAATGGAAATCCTGCAAGGAAGCCCATGGCAGCCCCAAATATATACTGGCCAATGGGGATGAAGGCGATCCGGGCGCGTTTATGGACAGGGTTTTAATGGAAGGCAATCCTCACGCCATTCTTGAGGGCATGATAATTGGTGGATACACAATCGGCTCGAACCAGGGATACATCTACGTGAGGGACGAATATCCACTTGCGGTCAAGAGGCTCAGCACCGCTATAGAGCAGGCGCGGAAGCAAGGCCTGCTCGGAACGAACATATTCAATACCGGATTCGATTTTGACATCGCGATCGTCAGGGGAGGCGGTGCGTTCGTATGCGGCGAATCGACCGCCCTCATGTCCTCGCTCGAAGGAAAGTCGGGAGAGCCGAGGGCCAAGTATATCCACACGGTCGAACGCGGCCTTTGGGACAAGCCAAGCAATTTAAACAACGTTGAGACATGGGCATGCATTCCGGTTATTATAAATAATGGATGGGAATGGTTCGCCTCGATCGGAAATGAAAAGAACAAGGGGACCAAGGTCTTTTCCCTGGTCGGGAAAGTGAAAAACACCGGCCTTGTCGAGGTGCCGATAGGCGCTACCCTTCGCCAGATCATCTACGACATCGGCGGAGGGATTCAAGACGACCGGGAATTCAAGGCGGTTCAGACCGGAGGACCCTCAGGAGGCTGCATCCCGAAAGAATACCTCGAAACGCCTATTGATTTTGACACCTTGCGGGAGCTCGGCTCAATGATGGGCTCCGGCGGTATGATCGTAATGGACGACCGAAACTGCATGGTCGACGTGGCGAGATATTTTCTGAAATTCCTGGTTGAGGAGTCATGTGGGAAGTGCGTGCCCTGCAGGGAGGGCACCAGGCGCATGCTCGAGATCGTCGAGAGGATCTGTGACGGGGAGGGGAAGGAGGAGGACATCGCGCATCTCGAGGAGCTTGGGAGGGCGGTCAACATCGGCTCCCTCTGCGGTCTCGGACAGTCCGCTGCCAATCCGGTGCTGTCGACCCTGAAATACTTCATGGATGAATACGAGGCGCACATTAAGGACAAGAAGTGTCCAGCCGGAGTATGCAAACCTCTGATTCACTATACCATATTGGAAAATTGCACGGGCTGCACGCTGTGCGCGCGCGAGTGCCCTTCAAACTGCATTACCGGCGAAAAGAAGAAGCTTCACACGATAAACCAGGATAAGTGCATCAAGTGCGGCATGTGCTACGAGGTGTGCAAGTTCGGTGCGGTTAAGGTCGTATGAACAAGGAGCCTGCGATGATTGAGTTTATGATAGACGGCAAAAAGGTCCGCGCACAGGAGGGGGAGTTTATCCTGCCGGTGGCCCTGCGCGAGGGTTTCGACATTCCGACGCTCTGCCACCATGAGACGCTCGGCTCTGACGGAAGGTGCAGGCTGTGCGTGGTCGAGGTGGCCAGGGGCACGCGCAAGAGGATCGTGACGTCGTGCCTGTATCAGGTAGCCGAGGGGATCGAGGTATCCACCAACACACCCGACGTCATGCTCGTCCGGAAATCCGTGATCGAGCTGCTCTATGCCCGGTGCCCCGAAGCCGAGGTTTTGCAGCATCTTGCGCGAAAGTTCGGCGTGGAGGACGTCCGGTATGCAAAGGACCACGACAAGGGCAAGTGCATACTCTGCAACATCTGCATACGGACGTGCGCCGAGATAGTCGGCGTGTCCGCCCTTGGCTTCAGCGGGAAAGGGATGGCCAAGAAGGTGACCACTCCCTTTGACGAGCCGTCGGACGCCTGCATCGCGTGCGGCGCGTGCGTGGTCGCGTGCCCGACGGGCCATATATTCATGAAGGACGACAAGGGCGTACGCACGATCTGGAGGAAAAAATTCCCGCTCGCCCAGTGCCCTGTATGCTCCCGGTACCATGCGCCCGTGGAGCAGCTCAAGTATATATCGAAAATAACCAATGTTCCTCTCGAGACCCTGATGGTCTGCCAGGACTGCAAGTAGGAGTAAGCTATGGAAGAATTCATCAAGCTGCTGCACGAGGCCGAGACGATTGAACAGGACGGCCATCGTTATTACATCGATTCGATGGAAAAGACGAAAAACGGGTTCGCGAAGGAGCTTTTCAAGAGCCTTGCCGGGGAGGAGATGGTTCATTATAACAGGATCAGGCAGATTGCGGAAATGCTGACGGAGGGAAAAAAGATAACTGAAGACGACATACGCCTCAGCGGAAAGGGAGGACAGGTGTTCGATTCCCTCATCAGTGACTTTAAATCAGATCAGCCCGCGGGAAGCGAGATTGAAGCGCTGGCATTCGCCAAGAAGCTCGAGCAGAAGAGCATCGCTCATTATAAAAACGCCATGAAATCCGCGACCGATGCGACCGTTAGAAAATTTCTGTCGCAGCTTGTAATAGAGGAAGAGGGCCATTTCCGCTCAATCAGCGAATCAATCGAATACATCGAGGACCCGCAGGCCTGGTTTTCGAGGCAGGAGAGGTCCCACTTCGACGGCGCATGAGATCATTTTACCCATATGATCTTGTCGAAGTTCCTCACACCCTGTATTTGAATAAAACACTTCCATCGTGAATTGATTGCGGCTCCTGAACAATCGGCGTTCCTCAAGTGCACATAGTTCGTCATTTTCCCGTGCATGATTTTTTCGCAGATTTCATCAACTGCAGTGTTCGCATCCGCCTGAATCACAAAATACGCATCCCGTAAATCTGTGTTGCTCAAGTCCGCGCCGTATAAATACGCGTCAGCCATTCTCGCTCTTCTGAACACGGCATGCGCTGCTATAGCCCTGCGCATGTTCGCCCCTCTCAGGTCCGATCCCGTCAGGTCCGCGGCGCTCAAATCCGCCCGACGGAGGTCCGCGTTTATAAATTTTGAATTTCTGAGGTTGGAGAAGCTGAAGTTGGTCCCTATCAGCCTCGCCTTTGAAAAGTTGACTTTTTCCAGATCAAGCTTGTACAGGTCAAATCCGGAAAGGTTTATCCCGATGAGGCGGTCGCTCCTTAATATGGATTTTACATTGTTTGAGTCGCAGCCGCCGCTCATGAGCACCGTCGATGAATATAAAATCATGCTCAGCAAAACGGCAGGGATATTTTTTTTTCTTCGAACCGTCACCTTCATGCTTCCATCATGGGATATTTTTTATCATTAATGCTTCTATAGCACAGAAGATAGGAATTTTCCATGAATTTTTTATTGAATCCACTTTAATAATGCATTGCCCGATTATGACATATATCAACATATGTCAAATTTCGGCAACGTCCTTTTTGTGCATGAATACACGGGCGCTGCATTCGAACATCCGGCCGCTCCCGCAAAGGGCAAGCCGCTCAAGAGCAGCCTCGTTGAGATATGATGTCGCCCTGATAATATTATACAATAATATTTTATGATCAAAAGATACTTTTGGGGCTTCATGGTATGCTGCGAAGTTTTTTATTTTCTTGACTTCTACTCAAATTGCGGTATATATTCTGCAACTCCACTATTATATCACCAAGGAGCATATTATGGAAGAAGTTAAGGTTGGCATTGTTTCTAAATTTTTCGCGCAACCGAGCGTTGCCGCCATCGAGCTGACCGACGGCTCGATCAAGGTCGGGGATACCATCCGCATCAAGGGCCACAGCACGGACATGGAGCAGACGGTGGAATCGATGCAGATAGAGCACGCCGGCGTCACCGCCGCTGACAAGGGGGCATCCATCGGGATCAAGGTGAAGGACCGCGTCCGTCCTCATGATATCGTGTACGTGATCAAGCAGTAAGCAGGTGAGCAATCATCCCGTGGTCCGGACCGGTCTGGAACGCCTTATCGCCGATGCCGGATCGTATCGAAACAGAAATATAGGCCTGATCGCAAACCATACCTCTGTCATCCTTGATCTTGCATACAGCTGGGATATCCTGACCCGCCTGGGGCTGAATATAAAAAAAGTTTTTTCCCCGGAGCACGGCCTCTTCGGAGCCGAACAGGACCAGGTTCCGGTCGGGATCCAACCCCGATTCCCGTTCAAGGTAACGAGCCTATACGGGAATTCATCGCAATCATTGTCGCCGATGAAATCTCATCTGGAGGACATCGACCTGGTTCTGTTCGACATACAGGACATAGGCTCCCGCTATTATACATACCTCAACTCCATGGCCCTGTTCATGAGGGCGGTCGAATCGACGGACATTGAATTCATCGTGCTCGACAGGCCGAATCCCCTGGGCGGGCTCTCGGTCGAGGGCCCTCTGCCGGACAAGGGTTACGAATCCTTCGTCGGCCTCCTGCCGGTTCCGGTGCGCCACGGCCTGACTGCGGGCGAGATAGCGTTGCTGGCCAAGAGCTATTTCGCCCTTGACCTGAATTTAAAAATAATCGGGATGGAAGGCTGGAGAAGGGACATGCGCTATGAGGATACCGGGCTTGCATGGATACCGCCGTCGCCCAACATGCCGACGATCAATACCGCGTTCGTATATCCGGGGACGTGCCTTCTTGAAGGCACGAACGTATCAGAGGGGAGGGGGACGACCACCCCATTCGAGATCGCGGGTGCTCCGTGGGTAGACCCATATCTTCTTTCAGGCGAGCTTAACTCTATCGGCCTCCCGGGCGTGTATTTCCGGCCCGTTTTTTTCAGACCCGTGTCGGGGAAGCATTGCGGCGCTCTTGCCGGCGGGGTCTGCATTCATGTCAGGGATCGCCGTGCTTTTAAACCGTTTTGCACGGGCGTGGCACTCGTGTCCCTGCTGCGTGCACATTATTCCGGATTCGAGTTTCTGCAGGGCGTGTACGAGTTCAATGCCGATCATCCGGCCTTTGATCTCCTTGCCGGAGGACCGTCCCTGAGGAGAATGATCGAGTCGGGGACCCCGTTTGGCCGGTTAGAGGGCGCGTGGGAGGCTGATGAGAATCATTTTCTTTCCATTAAAGAAGAGCTCCACCTTTACCGGGATTAGCAATGGCTCCGGATATCATCGTTATCGCGGTCTACATAATCGTTATCAATATCATCGGGTTGGCATTCTCAAGGTCGAGGTCGCTGAACGATTATTTTCTCGGTAACCGCTCGATACCTTGGCCGGTCGCCTGCTTTTCGATAGTGGCGACTGAAACGAGCTCGCTCACCTTTATTTCAATACCAGGGCTCGCCTACATCACCGACATGGGCTTTCTTCAAATTGCCGCAGGTTACATCGCGGGACGTTTTCTCGTTGCCGGCGTCCTCCTGCCCCGCTATTTTGCGGGAAGGCTCGAGACGACGTACGAGTTTTTGCAGAACAGGTTCGGGTTGCTCTCGCGCCGTGTCGTCGCCGTGATATTCCACATAACCAGGATCTTCGCGGACGGGATCAGGCTTTTTGCCACCGCCATACCCCTGTCGCTTCTTCTTGGTTTCGAAGGGTACTGGCAGTCGATACTTTTGATCGCAGCGGCGACCTTCATCTATACGTTATACGGCGGCATCAAGTCGGTCGTATTGACCGACGCGGTGCAGCTTGGGATCTATCTCCTGAGCGCGGCGGTCAGCCTATGGATCATATCGGATATCCTCAATCTGCCCCCGACGTCGATCTGGCAGGGGCTCCCTCCACTGAAAAAAGTTCTGTTCTCCACCGGTCTCGACGGAGGATGGCGCGGGGTTTTCGGGTCATACAATATCTTTTCAGGGATAATCGGGGGAGCGCTTCTCTCATTCGCCTCCCATGGAACCGATCATCTCATCGTGCAGCGCGTGCTTTCATGCCGCGGCCTGAAGTCCGCGCAGAAGGCGATGGTCTTCAGCGGTTTCCTTGTGTTCTGCCAGTTCGCCCTTTTCCTGATGCTCGGCCTTTTTATTTTCAGCCTCCTCGGCGGGAGGAGGTTCGAGATGCCGGACTCGATAATGCCTTATTTCATCATACATTACATCCCCGCGGGCTTAAAGGGACTCATGCTTGCCGGCATTCTGGCGGCCGCGATGTCGACCATAAGCTCGTCCATAAATTCACTCTCCTCATCAACCGTTATGGATATTCTCATGATATCCAGAGCCAGGTCGTCCGAGAAGCAGAAGCTGAGGATGTCGCGTCTCATCTCGATTATGTGGACCTTCGTCATTGCGGGCATCGCCCTTCTATTGAAGGGCACGAGGAGTCCCCTTGTCGAGCTGGCGCTCAACATCGCGTCAATAACCTACGGCTGCATGCTCGGAATTTTTTTGCAGGCGAGCCTGTTCAAGAATTTCAGCGACAAGGCGTCGATCGCGGGCGCCATGGTGAGCGTGGCCGCAATGCTGATTATTTATTTTAAGAGTACCCTGCAGTGGCCCTGGTTTGTGCCGATTGGTTTTATGATTTCATTTGTATCCGGCATATTGATCAACCTGGTCATTTCGAAACGGTCGAAAAATCCCCCGCCCGATGAGACAGCGGCGGAAACTGCGGATGCATAGAAGAGAAAGGGAAGGGGGGATGACCGGGTTTATTCAGAGGACTGGTCCTCGATGATTTTCAGGGATGAGTAGGTCGACGTGGTGTCGTTTTCATACACGGTGTCGAAGATGATGATAATTTCTGTCCTGACGTTTCTTTTGATGATGAAGTAATATTCGCCTGCTAGTTTCCTGACGAGGTCGATGCCCCTGCCCGTTTCGGATACGAGCTCCGACACGTCGTCATTGTTTTCGGCCGCCTTGTTGATCATCGTGTTCTGAACGATCACCCTGTTTATTGTATCAAGTATGGTTATTTTGGACAATTTGCCTTTATAGTCGTTGATCGCGATGCCGTATTTTTCGGCCGAACGCGCGAAAAAGACGTCCACGAATTCGCTCTCTCCGAGCCTGACCGGGATGCGCTGTTTTTTTTCATCGGTCAATCCA
>Ga0315536_1001416_pt1 | contig 12029 bp, 7 predicted proteins | sample SalMarSW160230MG_FD_203093 | JGI IMG/M metagenome (GOLD analysis project Ga0315536, IMG submission 203093) | Salt marsh sediment microbial communities from the Plum Island Ecosystem LTER, Massachusetts, United States - Salt Marsh Sediment SW1602-30 ... | reverse complement strand
TAACTTCCATAGACATTCCAAAGCTTTGCTTATCTCTATCTAACATAGCATGTCCTGCCCTATGAGCATGAATCGGAAGCTTAGTATGGTTTCTTGCAGTTTGTAATGCTGCCCAACCCACAGTAAGGATATCTAACATAATATAGTTCCCTCCGTTTTTTTCAACAAACTTTATTCTTTTTAACATCTCATCAGTTTCTGCAGTACAATTAACTAAGTAGGCTTTTTTATCTCCTGTTTCTTTTTCAGCTTTCTTTAACATCTTAATTGTTTTCAAAAATCTAGTCTTAAATGGATTAAACTTCTGTGATGTTAAATTTTCGTCGTCTTTAACAATATCACATCCACCAACCCAAGAATCATAAGCAACCCTAGAATGTTCTCCAGGTTCTAAGCCAACTTTTGGTTTTACAATTGTTCCAATAAAAGGTCTTCCATGAACTTTGAATTTCTTTCTTAATCCATCAATTCCAAATTTCGGTCCTTTAAAACTATCTAACATTTTCTTAGGAAGTTCAACATCTTCCCAAAATAATCCCTTAACAGATTTCATACCATAAATATTTCCTCCAATACTTGAAAGAATTTCTGGAAGATTCCCTAATTCAAATAATTCTATGGGATATGCAATTCTAGCCCTTTTATCTTTTTTATTAACATAAAATACTTGAGGAGTAAGCATCTTCCCAATTCTAGGCTTCATTGTTTTAACTTCTGTCCATGTTCCTACTGAACTTTCACCAGCAACCATAGAAGCAGCTTCTTCAAACTTAAAACCTTTAGCAGGATCAATATAATACTGCATAATTAAATCAGTATTTTTTGGTTTATACTTTAAGTTTAGAAAACTTTTGTATTTGTATGATTTAGATTTCTTCATTTTTCCCCTTTTTATTATTAATATTTAATGATTTAAATTACTTTCCACAAGAAGTTGTTTCACCATTAGCATGATGATACTCTTGACATTCCTTACATTTTCCATGTCTAGGACATCCAGGCCATGTGCAAGGACAATCTTTGTTTATTTCTTCACTCATATTTTCCTCACAACACTTCCATCAGGAGTGTCATTTACTTGATAACCAAGTTTTTTTATTTTATCTCTTAGAGAATCTGATTTATCCCATTCTTTATTCTTTCTTGCTTCATCTCTTTCCTTAACAAGTGCTTTAACATCAGCAGAAACAGAAACTTTTTCTTTTTCTAAAAGTTTTAATCCAAAAACCTTATCCATTTCTTTTATTGTATTAATTTTTCCTTGAGCTTTTTCATCTCTGATTAGTTTCCAAAGAACTTGTAATGCATTTGGAGTATTCAAATCATCATCCATGGCTTTTTTGAATTCATCTAAATATTTTTTATTTGTTTTTTTATCATTCTTAGTTTCAGAAAGTATATTTCTTAATCTTTGTAAGGCTGTTTTAGATGCTTCTAATCCCTTCCAAGTAAAATTAAGTTGTTGTCTATAGATTTTTGTTAAATAAAAATATCTTAAATCTAATGGGCTAAATCCTTTAGTACTTACATCACTTAGCCTATAGAAATTATTCAAAGACTTAGACATTTTCTTTCCATCTACTAAAACCCATTCATTATGCATCCAATATTTAACAAAAGGTTTATCATTTGCAGCTTCACTTTGAGCAATTTCATTTTCATGATGAGGAAACACTAAATCAATTCCTCCTGTATGAATATCAAAAGTCTGTCCTAAGTATTTAGAAGACATTGCTGAACATTCAATATGCCATCCTGGTCTTCCTTTTCCAAGTTCTGTATCCCAGAAAACATCTCCATCACTTTTATCATAAAACTTCCATAAGGCAAAGTCATGAGCACTATCTTTATCATATTCATCCTTAGCAACTCTTTTACTCGCACCTTCTTTTAATTCTTCAAGATTTATTCCAGATAACTTACCATAATCTTTAAACTTATTAATTGAAAAATAAATTCCATCATCTGCCTTATATGCAATCTTTTTGTCTAGTAATTTCTTAATAATTGCAACCATTTCCTTAATATGTTCTGTTGCTTTAGGAATAACTTCAGGAGTTTCAATATTTAATGCAGAAATATCTTCTAAAAATGCTTTTTCATAAACTTTTGTAAAGTCTTTTAATTTTTTGCCTGCTTTTTGACTATCTCTAATTGTTTTATCTTCAACATCAGTTAAGTTCATAACTTCTTTAACTTTATATCCAGAAAACTTAAGATATCTTCTAAGAATATCTCCAAAAATATATGCTCTTAAATTTCCAATATGAACATAATTGTAAATAGTAGGTCCACAAACATACATTCCAACTTGGGCTTTTTTTATTGGTTTAAATACCTCTTTTTTTCTTCCTAGTGTATTATATAGTTTTAATGACATAGTATTCTAAAGAAAGATTATCTTTTAAATTCTACCCTGACTTTATTACAACATCAAAGTCTAATGATGCTCCATATAGCTGTCCACCTTTTTGCATAGTAAGCACATATTTCACTTCACAAGGAGGAGCTGTTTCAGGAATATTAAATGTAACTAATCTTGGATTTTCCATAATGCTTCCAGCAGGAATTTGTATTGTTCCTGCTTTTCCTAATGAAATAAAACTTTCTGCTTGAGTTATACTCAATGAATTAGGACAACTTGTTTCTTGTGCTTGAATATCATATGTAAAAGTATCTGCTTCTAATCCAATATTTCTTATAGAAAAACCAAACCCTCTTCCTTGAACACCTTTTTCTAATTCAATACCTCTAGATGAAGGGTAAAATACTATTTTTCGAGATTCATCTTCTGCAAATAATTTGTTAATCTCATTTTTAACTGCAGTATCTATTTGATCAATACTTCCTGAAGCACTAAAGAATATTTTATTAACAAAATATCCCCCAAGAATTAAAACCATTACAAGTAGAACTATAGTTACCATTGTACCCATAGTTAATTCCATTGCCCCTTTCTTTTTCATTTTTAATAAGTAGGAAAATTTATACCAGCATTTAATATGCTATAAATACTAATAGCAATTATAATAGCAAACATAATTACTCCAATAATAATAGCAAGAATGTTTAATCTTTTAGCTGTTTTGTTTTTCTCTTTTTTATTTTGCACTAAACCAATAATACCAATAATTATTGCTGGAAGTGGTTGAAAGAAAGCTAACACCAGACTAACAATACCTAAAATATATGCTACCCCTTTTTCTTCTGCCATGTTTAATATAATTTAGTTTGTTTTATAAACCTTTTGAAAAAAAATGGGACGACGGGGAGTCGAACCCCGGACACCATGATCTTCAGTCATGTGCTCTCCCGCTGAGCTACCATCCCATACAAGAAATAATTAATCTTTTGCTTTTAAATGTGTTGCTATCTGAATATAAATCTTTAAAAAGTAATTGAAGATAAGATTTATATGGAAAGATATCAAAGAACATACACGATTGTAAGAGGAAATAATCATCCAGCTACTTGGAAAATAATTCCTTCAGCAGCTGTTGCAAATGCTGTTGTAAAAATATCTGAATATTTTAAAGGATTAAAGAATTCTCTTACTGAAGAACAAAAGACAATGTTGGGTGTAAGAAGAGTTAAACTTCCATTTAGCACAATATATCAGTTTGGAGAAAATTGTGTTACTGAGCAATCAGTTATGTATGAAGAAGATCCATCATTAGTTATTGATACTGGTTCAAAAGAAGGGTTAGAAACACTAGTAAAGATAGCAGAATTAGATAAATTTGAACATAAGAAAAGGATTTCTAGAAAAACTTCTTCTAAAAAATAAATGTAAGTTGGGAATAGGCCACCTTCTGTAGTTCGCTGTTCAATGCAGACCGAACTTGTTAACATTCGACTAAGCGGCTTTAAGCCTTGCACCAGTCAAGATATTCGTTTCATCAAATCCGCTTCTTCAAAGCTCAACGCATGTTTCCTAGCTCAAAAGCGACTGTGCCGTTTCTGTAACAGAGCTCTACTTCACAGCAGTCAGGATTTCCCTGATGACTTTATTATGGTGGGCGGACCTTCCTCAGAATTCAATATCGATTTATTCACGATATTTGATTAATTAAAAACTGAATCCCGTAGTTAACTACCCAACTTACAAAAATTCAAGCAAGATAGCATTTTTAAGCTTTACTATCTGTATATTTTTATGCAGTTTCATGCAACATTAAAAGAGGACATTTTTCAAGAACTTGCTTCTTCTGAAAAAGGATTAACCCAAAGAGAAGCAGAAAACCGTATTCAAAAATATGGAAAAAACCAATTAAAGAAAGTTTATAATTTAGAACCATTAAAAATACTCTTAAGCCAGTTCCAATCCTTTTTAATTTATATTTTAATTATAGCATCTATAATTTCTTTTATTATAGGGCATTTAACAGATGCAATTGTTATTCTTGTTATTGTAGTTGTTAATGCTTCAATAGGATTCTTTCAACAATATAAGGCAGAAAAAGCAATAATTAGCTTAAGAAAGCTATTAGTTCCAACATCTACAGTAATTAGAGATGGAAAACACATTAAAATATCTTCAAAAGATCTTGTTCCAGGAGATATTATAATTTTTGAAGCAGGAGATAAGATTAATGCTGATTGTAGAATTCTTGAATCAAATAATTTACAAACAAATGAAGCAGTATTAACAGGAGAAAGTACTCCAATAGGAAAACAAGATAAAACTATCAGAGAAAAAGCAATTCTTGCAGAAAGAATAAATATGCTTTACACAGGAACACAAGTTGTTAGGGGAAGTGGTACAGCTATCGTTGTTGCAACTGCAATGGAAACTGAATTTGGAAAAATTGCAGAGAAGCTTCAAGAAATAAAAATACAAAAAACTCCAATTCAAAAGAGATTAGATCTTTTTTCTAAACAATTAGGATTTATTATTCTTGCATTAGTTTTGATAATTGTTATTGTTGGATTTTTTACTGCAGCAGATAAGATAGACACTTTTCTTACAGCAGTCGCATTGGCAGTAAGCGCCATACCTGAAGGGCTTCCAGCAGTTCTTGCAATAGCATTTGCAATTTCTTCTATGTTTATGTCAAAGAAAAATGTAGTTGTAAGAAAACTTCCAGCAGTTGAGAGTCTTGGAAGCGTAACCGTAATCTGTTCAGATAAAACCGGAACACTTACCGAGGAGAAAATGCATGTTCAAGAAATTTTCTCAAATAATATTTCTTATATTAAAAAAGGAAAAAATATTTTATTAAATGAGAAAAGTGTAGATGTAAAAAATAATTTAGAGCTAGCCCAATTAATTAAAGCAAGTCTTTTATGCAATAATGCTAGATTTGAAGAAGAAGGCCTAAATTATTCTTTTATTGGAGATCCAACAGAAGAATCTTTTATTAGATTAGCTTTAGATTTAGATATTAGTAAGAAAAAGATTACAGAAAAAGAACCAAGAATAAAAGAATTTGAATTTAATTCTGAAAGAAAAATGATGTCTATTCTTAGAGATTCAGGAAGAAATAATACACTTTATTCTAAGGGAGCTTCTGAAAAAATTATTTCTTTATGCGCATTTGAATTAGTTAAAGGAGAAATAAAAAGATTAAGTGAAACAAGAAAAAAACAATTATTAAAACAATCTTATGAATTAGAGAAAAAAGCATTAAGAGTTTTAGGATTTGCATATAAGAATTTTTCTAAAAGAGAAAAGGTTCAAGAAAATGGGCTAATTTTCTTAGGTTTAATGGGAATGCTTGATCCTCCTCGTCCAGAAGTAAAAAATGCAATTCAACAATGTAAAGATGCAGGAATAAAAGTAAAAATTATCACTGGAGATTCTGCCTTAACAGCTTCGGCAATTGCAAATAAAATAGGAATCTTTGGAAAGATTATTGTTGGAAGTGAGCTAGAAAAGATGTCTGAAGAACAATTAGAAAAACAAATAGGAGATATTGCAATATTTGCAAGAACAACTCCTGAACAAAAATTAAAAATAACAACAGTTCTTCAAAAAAAAGGAGAGACTGTTGCGATAACAGGCGACGGTGTTAATGATGTCTTAGCTCTAAAGTCAGCAGACATTGGAATTGCAATGGGAATTAGAGGAACAGATGTTGCAAGAGATGTTTCAGATATAATTCTTCTTGATGATAACTTTGCATCAATAGTTGAAGGAGTAAAAGAAGGAAGAAAAACTTATGATAACATAAAGAAATTCACAAAATATCTTTTAGCAGTTAACTTTTCTGAAATATTTTTAATTTTATTAGCATTAACAATGAGATTTCCTCTTCCATTATTACCTTTACAAATATTATGGATTAATCTTATGACAGATTCCCTTCCTGCATTATCACTTGTTTTTGAAAAAGAAGAGAATGTAATGAAAACTAAGCCACGACGTGAAAAAAGTATATTAAGTGGAATTTGGGGCTTTATTTTAATTGGAGGAGTATTAGCATTACTAGCAGAATTTATTGTTTTCTTTTTTTCATATAGTAATTCTCTTCCAATAGAAGAAGTAAGAACAATGGTTTTAACTACAGCAATTTTATTTGAACTATTTTTTATCTATACTTGCAGAAGTAATAGACCATTATTAAGAAAGGGAATGTTCTCAAATAAATGGTTAAACTTAGCAGTTCTTATTTCCTTAGGGTTTCATTTAACTCTCTTATATACTCCTTTAGGAGCATTATTCGGAGTTGTTAGTTTAACATTAAAGGATTGGTTATTTGTATTGCCTTTCTCACTTTCAGGTCTAATAATATTTGAGATTGGAAAATATATTAGATTAAAGAAGTAATCATCCACACTAGAATTAATCCTGCTCCAGCACCAAATAAACAACCTGACATTTTTCCCAACATACTCGACATAGTTGTTCTTAGATTATCAATATCAAACTTTCTCTGGTGTTGTGCAACATAACCTTCAAATAATCCTCCAATACCGTCAGTAATTGTATTTCCTGCAGCTCCCCCAATTATTGCTCCAGCAACTCCAGCATAGGCTCCTCCAAGAACAGCAGCAAAAACTAAAACTCCATTATCAATAAACCCAAAAACAATATCTGGATAAACAGAGGATATTTTTATCTTTACAATTTTTAAGAAAATTAAACTAATAATTCCTAACCCAAGAAACGCTGGACCAATTAGTTGATTATCAAAAACAAAATACATGCTTACTGTTACAACTATTATAGATAATATTAGGAATGTTGTAAATGCCTTAATAAAACTATGATTTTTTAATCCCTTCTTTTTCATATTTTAGTTAATATTAATCAATTTAAGAAGTTTTCTAAGAAATAATTTATATGTGAATATTGGTATTTGAAAATTAAAAATAATTTTTTTTAAGAAACAAATCAATAAGCACTAGAAGAATAAGTGTCATTAAATAAATTACAATAAAGCTTTTAGTAGTTCTATGCTGAAATTCTCGCCGAAGCTTGAATCTTACACAAGAACTCTATCAACGTCATCTTCTTTGACGGCTTTAATTGTCTCGTTTTGCGGATGGCTTCGAGCTTAGATGCATTCAGCTCTTATCCATATAATGCGTAGCTATGCAGCCTGCCATTTGACAACTGCTCACCAGAGGCATCCGAGTTCTGTTCCTTTCGTACTAAAAACTCGTTCCACTCAGACAATAACACACCTAGTAGATATCATACAAACTGTCTCGCGACGTTCTTAACCCAGCTAACGATCCCTTTTAATACGTGAACTCCGGCACCCTTGCACGCTTCTGCACGCGCAGGATAGGAAGAGCCGACAGCGATGTACCAAACCGCCCCGTCAATACGGACTATCGGGGGCGACAAGCCTGTTATCCTTGGGGTAACTTTTCTATCAGACACGGCTTCTATTAAAAAAGCACGTGGGTTCACTAGGTCCGACTTTCGTCTCTGCATTTCTTGCTGTTCAAAATACAGTTAGATAAACTTTTGCCCTCGCACTCAACTCTAGATTTCCAAGCTAGATGAGTTTATCTTTGAGTCCTACCGATATCTTTTCGGCAGGGCACCGCCCCAGTCAAACTGCCCGCCTGCTGCTGTCCCATAAATGGTAAGCAGCCTTAAGAAAAACGGGTAGTATTACAAGATCGCTCCACTGCCACCGAAATGACAGTTTCGACGCTCCTACCTATTCTGTGCGTTTCTCTTAAGACCACAACAACAAGTTGCAGTAAAGTTCCACAAGGTCTTCGCTTCCCACTAGGTGTCTCCGGTCTTTTCACCGGACGATGTGTTCAGAGGGCTCCAACCGGGGACAGCGACAACCTCGTTAAACCATTCATGCAAGTCGCAATTCATACGACAAGGTATTACGCTACCTTAAGAGGGTCATAGTTACCCCCGCCGTTTCATGGGCCTTAGCCCCCTTGAAAAGGGGTTTGAGACACCACGACTGGGCAGGCCTCACCAAGTATACACGTCTTTTCAGATTAGCACTTGGCTACGTTTTTGGTAAACAGTCGGGCCGTCCTTGTTACTGAGATCTACCAATGCATGTAACTTTCGAAAACACACAAAGATAGACATCCCTTAAGCCGAAGCTACAGGACTAACATGCCGAATTCCCTCGATTGGTTTTTCCCTTCATGTCTTGGCCTACTAAGCCTGAGCATCAGTGCCGATTATGGGTACAGCTAATTAAATCAAGAGTATAATCTTTTCACTGGCTCTTGGAGTCAGCAATTTTGTCTAATAAATTCGTCTGCGTCTATGCATTACACTCGACAAACTTCTTTATCAAATCATCCCATAGGATGATTGCTTATCCGAAAGCAAACTATACTATATAAGATTTAATCAGTCCAGGAATATTAACCTGATATCCATCGTCGTATCCAGTTAAGGTACGACTTAGGTGCTGACTAACCCTTGGCTAACATATATTGCCAAGGAAACCTTACTCTTTCGACAGTCTCTATTCTCAAGAGACTCACATCCTACTACCACCAGGATTCTCATTGCTCTTCGCTCCATCCCTCCTCTCGGAGAAACTTCTGCGCAAAGAGCACGCCTGCTTACCAGAACACTCGTCTGAGTGTCTCTAAAGTATCGGTACTATGTTTAGCCCCGTCCATTTTCAGGGCCCTGAACCTCAATAGGTGAGCTATTACGCTTTCTTTAAAAGATAGCTGCTTCTGGGCTTACATCCCTAGTGTCTTAGGTTCAAGACTCCTTTCGATACACTTAACATAGATTTTGGGACCTTAACTTTAGTCTCCCTTGTTCGGGTCTCGGAACAGTATCTTACATACTGGCCCTGTTTCCTGTTTTAAGTAATTAACAGTTTCTGAGTTGGAAAAATTTCCGTAAGCAATCGCTCCTGCAAAATTTATCCGTACTTTACACCGTTAATGAACAAAACAAGACTATACGAAGGCATATTTCAGCAGGAACCAGCCATCGCCGGGTTAGATAAGCTTTTCACCCCTACTCTCAAATCATCCAAGTACATGCACATAACACTGGTTCAGACCTCCATCCTCCTTTCGGAAGACTTCATCTTGTTCAAAAGTAGATCACCCGGCTTCAGGTCTAAATCATATGACTAATGCCCTTTCAGACTTGCTTGCGCTTTGGTTACTCTCTATAAGAGATTAGCCTCGCCATATGACATAACTCCCTGGCCCGTTCTTCGAAACGTACGTTACAACACTTATCTTTTGCAAGTAAGTGCAGTAACCAACTGTAACTGGTAGATTTCAAGTCTTTTAACTCTCTATCATGAGTACTTTTCAGCTTTCCCTCGCGGTACTAGTGCGCTATCGGACTTTGGTTTTATTTTGGGTTAGCAGTTAATCCTGCCATATTCAGACCTCCAATCCAGGAAGCCCTACTCTTTTAGAGAACACCATATTCTTTTCATCTACGGGACTATCACCCTCTAGGGTTTCTCGTTCCAGAGAAATTTGATTCAAGAATTTAGGTGTTTATCTCCACCACATCTCTAACTTTTTTTCAAAAGCAGATTCAGCTTGCCCTCCCCCTTATGGGGGATCCCTTTTCGCTCTCTGCTAATAAGGGAATAACTATTTGTTTTCTTTTCCTACAGGTACTAAGATGTTTCAATTCCCTGAGTACACGCCCCTCTCGGGGCAATTAAGAAATCTTAGGATCAAAACTTGCATGCAGCTCCCCTAAGCTTATCGCAGCTTGCCACGTCTCTCATCGTAACCAAAACCAAGCTATCCGTCTACCAGTATTTAGTAGTAGTCTATTTAATGCTCCACAACATCGAAATGAAATAAATTTCATTTTTTGTTGAAAATTTTTAGTAAAAACTAAAAATTTTCAAAGTGGGATTTATAAATATAAATATTTATAAATTTTTATTCTTCTAGTGCTTATTTCATTGAACATGATCCAGATTTTCACTGGTGTTCTCCAAAAGATAAAACGATTCTCTCGTTTCACCTTTGTCTCTTCAAATTAAATTGATGAGTGTGATTGGCGATATATTAACTAATTCATCTGTTATAGAATAAAAACTTATGGACCCACCGCGAATCGAACGCGGACCTCATCCGTGCAAGGGACGTATCTTAACCATTGGACTATGGGCCCAGGTGGTAATTTTAATCTATCTTGCTTTTTAAGTCTTTTCTGTAACAAGACGAGTATGTAGAAACAATGATAATCATTGAAGTAATTATAATTTTAAGATAAAAATATAGGAGGTGATCCATCTGCAGGTTCCCCTACAGATACCTTGTGACGACTTAACCTACCTTGTCTACCCAAAGTTCTCCTTCGAAAAGTTTCACCATAAATAAACTCGGTTGGTTTGACGGGCAGTGTGTGCAAGAGACCGTGACGTATTCACCGTTCACTGATAATAAACGATTACTACGGATTCCAATGTCATGAGGCTGAGTTACAAACCTCAATCTAGACTGAGATGGACTTTAAGAGATTGGCTTCTCCTTTCGGAGTCGCATCTCGTTGTATCCACCGTTGACGCGCGCGTGTTGCCCAGGGGATTCGGGCTGTACTCACCTAACGTAGCCCACACTTTCATCCTCGTTACCGAGGCAATCTGTATATTGTACACTTAGTAAATATACATGTGGGTCTTGCCTGTTACCTGATTTAACAGGTCACCTCACGGCACAGGCTGACGTCGGCCATGCAACTCCTCTCAGCGTGTCAGGTAAGCCCTTCAGACTGACCTTCATTCTGCTGTCGCTCCTGGTGAGGTTCACGGTGTATAATCTAATTGAACCGCACGCGTCACCCGTTGTAGTGTCTCCCCGCCAATTCCTTTAAGTTTCGGCCTTGCGACTATACTTCCCAGGTAGCACACTCTTCGGCTTCCCTTCAGCACCAATACCTCTCGAAGAGGTACTGATGTTTAGTGTGCAGTGTTTACTGCTAGGACTACACGGGTATCTAATCCGTTTTGCGCCCCTAGCCTTCATCCCTTACTGTCAGAACTGTCCTCGTAGGATGCCTTCGCTGTTGTGAGTCCGTTCAAGATTAAAATATTTTACCACTACTTTGAACGTACTTCCTACGTCTTCCAGTCTCTAGCTAAACAGTATTTCTTGCTCGCCCCACACTTAAGATGTGAGATTTCACAAGAAACTTATTAAGCAAGCTACGGATGTTTTAGACCCAATAAATGTGGCTGCGACTTGGACCGCGAGTATTACCGCGGCGGCTGGCACTCGTCTTACCCAGTCCTTATTCGCCAAACTTTTTACATTTGGCAAAAGCTTTTCATTTGAAAAACACTCTGGCTCACTTTGTCACGCTTGCGCGTATTGCAAAAGATTCCTAACTGCTGCACCCCGTAGGGCTGGGAATAGTGTCTCAGATTCCCTCTCAGGGCTTCTCCGCTAAGAGCCCTTACGGATCTTCGGCTTGGTGGGCTATTACCCCGCCAACAACCTAATCCGCCGCAGCCCAATCCTTAAGCACGAGTTTGAGAGATACGTCATTCCAGGGCATATCTCCTATCGAGTATTAGCCTCAGTTTCCCGAGGTTATCCTTGACTTAAGGGTATGTTAGCTACGTGTTACTGAGCAGTTCGCTTTCTAACTT
>Ga0315536_1001414_pt1 | contig 12037 bp, 15 predicted proteins | sample SalMarSW160230MG_FD_203093 | JGI IMG/M metagenome (GOLD analysis project Ga0315536, IMG submission 203093) | Salt marsh sediment microbial communities from the Plum Island Ecosystem LTER, Massachusetts, United States - Salt Marsh Sediment SW1602-30 ... | reverse complement strand
ACAACTGGTAACCCACCGGTTATCACCGGCATCAATTTCAAGCAATGTATTTTCTAAATCTTCTGGTTTATAAAAATCAACCTTAATATAATACTGTTCATCTTTCCATTCGCTTGAATTAAAGATTAAATGGCATTCTTCCAAAAATTCCTTTCCTGTTTTATCAATACCTTCACCATTAGAAATTATATCTGTGTTTATCCTCCCTCCGTAAGAAATGCAATTTGCAATTTGGTTAATTAACAAGTCACTTTCTGTTTCCCTAATATCATACGGAGTTCCATAAAAAATATAGACCATAGCAAAAATAGCCCCCGCTACAATAATTAAGATTGCAAACCAATATACAGATATAACTTTGTCGCCCCTCTTATTTGGTATGTATTTCATTTGTAATTGTTTATTTTGATAATATAATTTTTCTCAGGGTAAATATCAGGATAAGCAGTAACATCAACGTCATTAAAAAAAGAATATGTATACCCGCTTTTATCGCTCAGGCGCACAGTGACTGAGTTTCCTTCTATTTTTATTATTTCATCTCTTTTTAATCCGTTTTTCTCAGCCAAATCCATTGCATCAGCCATGTTCAATTTAAGTTCCATTACTGGACGCGCTGCATCAACTAATAATGCAATGTTTTTTGCATAACTTTGTTCAAGTAAAACAGCACCGTTGCCTTGTCTAAATAAAAATAAAACAAGTATTGAAATAAAAACTATATTCAATACGATAAAAACTACATTCTCAAGCAAAATCGCTCCCTTTTTATTCATCTTAATAAAAAAGAATACCATCTACAAAACCAATTTATGCAAGAGTTTTAATTGACCCGCATTTTAATTTATCAAAGTCAGCAGAATTTGCTTCAATTATCGCTGGTGAAAGGTAATCCTGTCCAGATTCCCCTTTCACAGTTGTTCCAATTACAGGACCTCCAGTTCCTCCGATAATTGCTCCTGCAATCAAACCTGCAGGACCTGCAACGAGACCTCCAAGTATCCCTCCTGCTATAGCCCACTCTTGGGAACCTACATCACTGAAAATCCCCATAATAACATAATACTGTTTTTCAAAATTTATTTTTTCAAATTCAGCCGTGCCAGATGTCAAAGAGTCTTCTATTGATTGTACATCTTGTATACCTGAAATATAATTTAAATAAGTTGTATCTTCATCTGGTATTTTTGTATTAGAAAGATATTCATAAAGATTCTTTTGATCTATTTGTCCATCATCAAAAATTTTGGTCATACTATCATCAAAAGCTATCTGGGAGCAGATTGAACAATAAAGATTTGAAAAAAATTCAGTTCCAATATAATTTATTTTTCCTTCTCCAAATATCCACCAGCAATCAGCCATCTCATCAGCTAAGATTTTATATGTGTCATCTTTTGTTTTAACTTTTTTGATTTCGGCATTTGTTACTTTTTCGCAACTCCCATCTTCAGTAATACAAAGATAAGTTGTTTTACAATTCAACGGAGTAGCCTCTTTGGGTAAAACAACAGATCCCCTAGTAACAACGGAATTATGGCATATTTCTTTAGCACTGGTTTTTCCAAGATTAAGTCTAACTATAAAAAATAAAATAATAGCAAAACTCGCTATGAGAATAATTAAAAGAACTATCTGTTGAGTTGTGATCTCCCCTTTCTTTTTCATATAATTAATTGTTTTTTATTGTTAATAAAATTAACTATAAAAAGAAATCATAAAATTCCTATTTGTTTAAGCATAAAATATAATCCTACCGCTGCTAATGCAAAAAAAACAATCCATATAATATATTTAATCATTTCATCAAGATCCATTTTTTTTGATTTCGATAGAACCATCGACATTTTTAATTGAAATATCAATCCCGTTCTTTTCTATTTTTATCTTTTCAAATTCCTTAAGAGTGGGGAGAACATTACACGAACCTTTTTCGTCACATCTTTTTATTTGCCAATCAAACCAATCAGGAAAGACTTCTTCACAAATACATATACAATTTTGCCCAGTACAAAGATTAGGCTTTTTTTTATCTCCAACAAAACTAAAAATAAACCAATCAGAAGGGTTAGGCACATGAATTCCCTGTTCATTGTACTCCCCCCCATCCGCTATACGATTAATCTCCTTCATAACAATATCTTTTAAACTTGATTCAGCCTGTTTTATTTTTTCTTCGCCTGTAAACGAGTAATATAACGCAACTAAGAGGTATACTAAAAAAACAATACATATAACTGCAACTATAATCTTAAGAGTTTCAGAGCTGAGCAAAAATCCTTTTTTATCCTTATTCATTCAATTCCCCCCTAATAGGCTTCTCCGTCCTCAAATAACATATTTATCTTCCTCATTTTATTAATACAACAAAAATTTGTGTAATATCCTCTGGCGAAAGACTTTTAAAAAACTCAATTACTCTATCCTTAAATACAAAAAAAACTCCTGCAACCACAGCAACAACTACAATAATCCCCAAAATTATTTTAATTAATTGTTCTGTTTCTAACATCATCCCCTCCCAAAAAGACTTTTAATTTTAGCTATGAATCCTTCTCCAGTTCCCTTAAGGAAAAAAATACTAATCATTATTATTGCTAGGACAGCTAGCCCGATTAATAACCAAGGTAAATATTCTGTAACAATCCCTTTTTTATTTTCCATTAAATAAAAAAGATAAAAAGAATTAATAAATCTTTACAAATTTATCCGGTTAAATTTCCCAATACAATTGATGTTAAAAGGAATAATGCAAGAGTTGCAAACAAAGCAGTTATGACATAAAGCCCGATTCCTTTCTTAAGATTAATTCCTATCTTATTTGTTTCTTCTAATTTATCTTCTCCCGAATTAATTGTTACAAGGGCTCCGGTTAGGATAAAGATTATTTCTATTAGATAGATTCCAACAACTATTTGAAGAAAATAAGGGGGGATCATTTTTGTTATATCAAAAATATTCAATATAGAACCAAGATTACCAAGTCCTGAAATTGATTCAGTGTTCCCGCTCAATCTTGCTATATCCAATCGTGTAAGTATTGCAGTTATCATAGCTGCTAACCCCACAACAATTCCAGATAATAAAGGGGCAAGGAAAGTCATATTGCTTTTCATATCAGAGATTATCTCTGCAAGCATGTCTCTCAATCTATTTGTAATTTTGTTTATGTTTTTTACATATTCAGAAATGCTTATCAGACTAAGAGCTGCAATGTTTAATCCTTTCTTAGCAGATTCTACAAGAATCTTCATACTTGTTGATATCAAATCAGAAGGATAATATCTTAGTGCTCCTCTTTTCTCATCAAAAATTGCCTGCTCAACTCCCATTCCCATTTGCATGATGTTATAATTAACTCTTCTGAAAAAATCTTCAGTCTTTAATCCCTTACTTGATTCTGCTACTTTCCCAAATGCAAGTTCAGGAGGAACACCATTCCCTATTCTATTTCCTAATTGAAATAAAGAGTTATTAAATTCAACTTCAAGTTCTTTTGTTTTTTCTCTTTCTTTAATCAATCCTTTTGTTTTTTTGTTAAAAGCGATTGAAAAGAATGTTGCAACCCCCAATGTGAAAAAAATTCCGAATATTAATGCGCCTATTCCAAAAGGGCCTATCAGTTTTCCTCCTACATCCTTAAATCCAAATACAGACTCATCTCCAAAGACACCTATCCCTAATTCTGAAAAGGTATAATCATGTTTCAATCCAAAAAGACTTGGAATAGGAGTATATTGGAATATCAAAGGCAAAATTCCAATTAAAAAAAGAGGAAGACAAATCAAAAAAGCATGAATATAAGGTTTTCTGCTTTTGTATTGAGGATAAAGTGGATTTTTCTCTAAAAGTGAAGTTTCTCCATATCCTCCAGGTCTCAAAAATAAAATTTTATCTGTAAGATAAAAAACAAAGAAAGGAATTATAAGATTGAATAATACAAGAACATGATACCATTTAAGTAAATCTCCAATCATTGCAGATGCTAATGGGAGTAATGCTAATCCAAGAGTTGGCAAAACAACCCCCAACATATAAACATTTGTAAGAGGACTTCTAACATTGTGACTAAATTTCAACATCTTGTCATAGACACCATCAAGAACCACTTGAAGGGATTTTTCAAGAGTAACAATTCTCTTAGCATTATCTGGTTCAAACAAACTGCTTTCGATTAAATGGAAGGATTCTATAAACTCTACAGAATAATCTCTCCAAGTATTAAGATAATCATCCAAACTTTCTTTTATTGTAGAAAATTTTCCTACCTCTACATTATAAAAAACTTTTTTAAAATCCAAGGCAAGAGGATATTGCAAATGCTGGGATGCAAAAGATATTGCTTTTTCCAAATTAGGCGTGTGTCTCATATAAACTACTATATACAAAATAGCGGGAACCATTTGAGATGATGCTTTAAGCCTCCATTTATTTGCCAATCGCGCAGGATAACCATTCGTAAAATAAAAAAGAAATAAACCAAAAATAATCACAAGGAAAAAAAAGAAAAAAGGAAATTCTTCAAAGCCACCTTTAAACAAGGCAATCGCAACAGATACTAAAAGTCCAAGCATAAAAACTCCAATAAAAACCATTATACTAAGAGTGGCAGGTTGCCATGGTTCAAGGTCAAGATGGGCAATATCTAATTGTCTTTTAATTTTTGCGGCATCTTTTTCAGGTACTTTTAATTTTAATGTATTTCCAAGGGTGCGACATAATTTTTCATACCTTGTTAATTCGGGGGCAAGCTCTCCTTTAAATTTTGTATAACTTTGACTATAATTAACATTTTCTACATTAGTAGTTTTTATACTTTTTTCAATTCGGGCGGCATGTCTTTTAAGAATTTCATCTATATTTGGTTTTTTATAGGGTTCCATTTTCCTCTTCTTTAACTAATAAAACAAAAATAGAATTAATAAATGTTTAGAAAAAATTAAGAAATTTTATTTTTTAAAGAGCCTTGGAATTATTCAACGGGGTTATTTCGTTTTCTTTTTCTTTAAAATTTAATCTATCAAATAATGAATGTTTATAAGTAAATTCATTCTCTTCATAAAGGTGGTTACGATTCTTGTCCTCTTGGGTCGCCATATGTTCCCATATTATACTTCCCCTATCGTTAACACCTATTGGAAGATTAAAAAATCTTATATCTCCGATATTATCATTATCAGTATCATATTCAGTAACAAGAAAAGGTCCAGCAGGATATGTAAAAAGGATTCTATATTCAGTGATATTGGGTAATGTCTTACATCCAAATAAAAAAGGAAGTGCTCCAATTAATAACAAATTTCTTAATTTCATTTTGAATTGCTCATTTGTTTTTTCTTAAGATAAAAAAATGCAAAAACTAATCCACAAACGAAAAAACATAATCCAATCCATTTAAAATTATCAGGAGTAATCCCAGCAACGGCATTTCCTGTTAAATTAAAAGACACAAAGAGCAATGCAAGAGCAAGTGTAAGTATAGAACTTGTTGCTAAAGAAAGTCTCCCATACATTCCTTTCAATGGTTTATTCGTTGCAAGTTTTGCCTCTATTGAACTTATTTTTTTTATTAATCTATTTTTTTCAATTGCAGATTCCGCTTCTTTTACTGCGAATCTATAGTCACGTTTAGCACATCTAAGAGTATCTTCTATTGAATAAATACTTGGTTTCTTTGTAGAAAGAAACCATTCATCTCCAGCTTCTTCATAAATCTTAAAAGCATCTTTAAACCCATGGGAACTTGCCTTTCTTGCTCTTCTCTCCAATTTTAATGCATTTTCGTAATGACTAACCATATTCAAACTAAATTAATTAACTTTAAATAATTTTTCTAAAATTTCTTTTTCTTAATTTCATCATTTAACCACTTCTGCCATGCAGGAAACACTCTTTCTCCAAGAGGAAGCCCTATCTCTTGTCTAATACTATCAGAGATTTCATGAAATAAATGATTAGATAATGTATTAAATGGAGCTTCTAAAATTTGATTGTAGCCTGTTTTCTGTGCAACTTCAGTAATCTCTTTTTTTATCTTACCCCTTAAAAGGATATTGTCATAAATAGCATCCCAATTTCCTGCCCACCCTTTTACATTAGAAGCTATTCCTTTTATAATCTCACTGTCTCCATTAATTAAATCATCACTGGGTTTCAGATCATCTTTTTCTATATCATAATTAAGAAGGTCAACAAATCCCTTCTCTAATTGGGGATCATCTTTCCAATGTTTTCTTACTTCTGAAAGTTGGACCACTCTTCTCATTGAATGCAACCCATCAGCAGTCTTTATAGGATTACACACCACAATTATATCAGTGGCTTTAAAACTAGTCGCCGGAACTTCCAAATCATTTACAACTCTATCAAAAACGCCATAAGGGCTTGCGCCATGTATTGTCCCAGCCACAACATTTGCCAAAGCACCAACCCTCATTGCTTCATAAAGCGCCTTAGCTTCAGTACTTCTTACTTCACCGATGATTAAACAACTATCTCCCAGTCTCAAACTTGTCCTGATTCCGTCATCTGCAGAAACTTCAGTCGTAGTTTTTAATAATGCAGATCGAACTTTCATCCTAAGGATATCATATTCCAGTTTTCTCAAAGACTCAACAGGCAATTCTAAAGAATCCTCAATAACAATAATTCTGTTTTTAGGAACAATCTCAAGCATCAAGCTTCCAAGCAAAGAAGTTTTTCCTGAACTTCTTGTTCCTGCAACCAAGAGTGTTCGTGCTCCATCAATAAGAAAACTTAATAATCCTGCAGTAAAAGAATTCAACATTCCATTTTTCACAAATAAGGGCAATGTCCAGGGATCTTCTCTGTGCCTTCTAATAGCATATGCTAATCCGTCAGGCGAAAGGGGATTTTGTATTATAGCAATTCTCGCTCTCATTTTTCCGACTTCTAATTGGGTGTCTAGTATAGGATTTGCTTCGTCCAACGGTCTTCCAGAAATCATTCTGAACTTTGCTGCCCATGAATCAATATCTGCTTGACTAGGAAGAATGTTTGTAGAACACTCTCCATAATCTTGATGCCTAACAAAAATGTTAGTCATAGGAATTGGAGCATTCAAAAAAATGTCCTGTAATTTCTTATCTTGTAAAATAACTTCAACAAGCCCAAACCCAATTGTTTGTCTGACAAGAATCGTAGCAAGTTTATTTAAATCAAGATAATTCAATTTTATTTGTTGTGATTGAGCTAAATCTTGGAGTAGGTCTTTTGCAATGTTAAAAAAAACATTTCTTATTCTTTCAATATCAGTAAATTCCTCTGCTTTTGGTTGATGTTCAATTAAAACACCTCTCGCCAAATTCAAAAGCATATTATAATCTTCATCAAGAGAAGTTTCAGGAGGATTTAAATGATAGACAAATTTTGATTCATCTTTTCTTTTTAAAATTGTAACAATTGAGAGATCATATTTTTCGCCTATTTCATATTGGTCAATAATTTCAGCATCTTCAGGAAGGTCATAAACTAATCTTGTAAATGTAAAATTAGGGATTACATCTGGTTTGAATATTCTATGATATATTTCTCTGTCACCTTTTCTGTAATCATCAAAATAAGGAAGAATTGCCTGTATTAGTTTTGTATTTTGCAAAAGAGAAGAGATACGTTCAAGAAAATATACATAACTTTCTTGATCATTTTTATATTGCACTGAAATTTTATCAAGCAAGATTTTAGCCTGAATAATATCTTTTTTGATTTCAAAATATGCTGCAATAGGATCTTGTCTTAACAATAATAAAAAAGAAAAAATTTCATTATATCTCTGATTAAAAAATTGGGGATGTGAAGTAACAAGTTTCCCTTGAGAAAGTATTTTTTCTTGTTTAAGGAAAAAAACATAAAGTTGAGAAATTTCTAATAAAATTGCTGTCTCCTTAAAATCATAATTATAATTTTTTTGTTGAACAAAAATAATTCTTGAAACATTTGGATTTTCTATTAAGGCATCAACAGTTCTCCCCATTACTTCAGGATAATCAGATAAGTTAGGCACATAAGGCGCTCCGAGATAATCAATATAAAGAACATCTTCTCCGCCTTCTCGTCTAACTTCATAAGAATATAATTTTCCCTCTTTATCTGGCATGAATAAAAAAGACGTATTAAGTTTAAAATATTTTGTATAATTACTTTTATTTGTGTTTATAAACACAACAAATTTAAACTACTTTCACATCACCACTATATGGCGGAGGAACAACAGGATTATGCGGCTCAATATGGTGCTGAACTAAATACAAAAGTAAGAGATATAGAAGAAAAACAAAGATTATTGAAGGATAGACTTCTTTTAATAGGGCAAAACCTTATAGAATTAAAAGACAAAACAAATTCTAAGATATTGGATATGAAAAAAGATTTGGATATAATGAAACAAAGTGTTGAAAGATTGTCTTCTTTTTTGGAGACAGTCTCAAGTGAATTTTCAAAATTTGCTAAAAAAGAGGACTTGGATATTTTGATAAAGCAAGCAAAAATGTTTCAGCCATTAGACCTTGTAACCAAACAAGAGTTAGCAAACTTAAGAAAATAAATACCAGAAAAATTAAAAACATTTAAAGATTAATATAAAAAATGGGGGTTTTAGAGCAAATAACAAAAATGAAGAAGGAAGGCGTTTCTGATAATGATATTGTCAATCAATTATCCCAACAAGGAATTTCACCAAGAGAAATAAATGATGCATTAAATCAAGCACAGATTAAAGATGCTGTATCAAGATCTGATCCAGAAGGAACAGCTTCAGTTATGCCTGGAGGTGAAGCCCCCGAAGCTCAAAATCAAGAATATGTTCCGGGAAACTATGGGAATACTCCGACACAGGGATATGCCCCCGCTGCCCAAGAAGAAAATTATGCTCCTCAATCTCAAGAACAGCAACAATATTATGCTCCAGAACAAGGATACGAACAGCAGCAATATGCTCCTTCAGGAATTGATACAGACAGTGTAATGGAAATTTCAGATCAAATTTTCTCTGAGAAAATAAAAAATGTTCAGAACCAACTTGACTCAACTTCAGATGCTGTGATTACATTAAAAACAAAAATAGATAATGTTTCAGACAGATTAAAAAAAATAGAAACAATAATAGATAAACTACAAATTGCTATTCTTGAAAAGATTGGTTCCTATGGGGACAATTTGGAAAGCATTAAAAAAGAAATGGGAATGATGCAAGATTCTTTCTCAAAAATGATTACACCAAAAAAGGAACAAGAAAAAAGAAAACCAGAATCTTATGAAGAAAAAGAGAAATTAAAGAAAAAATAATTAATCGTTATCTTCTGCCCAACTACCAACAAAGGGAATAGCTTTCTGACCTTTATTTTTACCTGAACCGGCAATTATAACTGAAATTAAAATGAACAAGAAGATTGCTCCTACAACCATTTGCCAATTATCCTCCCACCATTGTCCAGACTGCCACCCCAACGCTCCTGCAGATTGTATTATAATCAAACCTATGATTATAACTCCAACTCCAAGAAGAACATAATTAACTGCAGCACTTTTCTTTGGTGCGAAAAGTCCAACTATTATTAAGAGTCCTAGAATAATTGCCAATCCAACTCCAATCCTAGGAAAAATTTGGGAAAAAAATTCGGGAACAAAACCAAACTGCAAGGACATTAACGCAACAGCTAATGCAATAATACCATTAACCATTTTATTATCCTTGAAAACATTAACTTTAGTTAAAATTCCGAATACTAAAGCAAAGATAAGAAGAAAAGGAAGAAGGTAACTAAAAAAACCAGCTGATTCCCATTTAGAAAGTAACTCCCCAACAACCCCACTCGGAAAAGCACTTACAGTAGATGCAACATCAAAGAACATCACCCAATTCAACATACAGAGAAATATGAAAATATGTTTAAATATGTTTCGTTAAAAATTAAGGTTTTCGCTTCTGAACTAAAACTAATGCCAAAGCTACTGCAATAACAATAAGAAAAACAGCGTTAGTAACTATAGCATCTCCAAGAGTTCCATTTGAGCTAGAAAAAAATTGTTCCAATTGAACATTTATTCCAGTAGCAAAGATTATAGCAACTATAAAAGCAATCGCTGCCACAATACCCAAGATCCATTTCAGTTTATTATTTAATTTAAATTCTTCTTTATCTCCAAAAATAAATCCCCATATGAGTAATATAACAAAAACACATACAATTGTAACTGTAAGGAATAGAATCATATTTGAAACAACAAGTTTTGGGAAAACTGCCCCGACAAAAATTAAACCTATAACAAAGGCGGTAAGAGCGTTAAGTTGTTTTTTCCCTTCCCCAAAAAGCTTCGTTTTTTCAAGTATTGCGAATACTATAAAAAAGATTAATAAGAAAGGAAGGATAAAATCTGTAAAAAGGGTTTGTAAAAAGATAGGTTGATCTGCCATTTTTATATCAAGTCTTCAGGAATTTCTTCTATATCTGAATCTGGATTTGGAAGAGCAGCACGATTAATTAAAAAAACATCACCAATAGCCCTAACAAATTGATGGGGGATAATCACACCCTTTGCTCCTCCGATAATAGTCATGATGTTCCCTCCGACCTTTATTCTCCAGCCATCGACTTTGTTATCAGATAAGTTAGCCTCTTCTATTTCCCCAAAAAAATCACCTGAATCTGTATATACCTTAACTCCAATAACCTCGCTAATTTTTTTTATTCGCATAAATAGGATTATGATATCATATTTAAATAGTTTTCCATAATACAGGGAATAAATCAATAAGCTTTATAAAAAACTAAACATAAAGTAAGAACATGATAAATAAGAAAGAGATATTCCCCATAATATTAATAATTGTTATAATCACTTTATCTATAACCCTATCATTAAGAATCACTGAATCTTGGAAAGAGATTTTATGGGTTTTTATTTCAGTTTCATTGATAATTCTTCTGAATATTTTTACTAAAAAGATTGTTGCGTATAATCTTGATTCAGAGATAGAAATGAAAATTTGGGAAGTTGGGGGATATAGTTCAGCGGGAAAAAAACAAAAAAGACCCTTTCCTATCGGGGCCTTCTTACCTTTACTCTCAAAAATAATACTTTTCCCTTTCAAAAGCTTTGTTTGGATGGCATCTCTGGCCTTCGAAGTAAAACCAAAAATTTATAGGGGTGCTAAAAGACATGGCCTGTATACATTCTCAGAGATAACTGAGGATCATATTGCATTAATTGCTGCATCAGGAATTGTTATAAATTTAATAGTAGCAGTAATAAGTTATTTTCTTGGATTCCCTCTTTTTTCAAGATTAAATATTTATTATGCTTTTTTCAATATGTTACCTTTATCTGAATTAGACGGGAATAAAATCTTTTTCGGAAATTTAGTATTATGGAGTTTCCTAGGAGCCTTAGTTTTAATCGGAATGCTTTTCGCAATTTTCATAATATAAATCTTATAATAAAATGGAATTTTTGAAAGGAATTATACCAAGAGAATATCAGCAGAAAATATTTGAAACATGTGTCGAAAAAAATTGCCTTGTAGTTTTACCTACAGGCTTAGGAAAAACCTTGATTGCATTAATGCTTTCAATAGACCGGATGAAAAGATTTCCTGGAAAAAAAGTTCTTTTTTTGGCCCCCACCAAACCACTAGTTGAACAACATCTAGCTTATTTCAAAAAACATTTGCCAGAGTTATTTGCAGAGATAAAAATGTTTACAGGACAGGTGAATTCAAAAGAAAGAAAGAAATTATGGCAAACAACAGATATAATTTTTTCAACGCCTCAATGCGTTGCTAATGATCTGAAAAAAAATTTGTATAATTTAAATGAAGTTTGTTTGCTAGTGGAAGATGAGGCTCATAGGTGTATAAAAAATTATGATTATAACTATGTTGCCAGGAAATATAAAGAACAAGCTATCGATAAAAGGATTATCGGATTAACTGCCTCTCCTGGATCAGATATTAAAAAAATTAAAGACATCTGTAAAAATCTTTCAGTTGAAGAAGTTGAACTAAAAACTAGGGATAGTG
>Ga0315536_1001410_pt1 | contig 12054 bp, 12 predicted proteins | sample SalMarSW160230MG_FD_203093 | JGI IMG/M metagenome (GOLD analysis project Ga0315536, IMG submission 203093) | Salt marsh sediment microbial communities from the Plum Island Ecosystem LTER, Massachusetts, United States - Salt Marsh Sediment SW1602-30 ... | reverse complement strand
ACAATTCAACTATATTTTTTGTATTCCCGGGAAAGCAGATTAAAATATTATTGGTGTTCATCAGTAACCTAACAAGAGGTGTGAGTTCCCGGTCCAAAAAAGTGAACCCATCCAGATAAAAAATTAGTAATCTGGGTTTTTCACTATCAAAGTTAATGCATAGGCATTATAAATGCAATTTTACTTTTTTCCCCACTTTATGGATTCTCTGGTTAAATATTTAAGCATATATATAGAAATGCTTAATATCTTCGCCAAAGCAAGTCTGATTCGAATAATAATATAATCGTTAATTTGGCACTTCATACCGTAATTTGCTTCGCGCTTTGTCCGTCCGTAGCGTCAGCGGAGGCGGGTAATTCATAGTAATTCGCTTCGCTGTAATTTGCGCTACGCGCGTAATTCGGCCTTCGGCCGTAATTGATAGTAATTAATTGTATAACAAAAAATTACTACTGAATTACTATTGAATTACAACGAATTACTATTGAATTACCATTGAATGACCACCGAAGCTTTAGCGAAGGTGGTGGCGTAGGTGGTTTATGCCGTTCAGCCTTTGCGCCGTTAAGCCTCACCCTGAGCTTGTCGAAGGGTGACTCGTCCTGAAATATTTTGACCCATAATTTTTGCTATCTTAGAGGAAGACTATAATTCAAATTATTAAGTTATGAGCAGAGGATTTGTTAAAGAAGACGATCAGGAAGAAATCCCGATAGTGCCACAGAGGGCATATTTACCGGAAGGATTGACAAACTTTGTTACTCCATTTGGGATGAATCAATTGTTGGATGAGAAACAGATGCTTGAAAATGAAAAAAACAATTTGAATAATGCTAACGAGAATGAGAAACGAATTGAGTTAAACTATATTAATGCAAAATTACAACTATTGAATAACAGAATTGCTGAAGCCAAAATAGTTAATTTAGACGAGCAACAACAAAATGAAGTCAGATTCGGAGCAACTATAACTATCAAAACAGAAGCATCCAATAATATTCAGACTTTTCAAATTGTGGGCGTTGATGAAGCAGATATTTCTAAAGGGAAAGTTTCCTTTATTTCACCTTTAGCCAGGGTATTAATAAATAAAAAAACTGGTGACAAGGTTATTTTAAAGCAAGCCGGGAAAGATATTGTTTTTGAAATTATCGATATATTCTATAGTTAAGTTATAGGCAAGGCATCACAGATACCGACCAGGAAATGAGCACAACTTTTATTACAAACGAACAATTATATAAACAAGCTATCGAACCTATTGCAACGGCATCTTCCTTTGTTTGGATAGGTACCGCTGACATTAAAGATTTGCATGTCCATTACAAAGGCAAGGTTCAATCTTTTTTGGGTATGCTTGATAGTTTATTGAAAAAGAAAGTTGCCATCCGCCTTTTACATGCAAAAGAACCTGGTGCCAACTTTAGAAGAAGTTTTGATAAATACCCTATGTTATGGGATACCATGGAAAGGCAGTTATGCCCCAGAGTTCATTTCAAACATATCATCATCGATGGTCTTTTTGCTTATTCTGGCTCTGCAAATCTTACTGGTGCAGGTTTAGGCATTAAAAGTCCAAATAACCGAAACTTTGAATCAGGATTTATTACTACTGATCCGACGATTGTCCAGGCCATTATGAAGCAATTCGATGAAGTATGGCTGGGAAAATACTGTAAGGACTGTGGCCGAAAAGATTTTTGTCAGGATCCTATTATTTGATATATGATTATAGAATTTAACTTAGCCCAGCCTATAACACGGACAATTACCATTGAATTACTATTGAATTACCACTGAATTACTACTGAATTACCATTTAATGACCTTGTGAGCGACCCGGTGGAAGCATAGCCCTCGTACAAAATTTTAAAATTCAATATTCATTACATATTGCATACATTTGCAAGTGACACAATAAAGAAGCGAAATATGGAAAAAATAATTCTGACTGGACATTCAACTATTGATGGAGCAGGTGTTAAATTGTTTAGAGTTTTCGCCAATGATAATACGAAACTTACTGATCCTTTCCTTCTCCTGGATAATTTTGGCTCTGACAGGCCGGAAGATTATATACGTGGATTTCCCTGGCATCCGCATAGAGGTATAGAAACAGTTACCTACATGCTGGAAGGAAAGGTTGAACATGAAGATAGCATTGGAAACAAGGGAGTAATAAGCTCAGGCGATATTCAATGGATGACTGCAGGCAGTGGTATACTCCACCAGGAGATGCCAAAAGCTCAGAAAGGTATGATGCAAGGGATGCAATTATGGGTCAACTTGCCATCAGAAAATAAAATGATGGCCCCAAGATACAGGGGGATTACAAGTCAGGAGGTTCCCGTAATAAAAACGGATGGCATCGAGATCAAGATTATTTCCGGCTCCTTTGCTAATAAAAAAGGTCCTGTTAAAGACTTGATTATTGATGTGGACTATTTTGATGTTTTAATTGATAAGGGAAAAGAGATAACGTATGATATAAAAAAAGATTATACAACATTTTGCTATCTGATTGAAGGAAAAGGCGACTTTGAAGGCAGCATTGTGGAAAAGAAACAATTGATTTTATTTAAAGATACTGCAAACCTTACTGTGAAAGCAAAAGAAAATTTAAGGTTCATACTGGTATCCGGAATGCCAATTAATGAACCAATTGCCTGGGGTGGACCGATCGTGATGAACACCCAGGAAGAACTTCGGATCGCGTACGATGAACTTGACCAGGGGACATTCATCAAAACAGATTAAAGAATAGATAGATTTTCATAACTTTAATAGAACTAAAAATTCTCATGCAGAACTCACACTTTTGGAGATATTTAAAGTTAACATGAACATAGAAACTCCAAATCAACCTTAGTCACGCGTATCATGTAAATACATTAAAAATATGTACATCATGAAAGATCAACTGGATACCTTAAAGAAAGAATGTTATGAGTCAAAGATTGAGGAAATATTCCCTGCCAGGTTGGGCTTATTAGAAGAATTCAGAAGAATAAAGATAATCAATAAGTCCTTTCTTAAGGATGTTTCTGTGCTATTTATCCAGCACCATCTTTTACCTCTTATCGGGAGGTTGGAAATAATGAAAATGGATGGCATGAATCCTGAAAAAACATGGTTTATTGACATTCCTTATTCGACCAATGTTGATGTAGTTCAGAAAATTCGAAATGAGTATACTAGTCATGAATATCCTATACCATTTTCAGATCCACTTGAGAATTACACAACTGGCCAGATGGAGAGAACAAAAACCGTTATTGGAAATATAATTAAATCAAATCCTAAGAAGTTATTGGTAGTAGATGATGGAGCTTATTTTATAAGGGCGGTTCATGAATTATTCATAAGGGAACCGGAAATTGCGGATATTCTTCATAATAAAACATATGTTATAGAACAAACAACCAGAGGACATCGATATCTGGAGTATGAAAAATATAGTGCTATACAAGAAATATTGAACATTCCAATAGTAAGTATTGCCAGGAGTAAGACAAAGCTGGAAATAGAGGCTCCTTCTATAGGGATTGCATGCAGGCGATCAATAGAAGAAAATGATAGAATATTATCATTAGTAAATAACTATAATAATTCGACAGATAAGCAGCTAAAAGTTGGGATTATTGGTTATGGATCTATAGGCGCAGCAGTTTTTGAATCGATTAAAAAAATACTCAAACCACCTTATGATATTGACGTTGTTGAAATTGATTATAAAAAGTGGCAGGAAATTAAAATGCAACAAGGTAACCCGATATCAGAGTTATGCAATGGTGGATATGATATGTTATTTGGTTGCACTGGAACTGCATCTTTTAGCTGGAACGACAGGAATAAGGTAAATCAAAATGGCTTATTAATAAGTGTATCTTCTGCTTCGATAGAATTTAGCAGAGCCAATTATATCGAATTTGCCGACCTTTATCCGGATGATCCTATTACAGTTAAAGTCGTAGAACCATCGAAAGGGATCCATTCTGATTTGCTGTTTGAGGACAAAAATTCCAGGTTTTATTTTATAAATTCCGGGTTCCCTGTAAATTTCACAGGTAAAAAAGAATGTTTACCCGGGAAATTTATTCAACCGACTCATGCCTTAATGTATGCAGCGTCTTATCAGGTATTAGACCAACCAAAAAAAGGTTTGCAAGCATTAAAAGAAGAATATGATAATTGGATCTATTATAACGCGTTCAATTTCTGACGAATATTAATCTCACTTCTGTACATTTTTAAGTAAACTGGACCGGATTGTTTATTAAAGAATGTGAGCGACTCGGCGGAAGCATGTTCGGAGGGGAGAGATTTGGGTTTTTTTGTGAACCTATGGTTCAGTTATGGATATTGCTTTATCTGAATTAGATTATAAAATATAATGATAAATGGGAGTTAGGTACAATATTGTGCTGTCGATCAGGACTTTATCCCATCTGGACAACTTCATTATGACTCGAAAACTCCCTACAGTCAACTAGGATTTCGCAACATTATCCTGATTCTTGGAAAAAACTGTTCGATTTTTGTAACTTTGTGAACAAATGAAAAGTAGAGATCAAATATTGACTTTTCTAAAACAGAACAAAAAACTGTTCCGAGAAAGATATCATATTATCCGAATAGGATTGTTTGGGTCATATGCTCGTGGCGACCAGAATGTTAATAGTGACATTGATCTATTAGTTGAATTTGAGGATAATACTCAGGACCTTTATGACCTTAAATTGCAGCTAAAGGACTTTTTCCAAAAAAACCTGGAAATCGAAATTGACATCTGTCGAGAGAAATATATCAAACCCCGAATCAAAAAATCGATTTTAAAAGAGACTGTTTATGCTGACTAAGGACCATCATTGTCTTGAATCTATTATTGAAGCGGTAGACAGGATCATCGAATATACCTAAGGATTTGATTCAGCTGATGATTTTAATAATGACTATCGCAACTTTGATGCAACAATGATGAACTTCGTTGTAATCGGAGAAATGGTAGATAAAATATCCGATGATTTCAAAAAAGTTCATGACAATATTGAATGGATAAAGATTAAGGGTTTTAGAAATATTGTGGCACATGATTATTTTGGAATTGATGCTGAAGAGGTTTGGCAGATAATAAAAAGTAAAATACCTAATCTAAAAACAGAAATTCAGATACTCCTAGACTAAAAAACTGTACCTAACACGGACGGTTTAGTTAATTGCCTTCTGCAGCCCGGACACCTTCTCAATCAGCTCCAAATATTTATGCTAGAAACTGCAACATCACTTATTTACCTTTGTTTACCATGACAAATTCTGCTACCGAGACAAGGTCAATAGGGCTGCAGGCCAGCGCACAGGTGTCATGGTTTTTGCAGGCACCACCTATAAACTACACCGTGACATGAAACTTCTGCTTCGTCTACCGGGACTCAGTCATCTGGACACTTCTGCCTGGACGAGAGACTTCGCGGTCATCTATCGGGACTTTTGCAAAAACCACGCCACCGCGACGCGGACGGCAACTAACCAAACCGCCGGGCCGTTAGGTGTAAGGTATTGTCCTGCAGTACATTGATTGCCAACACACAAGCAAGAGTTTGGCAGCTCATCCCTGCAACCATTCATCTGTTACCGAACACATGCTTTTCCCCAATCAGCTTTAGTCAACCTACTCTCAAAGTAGGTAATAAATATTATCTTTTTCTTACTAGCTTTTAAGATAATGCCAACAATCTGTATAATAATTTTACATCTATTCGTAAAATATATTTACATCCTGATACTGTTATAGTGCTTAAATAGCTATATATCATACAAATACAATTATGGCATAAGGATTGTCTTCTTGATAAAAAATAATATCACAGGCCAAAAAAGGATTTAGAAAGGGATATATGTTAAAAACTCAAATAGTATTTGCATTAAGGGCTATTTTTAAAAATAAGCCATGGTTTTTCATCAACATTATTGGATTTTCCCTGGCATTTACTATTGCCTTTCTGATCTTTTCATGGGCCGGTTTCGAATTTTCCTATGATAGCTTTTATAATAACCATAACCGTATATACAGAATTATTGAAAAACAGAATTTTCAGGGGCAGGACGAGCATTATCTTGCTCAGGTTCCTGAATACCTGGCAAACACTTTTGAAAAGGATATTCCTGAAGTTGAAGCTTCATCATGTTTATTAAGGACAGGCAACCTGCGGATAAAACTCAATAAGGAAATTATTGAAATTGACAATGTCCTGTTCGCTGACAACAAGGTATTTGATATTTTTACTTTCGACTTTATCGCTGGCAATCCGGGAAATGCCCTTACCGAACCTTTTAGTGCTATTTTGACCCAATCCACGGCAAAAAAATTATTTGAAAGAGAAGAATTTGCGATTGGAAAGACAATTGAACTGGAAAACAAAAAAACATATACAATAAAAGGCATTATTAAAGATATCCCGCAAAACTCTCATCTCCAGTTTAATATCCTCCTGTCACTTGAAGAACGAAAACCCGGCTGGGATTATAAAAATGGTAATCATAATGCTTCGTGTTATGTTCTGTTGAAGCCAAATACAGATTTAAAATCAATAAATCCGAAACTGCAATTAATGGTAAAAAAGTGGTTGTCGTGGAATGCTGATTTCATAAGTTTTCAGTTACAGCCTCTTAAAGATGTCCATCTGGATTCAACGTTTACAATTTGGGAAATAAACTGGAATAAATTTGACCGGAAATATGTTAATGCCTTTATTATTATTGCATTCTTTATACTTCTGATTGTTATCTCCAATTACATAAATCTGACTCTTGCCTATTCAACAAAAAGGAATATGGAAATCGGGCTGAAAAAAATTGCGGGTTCCGGAAGGAGAACATTGATAATGCAGTTTTTTATCGAAACATCAATAATGATCATTGTTTCTCTATTCCTGGCATTCTTGTTGTTTCAAAATGCAGTTCCTTTACTTCAGAAAACAATCCTCAAAGGATATAATTTCCATTATTCGGATTCTTCACCACTTTTTTATGCTTCAATTATTTTTATCATTTTCATCGTGGAGCTTTCTGGAATTTACCCTTCATTAATTCTTACCTCTTCCAGTCCTGTTTCGGTAATCAAAAATAATTTTACCCGACAGATCAAAGGACATGTTTTATATAAAACGCTGACTGTAATCCAGTTTGTCATTGCCATTGTGCTGATCGTTTCTCTGTTAGCTATCGTAAAGCAGGTGAATTATTTGAAAACAAAAGATCTGGGTTATAATACGGAGAATGTCATTTTATTGACAGCTAATAACTATATAAAGGAGCATTATGATGAAATAAAGGCAGACCTGCTAAGTAATCCAGCAATACTTGATGTCACCTTTTCAAATACACGATTATCTGGTTTTACATGGAGGAACTCCATAGATTTTGAAGGCAGGCAGGCTGATACAAGATGGGAAATGCCTTATATGACTGTTGACTATAATTTTATTGATTTTTATAAAATGGAAATTGTCCAAGGTCGTGACTTCTCTCCGAATTTAGCTCTGGATAAACAGGGAACCGCATTTATAATCAATGAGTCGCTGGCAAAAAAACTGGATTACAAAAATCCGATAGGGGAAAAATTCAGAAACGGGGAAACCCGATGGGGTGAGATTGTCGGAGTGGTGAAAGATTTTAATTATAGCTCCCTGCATGATGCGATCGAGCCAATATTATTTTTTCCTTCGAGAAATTATCTGCTTGAGATTTCGATAAAAACTATTGGCAGTAATTTACCTGCAACTTTGAAATTTCTAGAATCCAAATGGGCTGTTTATAATCCTGCTCATACTTTCCAATACAGTTTTCTTGATAAAACTATTGAACAATTATATACTAAAGAAGAAGATGCCAGGAGATTAATCATTTTATTTTCTGCCGTTTCAATATTTCTTTCAATAATCGGCTTATTTGGGATGGTCCATTTTTTTGTAAAAAAACGCACAAAAGAAATCGGTATCCGCAAAATTAATGGGGCAAGAGTCTCTGAGATCCTTGCTATGCTAAACGCTGACTTTATTAAGTGGGTAGTTATTGCCTTTATAATTGCCTGCCCTGTTTCGTGGTATATCATGCATAAATGGCTTCAAAGCTTTGCTTACAGAACAGGGCTTAGCTGGTGGATTTTTGCTCTGTCAGGTATAATTGCCCTGGGAATAGCTTTATTGACGGTTAGCTGGCAGAGCTGGTGTGCATCGACGAGAAACCCAGTGGAAGCGTTAAGATATGAATAAGCTTTATCCTAATCATTTTATATTCTTTCACGCCGCTGTAAGACACATTTGTAGTTCACACAAAACCAATATTAAGCCTCAAGCTCCAAACGAGCCTTCCAGCCCCTCCCTACCTGGATTTTAAGAAATTTATGTCAAAAAAACTAGCGTTTAGCTAGACAATTTAAAAACTGACCCTACACCTAAATGGGAGTTAGCGTTCATTTCGAAACTTAAAAGACGATTACTTAACCCATTTATGAATAACTCTTTGACGAGACAACTTCTGTTTTACTTTGACAAATTAACTACGACCAAACGAACGCTAACACATAAGAAAAGAATTGCAAATTGTCGCAATTTTTGCCAAAACTTTAGAAGGCTATATCATAAAAACCAACTTTTCGTACTTTTACAGAAACAATGATTATGGCTCAAGTCAGATTTGTTTTATCGAGACACTTTTGTCTTTCGCCGGAATGTGCAAAAATTACGCCATATTGGCCATTAATAAATACCAGAAAGACAATGAGACAACTTAAATGTTTACTAATCGTCTCCTCCATACTAATTACGACGTTAATCACAAAGGGAGTGACAACTGGATTTCCCACCGAAATCAAACCATTCAATTCGCGAAATGATTCAATTAACCATTATGTGGGCGAACTTTTTGGAGGAGGTGTAGTTTTCTCTCTCGATGAATCTAAACAGCATGGATTAATATGTAGCATGTCAGATATTAGAGATCCTTTTTCATCCCAATCAGATTTAAAACAAAATCCTATACCTATAAAAAATGAACAAGATACAAAAGCCTTAATGAGCAAGGATTATGCTGTCAATAATCGTGATCGCGCTGTGGACCTTTGCGACAGTTACTCTAATTCTAATTATGGTACTGGAATATTTTCAAACTGGCACTTACCAACTATCGACGAGTTAAAAATTCTTTATAATGTTAAGGATGAAATTAATAAAGTCTTAGAAAAATTTGGCAATAGCGCAACTGACCCTTTAATTAAAGTTTATTGGTCTTCATCTAAAATGCGAAGTGAAATTATGAATAGTTATTATCAGTTCAATTTCGAAGATGGCGCAATAATTATATCCCCTAATTTGACTGAAAAAACATATGTTCGTGCTGTTCGGACTTTTTAATAATTATTGGATTTAAAATTAAACTTAACAAAGTGGTCTGGATCTACAACAATCTCAGACCTCATGAAAGCTGTTATTATTTAACCCCGGTACAAGCTCATAACCAGGAGAGTATCGAAATAAGAAAGGAGCGAAGAAACATGCAAGCACGTGGACCACTTATGATTGAGCATCGTCTGATTGAGCGGATGCTCTCGGTAATCAAAGTTGCTCTATCGAAAATCGAATCGAAACACGAGATAGACCCGGTATTTGTGGATATAGCTGTTGATTTTATACGAGTGTATGCCGATCGGACACATCATGGTAAGGAGGAAGAAATTCTTTTTCGGGAATTGAAGAATAAACCATTGTCCAGTGAGGACCAGCAAATCTTGAATGAACTGATTAAAGAGCACATGCTTGGACGCGAAACAACCCAAGCGCTTGTTATCGCTAACACTCGCTATCGGAATGGTGATAAAACTGCCTTGGTTGATATTGTAGATAAATTTAAAACACTTATCGAATTCTACCCCAAACACATCGAGAAAGAAGATAAGAAGTTCTTCCCTTCATCCAGAGCTTACTTCACCGATGAAGAAGACCAAGCTATCCTGTCAGAATTCTGGGAATTTGATAGGAAAATGATTCACGAAAAGTATAAATCAGTAGTTGACGAATTAGAAAACAACAATGATTCTCAGTTAAAGACTTCCTAATAACAAGACACTTGACAAAAGAAAAATAGGGCAGCACATAACACAGACGATAAAGGTAAGTTGTCAAGCCTTCGGCCGTAATTCATTGTAATTCGGCTTCGCCGTAATTAGGCTTCGCCGTAATTCATTGTAATTTGGCCTTCGGCCGTCATTCATGGTAATTTGCTTCGCTGTAATTTGCGCTACGCGCGTAATTCGGCTTCGCCGTAATTCATAGTAACTAATAGTATAACAAAGAATTACTACTGAATTACCATTGAATTACCACTGAATTACCATTGAATTACCACTGAATTACCATTGAATGACCGCAAGACCTGCACGACCTGCACGACCTGCAAGACCTGCAAGACTTGCACGACCTGCACGACCTGCAAGACTTGCGAGCGTAGCGAGCAAAAGCATGTCCGAATTGAATGCAATATGCACAGTCCAAAGTTCAGAGTTTAGATTACATTGGTTTTGCCTTTGCGCCCTTGTGCCTTTTCTTGTGAGTGACCCGACGAAAGCATGTCCGAAAGGGAAGGGAGTTGGTTTTATTAGTGAATGAATGGTTCGGTTATGGATATTGCTTTATCTGAATTTGGATTATAAAATATAATGATAAATGGGAGTTATATGCCAATTTTCACTAAAATTGAGAATTATCATCTCATAAATTATGTCATCCTAAAATATTATTGATTATGAAAACATTGCATTACATTAAACCAATTTTCGCTCTTCTAATGATTTTAACAACAATTAATGGCTATGCACAAACTGATTGGAAAAAAGAGCTTACTAAAAACGTAGTGAAAGTTGAGGATGGTAAATATTCGGTTGAGAGATATGTTCTTTATACTATTGGAAATATGAGCTCAATTCACCTTGAAATGACAAACACTGGGATTCAAATTCAATTTACAGTAGATGGAGAAACTTCTAGACAAACCATGACTTGGGAAGATTTTTATAAAGAAAATTAATCGGCATATAACACGGACAAAAAAGGTAAGTTGTTCAGCCTTCGCCAAGGCTTCTGCCTTCGGGCGTCGTAGTCGCCATATGGCCGACGAAGACGGCTGGCACTGTTGTCACGCCTGCCCTGACATCCTGTCCTTAACCTTAACCTTAACCTTAGCCTTAGCCTTAGCCTTAACCTCAACACGGCCCTCTTTATTGCCGGGCCGTCAGCGGTCAGCCATGTCGACTTTTGAACTTTTAGTGGACTGTCTTGTTAATAATTATTATTATCTGATAATCACCGAATGCAGGTTCAGTTTAGATATATTGTGAATGATGTAGATGCTGCTGTAATTTTTTATACTGAAGAATTAGGATTTAAAGTAGATATGCATCCCAATCAGTTTTTTGCAATGCTTTCTCTTGATACTCTTCGTCTTATTCTAAGTAAACCAAATTCTTTACCGGGAGGTGGGCAGAACATGCTTGATGGAACACAACAATCTCCGGGAGGTTGGAATCGATTTGCCATTGAAGTTAATGATCTTTTAGAAATGGTGGGAAGACTGAAAACCAAAGGGATCCATTTTCGTAACAATATTGTAACAGGGGTGGGTGTAAAACAAATCATAATCGAAGATCCCTCTGGAAATCCAATTGAATTATTTGAACCGATCATACCTGAGGCTAATCTTTCAAAGCAAGCAGGTGATAAAATTTTTTAAAAACAATCCGGCCGCTAACACGGACAATAAAGGTTTTAAAACCGCTAACCGGTAACCGGCTGCCGGCAACCGGGTTACGGCCCTCTTTATTGCCGGTTAGGTGCCAGTGTGACCAACAGTTTAGATCCTGATAATTTCATTACATTTGATAAATAGCAATCATTTAACATTAATATTCAAAAGAGTATCTCGCTGACCATTGGTGCCAGAAAGGACACATTGTTCATTGTTTGGAGGGTGAGTTTATTAGTGAATTGCAAAACGGTGATA
>Ga0315536_1001409_pt1 | contig 12057 bp, 10 predicted proteins | sample SalMarSW160230MG_FD_203093 | JGI IMG/M metagenome (GOLD analysis project Ga0315536, IMG submission 203093) | Salt marsh sediment microbial communities from the Plum Island Ecosystem LTER, Massachusetts, United States - Salt Marsh Sediment SW1602-30 ... | reverse complement strand
CCAGCAGCGGTTGTAGCTGACCATACTGTCTTTGAAGAGTCCGAAGCCGGCGTTGCAGAACGCGCTTATCGAATGAAAAATACTGCAATACCACTGCCGCTGGATGCTGGTCACTCTGCCGGGAATGTCGTCCCACATCCCGAACATACTGACTGCGCCGACGGCCTCGACAGCTATGGTAGCGACAAAGATGAAAGCAATCATTTTGTTTATTCGGCCCAGCATCTGCTCGCTGAGCAAATCCTGCATTGCCGCCGACTCTCGCAGTCCCAGCATCTGGCCCAGCAGCAGGGCGAAGACCGCACCGAAGACAACGATTCCCAGCCCGCCCAATTGAATGAGCGCCAGAATCGTCAACTGTCCCATTATGCTGAAATCCGAGCCCGTGTCTTTCACTATCAAACCCGTGACACAGGTGGCGCTGGTGGCCGTAAACAGGGCGTCAACAAAGCCGATTCTCTCTTTGGCGGCGCTGCGGGGCAGCATCAGCACCGCCGTGCCGGACAATATCAGGACAGCGAAACTTACAATCAGCCCCTTGGTGGGGTTTTTTCCCGACGCCGCGAGGTTCACGGAGGTCCTGCTGACCTTTGTTATTACCTGCAGGATGAGGTAAATTCCGATGGCGGTATGCCGAATCGTTTCGGGGTTTTCGTATCTTCCTGCCGCGAAAAAGGCCGCCGCCAGCGCTGCCAGAAGCGGCGCCTCGTACCAGTTGGCCCGCCAGAACTCGCGAAATGAAACGCAGTTGAAAAGGCGAAAGACCTTCTCGGCGATAAATACGAAAAGTGATGCATAAAGTGCCGCGAAAAGGACCGGTGCAGGCAGCGGTTGTTTCCTGAACCCGAATAAAAGGGCAAAAACCGCAATCACAACCACGCCCGTGGCGATATTGACAGCGATTAGAAACGTCTCGAATGACTTATTTTTATAAGCGATGCGCATAAGGTAATCGAAGCATTCTATAATCTTATCGGTCGATTTCCAGTAAATTCGCCACTTCCCTTGGGCTTAGGCAATGTCCGCCAGCCCCAGCGAGTCGCCGAATTTTGTCAGAAGCGCCTTCCTGATATTGCGGTGGCGCGGGCCGGCCAGCGAGGCGTCGGCCGATACAAGCTCGAATGCGCTGCGTCTGGCCATTACCAGCAGGTCGTAATCCTCGACGATATTTGCGATTTTCAAATCGGGCAGACCGTGCTGGCGCGTGCTGAAAAGCTCCCCCGGCCCCCGCAAACGCAAATCGTGCTCGGCTATCTCGAAGCCGTCGCTGCTTCGTTCCATCATTTCAAGCCGGCTTCTGGCCGTCTCGTTCTCCGTGTCCTTGTCCGCAAATAAAAAGCAAAACGACTTGTCTGCGCCCCTGCCTATGCGTCCCCTCAATTGATGAAGTTGAGCCAGTCCGAACCTGTCGGCTCCCTCAATGACCATTATAGTCGCGTTGGGGATATCCACGCCCACTTCCACGACTACCGTCGCCACCAGCGCTTTTATTTTCCCTTTGCGAAACTCCGTCATTATTCGCTGTTTTTTCTCCGAGCTCATCCGCCCGTGCAGAATTTCCACTTTGAATTCGCCGAAGACCTGCGATAACTGCCGCCAGCCGTCTGTCGCCGCCTTAATGTCGCCTTCTTCCTCGACGCCGGTTATCCGCGGGTAAACAAAATAAGCCTGTTTTCCCGCACGCAATCGCGGGCGGATGTACTCATATGCCTTGGCCTTGTCTTCCGGCCCGACCCATCGTGTAATAACCTCACCTCTTCCCGGCGGGCTTTTGCCTATAATCGAAACGTCGAGGTCCCCGAAAACCGTCATCGCCAGTGTCCTCGGAATCGGCGTTGCCGTCATAACCAGACAGTGCGGCGTCCCCTCTTTTCGCAGGCCTGCCCGCTGGTGAACGCCGAACTTGTGCTGCTCGTCAATTACGACCAGGCCGAGCTTTTTGAACTCGATATCCTTTTCCAATAGCGCCACCGTCCCGACGACAATATCGATTTTGCCGGCCTTTATCTGCTGCAGGACCTCCTGTCTTTTTTTGCCCGTCAATCCGCCGGTCAGCAGCTCGCGCCTGACGTCGCTTTTGCGGAGGTATCGCTCGATACTTATAAAATGCTGGTTGGCCAGGATTTCCGTCGGCGCCATAATCGCGACCTGCGTTTTGTTGGTTACCGCCAACAGCGCCGCGTAAAGCGCGACCACCGTCTTGCCCGAGCCGACGTCGCCCTGCAAAAGCCGGTTCATCGGCCTTGTCTTTTGCATATCTGCGACGATTTCAGCAATCGTTTTGTCCTGGTCTTCGGTCAGCAGAAACGGGAAGCGCCTGCGAATTCTGTGGTCTATTTCATCCGAGCATTTCATCGCGACTGCCGAGGCAAAGCTCTCGTGCCTGTGCCGTCGAAGCGCAAGGCCTAATTGCATCAAGAACAGCTCGTCGAATTTCAGCCGCCTTTTCGCTTTTTCCAGCTTGTCCTCGTCGGGCGGCAGATGTATCCACTGCAGCGCGTTCTTTCGGCTTATTAACTCTGTTTTTTTAAGAAACTCATCGTCGTAAAACTCGCCGATGACCCGGTCCAGACCGTCGAGAACCGGCCGGATTATCTTTTTTATCTGCCCGCTCGACAGCCCGGCGACCGCCGGATATACCCCTCCGCTGAAATACTCCCAGGGTTTTTCCGCTTCCTGCTCGACTGTTACAAACTTCGGGTTGGCCAACTGAATCTGGTGCCTGTATTCGTTGACCTTGCCCCACGCCATTATCACCTGCCCCGGCTGTAACTTGTCCCTCAGGTACCCGCCGTGGAACCATATTATCCTGCAGATGCCCGTATCATCGCTGGCAGTTGCTTCGAAAATCGGCTGCCTGCGATACGGTTGATAATCGGTCGATTCGACCAGCCCGATGACCGTCGCCGTTTCGCCCGCCTTTAACCGGTTTATTTTCGTCGGCTGCGGTGCGAAGACCCAGTCACGCGGATAGTATTCCAGCAGGTCCGCGACGGTGTTGACCCCAAGCTTTGCGAACGTCTGTGCCCTGGCAGGCCCCACCCCCTTCAAATACTGCACCGCCATCGAGAGGTCGATATCGCCGGACTGTTTAGAAGCAGATGGTTCCAAACGATTAGCCCCCTTACTCTTCAAATGCGCATCTGCCGATGAGTTTGACAAACCTGACATCACACACCATTCGCTCTACGAGTTTACCCTGTTTTTTTGTCCCGACGACAAGCTCCTGCACGCCGCTGCCGCCGACCGGCGCAACAATCAGGCCGCCTGAGCCGAGCTGGTCAATCAGTTCCTGCGGCACCTTCGGCAGGGCCGCCGTGACAATAATCCTGTCGAACTTTCTTTTTTCCAACCAGCCGGCGCTGCCATCGCCGATACAAAATTCGACGTTGGTAATCCCTAATCGGCCAAGTACCGCCTGCGTTTTTTCTGAGAGCGGAGCAAAGCGCTCAACCGTATAGACCCTTTTCGCCAGTTTGGCCAAGATTGCCGTCTGATAACCGCAGCCGGTGCCGATTTCCAGGACCTCGCAAAAATTATTCAGCCGAAGCTCCTGCGTCATCAGCGCGACGATATACGGCTGTGAAATCGTCTGGCCCATCCCAATCGGCAGCGGACAATCGTCGTATGCCTGTGTGCGATACGACTCCGGCACAAACTCCTCTCTCGGCAGCCGGCCCATAACCGAAAGCACACCCGCTTCACTGATGCCCCTCGGCATAAGGTCTTTTTCCACCATTTTTTTGCGCTGGCGCTCAAACGCGTTGTCGTCCACCCCGTAATACATAACGATAATAATCCCCTCAACACCGCATTTTTGCAAATCATTTCGCTGTGGCCGGTGCCCGGCCTGACAAATCCGCCCCCGTCATTGCACAATCCCTTATTGCCGCAGTCCGCAAAATCGCTACAATACCATAATTCCTTACTGATTTAAGGAGAACAATTATGAAATTCAAAAAAGTGCTTTTTTATCTGCTTGCGGGCACCCTCGCCGGCTGCGTCCCCGTTATGTCGATAAACCCCCTGTATGACAATCAAACGCTGGCTTTCGACGAGAAATTACTCGGCATGTTCGAGGCCAAGGACGTGACCTGGGAATTCACTCGTTCGCAAGACCCGAACGTATATCAGCTAATCTATACCGCCGAGTCAAAGGACGACCCGAACGTGCTGAAAGGTATTTTCGAGGCACGGCTGGTCAATCTCGACGGGCGTTTATTTTTGGATATCTTTCCCAAAGAAGCGCCCTGGGGAGACGAGGATGAGCTTAACCGGCTCAAATGGCCCATCGATTCGTTCTTTATGATACCTGTCCATACATTCGTAAAAGTCGCAATTTCCGAATCGCAATTGAAGATTTGGCTCACGGACGACGACAAATTCGACGAGCTTATCAAGGCGGACCCCAATGCGGTCAGATACGAGTCCGTTAAGGGGATTCCTGTTTTGACTTCCCAGACCGGGCAAATCCAGTTGTTTGTCCTCAAATACGCCGATGATGACCGGCTGTTTCCCAACGAGAATATAATGACCCGAAAAGCATCCGGACCGGTCAAAGATGCCAACCAGACGAAACCTGCGATGCCGGACGCCAACGATAGACCTGTTGAGCTGAAAGTGAAAACGCAATGACCCCTTCGCCGGACTTCAGACGCTATCTTGTCGATATTGACTCGGCCTCGCTCCCACAGCAATCGACCGATTGTCTGGTTATAGGGGCAGGCGTCGCAGGCCTGCGCGCAGCCATCGAGGCCGCCGGGAAATGCAGCGTCACCGTCCTCACAAAAGGCACCGTCGAGGACAGCAACACCTGGCACGCCCAGGGCGGTATCGCCTCGGTCCAGAACAAAGACGACTCTTTCGAATCACATATCGAGGATACGCTCCGCACCGGCTGCGGTCTTTGCCGGCGGGACACCGTCGAGCTTGTCGTCCGCCAGGCGCCGCAGCTCGTCGGCCAACTGTTCAAATGGGGGGCCGGCTTCGACCTCACCCACGGCAAAATCGCGACCACCCTCGAAGGCGGCCACAGTCACCCGAGAATTGCTCATGCCCACGGTGACGAAACCGGCAAAATCATCGCCCAGACGCTCATCGCGAAGGCACGAGAGCAGCGAAACATAAAAATAATCGAAAACTTTTTCACCATAGATTTGCTTACGACCGACGGTAGTTGTCTCGGCGTTATCGGCTGGGAGAAAGACAAAGGGCTTCGGATTGTCCGGGCCGCAAATACAATCCTCGCAACCGGCGGTGCCGGACAGCTCTACCGCGAGACCACGAATCCCTCCTGCGCCACGGCCGACGGCTTGGCCATTGCCTGTCGTGCGGGCGCAGTTCTGTGCGACCTCGAATTCGTCCAGTTTCACCCGACGACGCTTTATATCGCCGGCGCATCGCGCGCACTGATTACCGAGACACTTCGCGGTGAAGGCGCGGTACTGCTGGACGCCAAAGGCAGGGCTTTTATGAAGGATTACAACCCCGCCGCCGAGCTTGCCTCGCGAGATGTTGTCAGCAGGGCCATCCTCGAGCAAATGCTCAAAACAAAATCCACGCACGTCTATCTCGATATTCGCCATTTCGACAAACAGAAATTCGCCAAACGGTTCCCCGTAATCAGCGAGCTTTGCGAGAGCTTCGATATCGATATCAGCAAAGACCTCATACCCGTCCGTCCAAGCGCTCACTATATGGTCGGGGGCGTCAAGACCGACCTTGGTGCCAAAACCGGAATCGAAAACCTTTACGTTTGTGGCGAGGTCGCTTCCACCGGGCTTCACGGCGCAAACCGCCTCGGCAGCAACTCGCTGCTCGAAGGCCTCGTATTCGGAAGAATCGCAGGCCGGGCGGCTTCTGAATCGAATACTGCCGACCGCGGGGAGCCGGCTATCAGGTACCAAATCCCGCATTCCGACCGCTCTCGACTCGATGCAACAGACGTCAAAAACTCTCTCCGCGCACTTATGTGGAGAAACGCAGGGATTACCCGAAAAGCACAGCCGTTAAAAGAGGCCCAGGAAATCATCAGCTTCTGGCAGCGATATGTAATGGATAAGGCCTTCGACTCCCCTCAGGGCTGGGAGCTTCAGAATATGCTCACCGTCTGCCAGCTCATAGCGCAGTCCGCCCTTGCCCGAAAAGAAAGCAGGGGCGTCCACTTCCGAAACGATTACCCTGTCATCGACGACGAACATTTCAAAAGACACACCGAAATTAAAAGAGAATAATAGCCGTTTTTTTGGTATAATAACGTCGAATTAACTGAACGGATTTCAATTGAAAACCGAAAGAGCGGGTCGGGCGGTCGCTTCGTCCTCGTTTCGAGGACGGGGAGGAAAGTCCGAGCAGGACAGGGCACGGTGATGGCTAACGGCCACCTCCCGATTTATCGGGACGGGACAGTGCCACAGAAAATACACGGCTGATGTCCCGAGCAATCGAGACATGCAAAGGTGAAATGGTGCGGTAAGAGCGCACCGCGGGGTTGGCGACAATCCCGGCACGGCAAACCCCACCGCCTGCAAGACCAAGAAGCCGGCGCCTTGCCCGGGCAATGCCGGCGGGTAGGTCGCTTGAGCCGGCCGGCAACGGTCGGCCCAGATAAATGGCTGCCTAAAACAAAACTCGGCTTACGGGCCCGCTCTTTTGATTTTTCTCGAAATGACCTGTTGCAGTTGAAAAGACGGTGCCTTATTTCGGCTCGACGGGCTTTTCTAAGCTGACCTTCCACTTCTTCGCGTATGAGCCGAGCCGCAATTTGACAGTAGCGACGCTGCCGTCCACCACCATCCGCAGCCGGCCCTTGTCGAAGCTGAGTTCCTCGAACGCCAGGCCCTGCGGCTCACTCAATTCGGCTGCCAGCGCCGGCGAGGCATTTAGTTTAACAACCGCGGCGTCTATCGCCTGGCCGACTATCATTCCGTCCGTTGCGATGACCGCATTGTCGGTGCCGACCTCTTTTGTGTCCTCCCGGGTGTCCGCCCCGACCTGCTTGAGTATGGCGATGCGCCTGGCGTTATCGTTGGCATAAGGTTCGTTGAGGACCTCTTCAGGAACAGTTATCTGACAATCGAAATAGACGCCCTCCCACGGCTCGACGAAAAGCTGCTTGGGACGCTCATCGACAATGAAAACGTATTTGCGGTTCACTATCAGCGAGTTCTCGTCGAACGCCGCCATATTAAACCACGACTTATGGCCTTTTTTCTTCTGGCCCGCCTGGGCGATAATACTTTTGCTCTGGCTGATTAGGCCGTATTCGGGCTTTGCGAACAACAGAATCACGTCCGCGCTTGTGCTTTGGTCTAATGTGATTTGACGATAAACGTCATAAATCTCCTGATTAGAGGGCGGTCCAGCCGGCTTAAAAAACTCCACCACCATGCAGCCCGACACTAACCCGCACAATACCAGAACCGACAATCTTATCATTTTCGCCGGCATCACGATTCCTTTTGCTTTTGTCATTCCCGCGAAAGCGGGAATCCAGTCCTTTTTACTTTTCTTTTTACACTTCCTTGGAGTCAATCCACTTCATCATTCTTCGCAGCTTCCTGCCCACCTTTTCGAGCTTGCAGTTGTAGTCCTTTTTGTAAAGCTTGTTGAATTTCTTCAGGCCCGTCCGGTATTCCTTCATCCATTCTTTGGGGAATTTCCCGCTGGTGATTTCTTTGAGAATCTTTTTCATCTCGGCCTTTGTTTTCGACGTGATAATCCTCGGGCCTCGCGTCAAATCGCCGTATTCAGCCGTATCGGAAATACTGTACCGCATATAGCTCATCCCTCCCTGATACATCAGGTCAACAATGAGCTTCACCTCGTGCATACATTCGAAATAGGCAATCTCCGGCTGATAACCTGCCTCCAGGAGCGTCTCGAAGCCCGCCTTTATCAGCGACGTCAGCCCGCCGCACAGCACGCACTGCTCGCCGAACAGGTCCGTCTCGGTCTCTTCCTTGAACGTCGTCTTTATAATCCCTGCACGGGCGCCGCCTATGCCGTTGCCCCAGGCAAGCGCCGTTTTCATTGCGTCGCCCGTCGCGTCCCTGGCCACCGCAACAAGACAGGGTACCCCGCCGCCTTTTTGAAACTCGCTTCTGACTAAATGCCCCGGCCCCTTCGGCGCAATCATAACCACGTTGTTGCCTTTGGGCGGCACGATGTATTTGAAATGAATGTTAAAACCGTGACAGAATCCTAAGGTTTGCCCCGCTACGAGATTGGGCTTGATTTGTCCCTCGTAAACCTTCGCTTGGACCACGTCCGGCAGGGTGATGATTATCAGCGATGCGCCTTTCATAGCCGACGTTATATTTGTCGGCGAAAAACCGTGCTTTTTCGCCAGCTTGTAATTTGCCGTCCCCGGCAGCTCCGCCACCGCGATCTTCACGCCGCTGTCGCGTAAATTCAAGCTGTGCGCGTGCCCCTGGCTACCGTAACCTATTGTCGCCACCTTTTTGCCCTTCAACGGCTTAATCGGCGCGTCCTTCTCGTAAAAAATCTTCAACGCCATTGTATCGTTCTCCTTATTTCTATTTTGTCATTCCCGCGAAATTTATCCGCCGTGGCGGAGCAGTAAGCCGGTTTTGCAGGGTGCTGTGCATTGCTCACCTATTTACTTTTTCTTACGTTGACGCTTCTTCCGCATTTTCTTTTGCGGTTTATCATCTGTCGCCCCTTCTTCGTCCGCATCCGCACAAGAAAGCCGCTCTTGCGTTTCCTTTTTACCTTGCTCATCCGATGCTGTTCCATACCGTATCTCCTTGCTTATACAAAATCACCGTTTGATTTAATCATCAGAATTATACACCAAACCGGCCCCGAAGAAAAGCTTTTGCAAACCGGCCTTACCTGATTCTAAGACGCGTCTTCCTGAACCGCTGCCGCAGCGGCGCTCTTCTCTTGTCTCGGCATTGCGATGGTCCCGGTCCGGGCGACATTTTTTATGCCGTATGGCCGGCACATCTCGATAAACGCCTCGATTTTTTCCTCAGGTCCGCTGATTTCGACCATAACGTACTTTTGCCCGATATCGACGACCTTGCCCTTGAATGTCTCAATCAGCGCCAGGACCTCGGCCCGCTTCTCGGCAGACGCCGCAAACGTTACCAGCATCAGGTCACGAGCGACCACCGCCTGGCCGGCAAAATCCTGGACCTTCACAACCGGAATCAGCTTGGCCAATTGTTTGCGGACCTGTTCGAGCACCTTATCGTCGCCGACGACGACTATCGTCATCCGACTAAGCTCCGGGTCCTCCGTCCGCCCGACGACTAACGAATCGATATTAAACGCCCTTGCCGCGAACATCCCCGCGACGTTCGCCAGGACCCCCGGCTTATTCTCAACCAACGCGCTTATTATATGTTTCATATTCGTTCCTCGATTCTTGATTCTCGAAACTCGTTATGGGTGTTCTCGACCGACTTGACGAAGTTATTTATCATCCTGCCAAGATGGTCATATTCTTCGCAAAAGTAATGATAACCGTCTTCGTCGTTGAGTGAATTAGTTTCGTATAATGTTCTTAAATGGTCCATAGTTTCATCACAGGAAGCCAGAGAGTATGTCAGGAACTTGATAAATTCCTGTTTATATCTCCGTCTTCCAAAACCTTCCACTATATTGCTTTTGACAGATTTGCTTGACCTTCTTATCTGGCTGCCCTCTTCAAACATCTCGAATTTTGGCAGCTTTAAGCTCATTTGGTGGACTTCAATGGCTAATTTATGAGCTTTTTTGTAAATATCCAAATCTTTGTAGCTCTTAAAAGCCATTTATATTTCCTCACTATATAAGCTGTTGATTTCGAGTATCGAGCATCCAGCATCGAGTATCAAGCTAAGCCATACTCTCCAGCAGGTCCAAGCCGTCCATTTCATTGAGCGATTTGCCTGCCGCGACCATAGGCCAGACATTCTCTTCACGCTCAACCTTGAAATCAATAACGCAGGGTCTTTTCTCGCCAAGCGCCTTTTTTATTGCCTTTGGGACGTCTGCCTTTTTGTCAACCGTCATACCAACTGCGCCCAGCGCCTCGGCTACTTGTGCATATTCAGGGTTTGCAAGGTAGGTTTTTGAGTAGCGCCTGTTGTAGAAAAGCTCCTGCCACTGGCGAACCATCCCCATATATCCGTTATTGAGGATGCAGACCTTTATCGGCAGCTCGTATTCGACAGCCGTGCGAAGCTCGGTCATCGTCATATTGAAGCTGTGGTCGCCGTCGATGTCAACAACCGTCGCGCTGGGCTGTGCGACCTGTGCGCCTATCGCCGCGGGCAGTCCGAACCCCATTGTCCCTAATCCGCCCGACGTAATAAGCTGCCTCGGCCGTCTGAACTTATAAAACTGAGGCGTCCACATCTGGTGCTGCCCGACGCCGGTTGTTATTATCGCATCGCCGCCGGTCAGCTCGCAAATCTGCTCGATGACGTATTGCGGCTTGATGTTCGTCGATTTCTTGTCGTAAGTAAGCGGATATTTTTTCTTCCACTGCGCAATCTTCGCAAACCATTCCTTGCGCTGGCGGTATTCGACCTCTTTGGCCATCTCCGCAAGTATGTATTTTGCGTCGCCGACGACGGGGATGTTCGCGCGAACGTTCTTCGCAATGCTCGCCGGGTCGATATCAATGTGGATAATCTTCGCGTGCGGGGCAAACGTCTTTACCTTGCCTGTTACCCTGTCGTCGAACCTGGCACCGACCGCGATTAGCAAATCGCACTCCTGGACCGCGTAGTTTGCGTACGCCGAGCCGTGCATCCCTAACATATCCAGCGACTCCGGCTCATTCTGGTCGAAGCTGCCCAGCCCAAGCAGCGTCATCGTAACAGGCAGATGCGCTTTTTTCGCAAGCGCCCTCATTTCTTCTGCCGCGTTTGCGATGATGATACCGCCGCCGACGTAAAGGACCGGCCTTTCGGACTTGTTTATCGCCTCGGCCGCCATCGATATCTGCCGTGAATGTCCCTTCGGCCTGGGTCGATACCCGCGCAGCTTCATTTCAGCTTTGCCGTCAAAGTTTGTTTTTGCGACCTGAATATCGACCGGCAAATCAATAACGACCGGCCCCGGCCTGCCCGTAGATGCGATATAGAACGCCTCCTTGATTGTCCGCTCGAGGTCTTTGATGTCTTTGACGATACAGTTGTATTTTGTTACCGGCCGGGTAATGCCCGTCGTGTCGGCTTCCTGAAAGGCGTCGTTGCCTATCAGCTCTGTGCGGACCTGCCCCGTTATTGCGACAATAGGAATCGAATCCATCATCGCCGTGCCCAGGCCCGTTACTATGTTGCACGCACCCGGCCCGCTGGTTACGACTATCACGCCGACCTTGCCGCTGGCCCGCGCGTAAGCGTCGGCCATGTGACAGCCGCCCTGCTCGTGACGCGGAATTATGAACCTTATCGGCGCATCATACAGCCGGTCAAAAAATGGGAGGATCACCCCCCCTGGATAGCCGAACATCGTATCGACGCCCTGGTCGATAAGTGTTTGAACGGCAATCTCAGCTCCTGTCTTCAGGCCTGCTTGCCCTTGAATGCTTTTGTCGGGGGTCTTGAGAATGGAGGATTTCTCGGCCGAACCAGCCGAGCCGGTAGATTTGGCACTCATTTTACACCTCTTTCCTGACAATATCCCGGTAAACTACAGTTTCTCGGGCCGCTTCGCATGGCCTGCCGACCCCGCCACAGGGCCGACCTGCCAAAACAAAGTTTCAGGCCCAACCATATTCCCGAAATCACGCCGACAGGCGAATCTCAGGATTGCATCCGGCTGTTTTCAACCGAATACAACTTAATTGTAGTATTTACTCACTACCCTGTCAAATTGTTTTTTCGACATTTTTAGCCCGCCACAATACATTTTACCGACAAAAAAACAGGCCTGTTGATGTAATTAACGGGTTGACGATTACAGGCGCCGAATGTATATTCTGAAACTATGACTTTGTTTTGGATAATAATAATCGTTTCTGCAGCGCTGGTTGGCTTGGGCTGGCTTGTTTACGGGATATGGAACTGGCGGCAGAACAAGCTCGAAGAGCAAATG
>Ga0315536_1001407_pt1 | contig 12064 bp, 12 predicted proteins | sample SalMarSW160230MG_FD_203093 | JGI IMG/M metagenome (GOLD analysis project Ga0315536, IMG submission 203093) | Salt marsh sediment microbial communities from the Plum Island Ecosystem LTER, Massachusetts, United States - Salt Marsh Sediment SW1602-30 ... | reverse complement strand
TTACCTGTATGGTCAAAAGATGCTTTGAAAGGTTCAATAATAGATTAACTTAAATGAAAGAGACTGATTATGAATGAGATACAAAATTTGAAGGAAGCTATTTTAAAGGAATATCCACGACTAACAAAAGACAGCAAATTTAATTTCAGTTGTTTTAAAAACATTAGCTGCTTTAATAAATGCTGCAGTGATGTAAATATTTTCCTTACTCCTTATGATGTTATTCGGCTAAAAAATAATCTTAAAATATCATCTCAGGAATTTTTGGATAAATATACTTTCCTTCCAATTGATGAAAATCAGAATCATCCGGTTATTATGCTAAGGCTTAACCAGGATGAAGCTAAATCCTGCCCCCTTGTTGGACCTGACGGTTGTACTGTTTACGAAGACAGACCTTGGTCTTGCAGAATGTTCCCACTGGGAGTTGCTTCTCCGAAAAAAAATAATGGGAGCATTGAAGAAGACTTTTATTTTATTATTGAAGAACCTGTTTGCAAAGGATATTATGAACCTAATAGCTGGACTGTGAGAGAGTGGTTGCGTGATCAGAAAGTTGAAGAGTATGATGAGATGGGAAAGTTATTTAAAGAGATCTCACTGCACGATTATTTTTCCAAAGGTAAAAAACTTTCACCACCGCAACTTGAGATGTTTTATACTGTTTGCTACAATATTGATAAGTTCAGAGAATTTGTTTTTGGTAGTACTTTCTTAAAACGATTTGATGTAGAAAATGAGGTTATCGAGAGAATTAAAACTAGCGATGAAGAGCTGTTGAAGTTTGGTTTTCAATGGCTGAAATATTGTCTTTTTGGTGAAAAGACAATGAAAGTTAAAGTTAATGATGGAGATGCATAAGGAGATATAACATGAATGAAAGAACACTTATTCAACCTGATACAGAGTTCATCAACTATCTTAAAAAGAATGGCGGCGATACTCTTAAAGAATGTTATCAATGTGCAACTTGTTCAGTGGTATGTTCACTATCTCCTCAGGACAAGGCCTTCCCAAGAAAAGAAATGATAGCTGCAGGTTGGGGACAAAAAGAAAATTTACTTGCTGATCCGGATATTTGGTTATGCCATGGTTGTGCAGACTGCAGTACATATTGCCCGAGAGGTGCAAAACCAGGTGATGTTCTTGGAGCCATTCGCACTTATGCCATTGAATATTTTGCTTTTCCAAAATTTCTTAGCTCTGCTATCAAACAGCCGAAGTATCTTATACCATTACTTATAGTTCCCTTTGTCATTTTGTTTTTTCTGCTTTATAACAATCTTGATGGAAATTTTTCTCAGTTAAATGAAGGTGCCGTAAGATTTTCAAGATTTCTGCCTCATGGAATTGTTGAGGCATTTTTTATTGGTGGTAATATCTTGGTGTTTGCTTTTGCTGCTATAGGCTTATCCCGGTTCTGGAAAAACCTGAACACAATAACACCCGCTACAAATAAGAAATCTTTCCTTGGAGTTCTGTTTGCCACGATCACCGAGATATTAACACATAAAAATTTTAATACCTGTTCTACAAATTCTTCAAGGTTCTGGGGACACTTATTAATATTTTATGGATTCTTTGGTGCAATGTTAACTGCTGGTCTTGCTGTTGGCGCTCTGGTTTTATACGATATGAATCCAATCCCATTTTTTCATCCAATAAAAATTTTAGGCAATCTTAGCGGTATAGCTATGGTTATTGGATGTATTGTTGTTGCGGTTCATAGATTTAGAACAAAAACAGAAAAAGGTAGTAATACTTATAACGATTGGTTATTAATTTTGTTTGTGTTTTTGGTAGCGGTTACAGGTCTGTTAACTCAAACATTAAGGTTGCTTGATACACCATTTCTGGCATATAATACTTATTTCGTGCATATGGTATTTATTTTCTTTCTGCTTTGGTATGCACCTTATTCAAAGCTGGCACATATGTTTTACAGAACTCTTGCAATGGTATATTTAAAGATGAATGGCAGAGATAAGAAAGCGGCAATCTTTTTAAGTATGTTATTAATTACTCTTCTTATAAGATATTAATGTAATTCGAAAATTATTGTTAAAGATTTGATACTACTGGAGATTAAAAATTTAATGCTGTAACAAGAGAATGAAAACTAAAAAGTTTCAGGAGTTTATTACAAAGTATATTTTTAGAATTCCGGAAGAAGGAACCTCTCCGGAACGATACAAAGCTCTCCGAAGAAATATCATTATCCTAATGATCCTTGTCACTGTTATTCCTCTCTCCCTGATGGCTACCATCAACTACTATCAGTATCAGAAAAACCTTCGTGATGAAATTATCAGCCCTATGAACGTATTGACAAATAAAACAAAACGGTCATTTGAATTATTTTTGGAGGAGCGGCTTTCTACAGTTAGATTTATAGCTTCAGCATATTCTTATCAGGAGTTATCTGACCCGGTAATTCTTAATCACATTTTAAGCGTTTTAAAAAGAGAATTTGATGGCTTTGTTGATTTAGGATTAATTAGCAGTAAAGGTAAGCTGCTGAATTATGCAGGACCGTACTCATTTTTAGACAAAGATTATTCACAACAAAGCTGGTATCATAAAGTACTAATTAATGGAAGATACATCAGTGATGTATTTTTAGGATACAGGGAATTTCCTCACATTGCAATTGCTGTTCAAAATCTTACTGAACCGAATTGCTGCTGGATATTGCGTACAACAATAAACACAAAGAAATTTGATGATTTAATAGCTACATTAGAACTTGAACCGGAGTGCGATGCATTTCTAACAAACAGGGAGGGTATTCTACAAACCAACTCCAAATTTTATGGTAAAGTTTTAGAACCTTGTCAGCTAACAGTTCCAAAAGGTGGTCAGGGAACTTTTGTCACTGAAGCTCAGGATAAAAATGGTCACGACATCTTTATTGCGTATTCTTATTTAGTTGAACCTGAATATACTCTGGTAGTAGTAAAGCCCAGTTCTCTTATCTTAAAAACCTGGTTTACGTTTAGGACAGAAATATTTTTCATTTATATAGCAAGTGTTTTACTTATTGTGCTATTGGTTTATAAACTCACTGATGCACAGGTAAGTCATATAAAAAAGGCTGATGAAAAACGTGAACTGGCGTTCAGGGAACTAGAACATTCTCAAAAACTTTCTTCCATCGGGAGACTTGCTGCAGGTGTAGCACACGAGATTAACAATCCCCTTGCTATAATAAATCAAAAAGCAGGTTTGATGAAGGATCTCATTGAGAATACACCAGATTTTAATAAGAAACAAAAATTTATTGAATTAACTGAGGCTATAATCAAATCAACTGAACGGTGCAGTACTATTACGCATCGCCTGCTTGGGTTTGCAAGGAGAATGGATATTGAATACGAGGATTTGGGTGTAAATGATGTATTGCGGGAAGTGATTAGTTTCCTCGAAAAGGAAGCTCTACACAGGAACATCAAAATTGAATTGCACCTGGATGAAAATCTTCCACGAGTATCCTCCGACCGGGGACAACTACAACAAGTTTTCCTAAACATTTTATCGAACGCATTCGCAGCAGTAACAGATAATGGCAATATTATCATCCGCACCTGGGATGAGGATTCAGAGAAGGTTGGGATTTCTTTTGAGGATGATGGTTGCGGAATGTCGCAAAAGGATTTAGCAAATATTTTTGAACCATTTTTCACTACAAAGAAGGGTTATGGAACCGGATTAGGATTACCAATAACCTATGGTATTATTCAGAAAATGGGTGGTTCTATCAAAGTTAAAAGTAAGCTGGGAGAAGGCTCTACGTTTACAATATACGTATTAAAAATGCCAAAGAAAGTTTTAGATGTGTAAAGATGGATAATATACACGTTTTAATAGTAGATGATGAAGAAGATTTAGCTAAAACTATAGCTGAAAGATTGGAGATCAGAGGTATTCATACTCAAACAGCTTCAGATGGCGATAAGGCTCTTAACTTAATTAAGTCACAGCCTCCGGATGTTGTTGTTTTAGATTTAATGATGCCCGGAATAGGAGGTCTTGGAATTTTGAAACAAATAAATTTATTGGAAAATAAAATTCCTGTTATACTCCTAACTGGATATGGCTCTAGAGAAAGGAGCATTGAAGGAATGAATTTAGGAGCGTTCGATTATGTATTAAAACCCTGTAATCTTGATGATTTAATAATAAAAATACAAGAAGCAATTAAGATTAAATAACAGTTTTGTGAGGAAATGAGATGAACGAAAAAGACATAAAATTTATTGGAAAAATTACTGCCGGTGTTACTCACGAAATAAATAATGTTTTAGCGAGTATCCGGGAGATTTCCGGATTAATGACAGATATTTTGTCAATTACGGATGAAAAATCCTTTCCGCGAAAAGAAAAATTTCAAACCTCTTTAGGGAAAATTCAAAATCAGGTTCAGCGGGGAGTAAAATTAACCAGCCAGCTAAATAAATTTTCGCACCTGACTGATAATAACAAAACTGATATAGATCTGAATGAACTCCTTGAGCATCTGATCTTTTTGACTGAAAGATTTGCAAGGATAAAAAATGTAGTATTACAAAATCAATCAATAAATCAAACCATTACAATTAATACTGATCCATTACGCTTGCAAATGGCCTTGTTCAATTGCATTTCTTATTTATTAAATCAGACCGTAATTGGAGGTGAGATTAGAATCAGTCCAGAGAAAAAAGGAAATGAATGTTTGGTTAGTATTATTTATAAAGGAGAGGGGACAAATAAGTTGTCAATTTTTAAGGATTCTACTTCATCAGATGAATTATTGTCCTTGAAATCGACTATGGAAAACTTAAATGGAGTTTATGAGTTAGATGCATCGAACACTTCAGTTATAATAAAAATACCAAGTAATAAATAAAGTTTATAAATCTTTAAGACTTTTTTTTATTACATTGATTTATATGGATTAAAAATTAATCGTTTACTTGAATAAAAAAATATGATACAATTAAAATAAAGGGAGAGTACAGATGGAGAAAATAAAAATACTTTTGGTAGATGATGAGAAAGAGTTTGTAGAAACCTTATCAGAACGAATAAGGATGCGTGAACATGATTCTGATGTTGCATTGAACGGTGAGCAGGCTTTAAAGAAAATGGATGACGATTTACCCGATGTTGTAGTTCTCGATCTCAAAATGCCGGGTATGGATGGTATGGAAGTGCTTAGAAGAATCAGAAAAGCCTATCCTAAAGTTCAGGTAATTATGTTAACCGGGCATGGATCGGAGAAGGATGAAGAGGAAGCCAAAAAATTAGGGGCGTTTGAATACCTTGAGAAACCTGTAGAAATTGAAACATTGATGAAAAAAGTTAAAAAGGCTTATAAGAGTAAGTTTGAAAGCAGTATGATGGCGGCGACTTTTGCAGAAGCAGGAGAATTTGATACAGCAAAGGAAATAAGAGATAGTGATGAGGAACAGGACGAAATCAATAAGAATAAAAAAAAATCAAAATGAAATATTAAATCGGTATTTGAAATGAAAATAAAAGTATTGTTAGTTGATGATGAAAAAGATTTTATTGAATCATTAGCTGAAAGGCTAGAACTTAGGGAATTTGATGTTAAAACAGCTTTAAATGGGGATGATGCAATTAATTTGATTCGTGAAAAAGAATTTGATGTTATTGTTCTGGATGTAAAAATGCCGGGCAAGAGCGGCATTGATACTTTAAAAGAAATAAAGAATATAAATCAACTATCTCAGGTAATTATGCTTACAGGACATGCAACAGTTGAATCAGCAATTCAGGGTATGAAATTAGGCGCATACGATTATATTATGAAACCGACCGATACCGAAGGACTGATTAACCTTATAAATAAAGCGTACAAAATAGTTGAAGAACATAGAGAACGCATACGACGTGCTGAGATTGAAAATATTGTGAAGAAACACGGGTGGTAATAAGAAAGAAATTATTTTGAGGAAATTATGAAAGTAAAAGAATTAATGGTTCCTTTGTCAGGTTATGCTACTGTTTCACAAAATGCCTCTTTAGCAGACGCAGTTAAAGCACTTAAGCTTGCACAGAAAGAGTTTGATCAGACGCGTGATCGGCACAGAGCAATTCTTGTAACTGATGAAAATAATAAGATTGTTGGGAAGCTAAGCCAATTGGATGTTATACGATCACTAGAGCCCAAGTATTTAAAATTTGATGATGGAAAAGATTTATCACGTTTTGGTTTTTCCAAAGATTACATGGATGCAATTCTGAAAGAATATCACCTTTGGGATGAGCCACTTGATAACATTTGTGAAAAGGCTGCAAAAATAATAGTGAAAACAATTATGTATGCGCCAACTGAAGGAGAGTATGTCAGGGAAGATGCTACATTGGAAGAAGCAATACATCAGCTTGTTATGGGACGTCATCAATCACTTTTAATAACTAGAAGCAAAGACATTGTTGGTATACTGAGACTAACAGATGTGTTTAGGGAAATTGCTAACAGGATAAGCGCTTGTAATTCTTAGGAAATATATTTTAAATCGTAAATAGATTTATTGAATGACAAAACTCATATTGCAGAGGAGTACAAATAAATGAGTTCCGGAGCGAAAGAAAATTTTCAAAATAATAGAATAGATAGGCGTCGAATATTTTTTTTGTTTCTCGGGATTGCTCTCTTTGCGTTAGTTTACTATATCCCGCCTTTGCCTGATGCAGTTGATCCTGCAGGAAAACATTTTGTTTTAACAAGGGAAGGTAAAGGGGCATTAGCAGTATTTCTTTTGGCTGGTACCTGGTGGGTTTTCGAGGTTGTTCCAATTGGTATTACCAGCCTTACAATTGGGGTACTTCAAGTCATCTTTCTGATTCGTCCTGCCAAAGCTGCGTTTAATGATTTTATGGATCCTTCTGTATTATTCATTTTTGCTTCTATTATGATAGGATTGGTATTTACAAAGACAGGTCTTACAAAAAGACTGGCTTACAAGATGCTTACCATCATCGGTGAAAGAACATCAATGATTTATTTGGGCTGCTTTATCTTTACAGCACTACTTACTCATTTGATGGCTCATACAGCTGTTGCTGCAACTATTTATCCACTACTTTTAGCAATTTATAAACTTTATGATGAAGGAAACGAACCAACCAGATTTGGAAAGGGGCTTTTTATCGGGATGGCATATGTAGCGGGGGCTGGTAGCATAATAACACTTTTGGGTTCAGCACGTGCTGCAGTTGCACTAAGCTTTTATCACGATATGGTTAAAACTACTGTCTCATTTTTTGAATTGTCGTATTATATGTTCCCGGTTGGCTGGATAATGGTTTTTATACTCTGGGGATTCATCATGATATTCTTTAAACCGGAGAAAAAGGTAATTCCCGGATTAAAGGAAAAATCGAGACAATTACATGCTCAATTAGGTAAAATTACTAGACGTGAATTGCTGGCAATTATTATAGTTGGAGGATGTGTAATTACATTATCAATGGTTTCATTTATACCTTTTCTTCAACCAATTAATAAGACAGCGATTATTCTTATTTCCACAATTCTATTCTTTGTTTTCAAAATACTAGATTTAGATGATCTCGAAGCTCTTCCTTGGAATATCATTTTGCTTTTTGCAGGCGCAATGAGCATAGGATTCTGTCTCTGGCAAACCGGGGCAGCTGAATGGTTAGCTATTAATTGGTTAGTGTTCTTTAAAGATGCGCACTGGTTTATTTTCGTTATGGCTATCGCACTGTTCGTTTTAATCATGACTAACTTTATTATGAACGTAGCTGCTATTGCAATTTCACTTCCTGTTGCCTTGGTCATTGCACCTTACTTACATGTAGCGTCAGAAGTAATTCTGTTTGCTTCTTTGGTAACCGCAGGGATGCCTTTTCTATTGTTAGTTGGGGCTGCACCGAATGCCATCGCCTATGATTCCAGGCAGTTTACTTCAGGTGAATTTTTTAAATACGGCGTTATTGCGAGTATTATTTTACTAGTAGTACTTGGTCTAACAGTATTAATTCTTTGGCCGTTGATGGGGATGCCAATTACAATGATGAATTAAGTAATCAGATCATGTTATTAAATTAAATTAATTAGAAAATTTAGATTTATAAGAAGGGAAATTACTTTTTTGAGGAACATTCAGTAATGCAAATTATTTGTATATCGTGTCACAGTTATGGTTATGGTAAGGAGTTAGCCGAAAAGCTGGCCTCAGAATTAGGTTATGATCACATTGCTAGAGAAGATTTAGCCGATCAGGCTACCGAACGTGGTATACCCGTAGGAAAATTAGAAACTGCCATTCTAAAACACCAGCTCATAACAGAAGAACTCTCAATTGAAATCGAGCGATTTAAAGCTTTCATCACCGCTGAGATTTGTAAACGAACTAAAAAAAGTGGAGTAGTCTATCACGGCAGAATGGGTCACATGGTTCTTCAAGGTCTTCCAAATGTAATACGAATAAGAGCAACATCTGATGAAAAAGAACGCATAAACAGAGTTATGCAGCGAATGAATTTGAATAGTAAGCAAGCTAAAAATTATATTGAACAGGTTGATGAGGATAGATGCAGATATACAAAATTTTTTTATAATGTTGATTGTAATGAACCGACTCTTTTTGATTTAGTTGCTAACTCTACAAATTTATCTATTGAAAATTCAGTTACTGCTTTAATAAATCTTACCAAGTTACCAGAATTTCAGCCAACGCCTGAATCAAATAAAAAAATCGAAGATCTTCTTTTACAATCACAATGCAGACTTGCAATTGCTGAAGATGCAAGAACGAGAGTAGCAAAGGTTGATGTGAGGGCATATCAGGGAAATGTTTCTCTAACCTATTTACCTGCGTTTGTAAAACAAGCAGAATTTATTCCTCAGGTTCTTAAAAAGATTGAGAACATGAGATCTTTGGTTTGTACTATGGCTGCTACAAACATACTTTGTATTCAGGAGCGGTTTAATCCTGATGCTGATACATTCAATTACCTTGTTGAGATAGCAGGTAAATGGAACGCATCAGTAGAATTAGTTAGGCTTGTACATCAAATGCGAGATGATAAAGTTTTACAAAAAGAAGAAATTGATCAGGCAAAATTTTCCGATAGGGAAAAGAATGGGGGAATTTTGGATGACACTTCAGAGACTGAAGAAGATGAAAAAGATAAATATGGAGTACCGGAAACGATTAACCGATTAATCCAGGTAGGAAGAGCAGGAGCTGTAAATACTATTTATGGAGGAGTACAACCTCTTGCCAACATGGTAAAAAGTTCGAAAGGTAATTGTCTTGTTGTAGTCGGTGATGTTTTTCTTTCTTCAGGAAGTGCATCTCAAAAAAGGATGAAGAGAGATTTAATTAGTCTTCTATCCGATCAATCGCGGGTGCCTGTGATTAGCTCTGATGATCTTAAGGAACAGTATTTGTTTGGACCAAAGCAAAGGATTAAAACTTTAGTTTTCGCTTTAATAAGTGTACTGCTTTTTTATTTTGTTTTTACGAATCAGGAATTAATATTAAAATTTTTAACGCCTTCAGATACTGAATTTAAAATATTAGCAGTACTTATAATTGCATTCTCAGTCCCACTCGCTGCATACGTAATTGGTAATCTTTGGCATAACATTTTAAAATTAGTCAAGTTAGAGTGAGAAAAATTTTTATGGTTATAATTTGCTTATAAAAAGAGGATAGAATGGGTTTAGAATATTTCATTGATATTAGTTGGTCAACAGCTGCCCAGGTTGTAATGCTGGGTTTCATTGGCGGTATATTGAGCGGATTTATTGGTTCGGGTGGAGCATTCTTCATGACACCCGGAATGATGAATTTAGGAGTCTTGGGTCCTGTTGCGGTAGCAAGCAATATCACACATAAATTCGGAAAAGCAATGGTCGGCTCAAAACGCCATAGTGAATTAGGAAATGTTGATAAAAAACTTTCTATTTTTATGCTGATAACTGCCGCTTTAGGAATACGCCTGGCTGTAATGGTTATGAAATTTATGTTCGAGGGTAAAGAAGGGCACAGTGCAGCAACAAGTGCTGGTGCTGACTTATATATTAGTTTGGTATTTGTAATCGTGCTTACAATAGTATCCATATCAATGCTGAGGGATATAAATAAATCACGTAAAAAATTGGATAAAGGTCCTTCAAGAAAAATTGTAGAATTTTTAAGTAAACATAAATTACCGCCATTAATATATTTCCCGGTTGCTGACATTTCGGTTTCATTATGGGTCGTTCTTATTGTTGGACTAGCTTGCGGTTATTTGGCAGGAACTATAGGAGTTGGAGGATTTATCGGAGTTCCCGCTATGATATATGTTTTTGGAGCGTCGGCAAGTGTTGCGGCTGGAAGCGAACTCTACCTCGCGATGTACATGGGCGCTTTCGGGGCAATTAATTATGCTTTTGAAGGGCTTGTCGACATTAGGCTTACTCTTCTTTTATTTATCGGATCGTTATTTGGAATTTACATCGGAGCTTATGGTACAAAGGTGGTCAAGGAAGTTTCTATTCGACTGGTAACTGCTATAATTATCTTACTATGTGTTGTAAGCCGCTTCATTGCGATTCCAGTTTACCTCCAACAACTAGGCATCGTTGATATGGATCCAGCAAACAACGTATATTTTAATTTTGCCAGTAAGGCTATGCTCTATTTGAGTGGAATATCAGGCGGTTTACTAATTCTCTTCTATGTTTTTAAAGCGTATTTTCATCGTAGAAAAATTCAAGCTAGTTTTTCAGCTGAATATCCTTTGACATTGAAAGAGAAGTTGGCTGAAGAAAATCTATAAGCATATAAAAGAATTCTTATTAATTTATTTAGAGGAATAGGATTAGATGGAAAATAAATTAAGCATTATGATAATAGACGATGAAAATATAGTTGGAAAACGTCTTCAACCTGCTTTGGAAAAACGGGGTGATATAGTGGAGACCTTTGTTGATAGCAGGAAAGCTCTTGAAAGATTTGATGAGAAGAATTTCGATATCGTTATTACTGACATACGAATGGATAATATTGATGGTATAGAAGTATTGGAACATGTAACTTCTAAATCTAAACGAACTAAAGTGATAATGATAACCGGTTATGCTACGGTTGAAGTTGCGCGTGAAGCACTGGCTAAAGGAGCCTTTGATTTTATAGCAAAACCATTTAAACCTAATGATCTTCGTTCTATTATAGAAAGAGCTGCTCAGGAATTAAGTTCTGAAAAGTAGAGATGCTGAGTAAATTCAGTTTATTATTAAACCAAGGTAAACATAACTAACCAATGATAAGATAAAATGTCTGATCCCGAAAAGGAAAACACACCTCCGGAAAGACCATCTCTAAGTATTAGAACCAGATTGATAATTGCGTTCTCAGTAATATTTGCTTTATGTGCAATCATTACAATCTGGTCTATAATTACCATCGCTCAGGTTATGGATAAAATCCAATTTCTTGAAACATCGGATAATTATAAAGCTGAAATTCAGGAAGCACGGCGCTTTGAAAAAAACTACTTACTCTACGGTACCAATTTAGATGATGCTGAAATGCATCTTCAAAAAGCGGAGAAAATCTTAAAAGAGAATGAAGAAACGATTGAAAAGATAATTGGTAAAGCTGATTACAATACTATGAATAAGCATTTATCAGATTATCATAATTTGCTTACAAAAATTGGTGGAACAAACGATGAAGTTGTGAAAAAAAATATTGAGAATGCACTTCGTGATCATGGTTCTCAGATGATAGAAACTGCTTTGAACTTTGAAAAAAAGGAAAGGGAATCTGTTAACCAAATGCTTGCCTTAACATACAGAATACCTTTTGTTTTTCTCATATTGTTGTTGTTGAGCATAATATTCGTCGTTTCATTTCTGGCTCGTCAGTTATTAGGGACACTTGCAAGATTTATGCATTATACTGAACGAATCGGTGAAGGAGATTTTTCACTTATTCCACCTCACAGAAAATACCGCGATGAATTTTCACAGCTCAGGATGGCTTTTAATAAAATGATAAAAGAAATCGATGAGCGTGAAAGAATAATG
>Ga0315536_1001406_pt1 | contig 12064 bp, 9 predicted proteins | sample SalMarSW160230MG_FD_203093 | JGI IMG/M metagenome (GOLD analysis project Ga0315536, IMG submission 203093) | Salt marsh sediment microbial communities from the Plum Island Ecosystem LTER, Massachusetts, United States - Salt Marsh Sediment SW1602-30 ... | reverse complement strand
ATTCTGCCAAGTGTTTTAGTATCTATCTCTTTCTTTTGAGCAAGATTTATTCCTATAATACAAAATACAATCACATGGCTATGGGATATTGGTAAGCTTAATAATGTTGCAATCATGAGTATTATTGCGGAACTCGTTTGAATAACCAATCCTTCACTTGGACGGGAATCAGTCATTTGAGATGCTAAATTTTTTATTACATAGCGAGCAGCAATATAAATTCCTAAAAATGCAAAAATTCCACAAAATGTAGCAAATAAAAAATATTGCTCAAAATTGATCGAACCGTTAGCTACTAAGCCATATAGAATTCCTAAGGCTTCTCCTGAATTTGCTCCTACCCATATTTCTGCAAAAATTACCGCAACGAGAAGAATCCACTTGAAATATTGTTCTGATTTCTCGATTTGATTTAAACCCTTTAAATGTGAAAGATAAAGTTTTGTAATAATTCTAAAAATTACATAAGTAACTAATAGTCCAGATAACGGAGATATGAACCAGCTAATTATAACATTACCTAGTTCCTCCCAATTAAAAGCGGTTTGAGGATCCACACCTCCTTGAAAGATCGAATAAGTAATCACAACTCCAACAACGCTACCAATTAATGAGTGCGTGCTGCTAAGTGGAATTCCTGCAAAGCTACCAATAACCAACCATAAAATACTACTAATTAGTACCGTTAAGAGCATACTAGTAGTATAAACAAGACCTTCTCCTAAAATGCCAGATCCCACTGTTTTTGCTACAAATCCACCACTAGTTAAGATCATCCCCCCTCCTATTGCTAATCCACCAATAATCAAAGCTACTCTAAATTTTAATACTCCCGTTCCAACTAAGGCAGATAACGTCTCATCATTCGCGCCTATAGAAAATGCCAAACCTATAGCAAGAATGATTAAAACAATAATTATAATCTGACCTATCTCATCTGCCAATTTTATCCCCAAGAAAATATTTATTTAAATATTAAATATTTAACAGCAAGAAATTGGATGTACTCTGAAAATGTTTTAATATGATCAGCTAACATCATTATATCTTCGATCATATCTTTGAGATAAAGAAAAGTTCTTGATAGATAATCCATATCATAATTATATAATCGTTGAATTAGTTGAAATTCAAGTTTGCGCATTGTTCGTCTTTCTTCTTTTATTTCCTCGCAAATATCATGGGCTTTATTCAAATCTGTTCCTACTAAATTTACAGAAGTTGTTAGGTCATTTGAAATGAATTTTAATGATTCGAGAATACGAGATACTCGTAACTTAAATTCATTGTCAGGAAAGATTATGCGATATACAAGCATCCTGTTAGCTATAAATTCCGCAATATTTTTTATATCGTTGATTTTATTGAATAATTTAAGGCGATCCGCTTTTGAAAACATTAATTTTGACGTGAAAATCTTGGATTCAAACACTTTCTTAACTTGAATTTCAGGTGTGGTTTCGATTACAAAATTCATTTTCTTTTTAAATTGTTCATAATTTTCGTCAATAAGATTCTCAATGCCTTCAATCAAAATGAAATTCTGTTTATTAATAATATCCATGAATAGGCGAGTTAATTCATCAATGCTCTTTTTATTCAGTTCTTTTTCATCATATTCATGTATCATAATATTCACTTTTTTATCTTTAAGCTATAAAAAATAATATTAAGTAAATTAATGTCGTTTTTTATTATTAATATATAAGTATCTAATTTTTTTTGGGATTTTAAATCTGAATTGGATATTAATAAAATTAATCTTAATTATAAAATTTTAAATTAAAGGTACTTAATTCAAGATAGAGAAAAAAAATATAAAATTTTAACCTCGTTTAGCAGCAGTAAGCATGATAATGTAGTCAGCTACATCTTCAGCATTATCTGTTATAGTTTCGAGGGCATTAATACAATTATAGATTTCTATTGCAGTAAAAGCATTTTCAATTGGATTATTAGATATTAATAATCTATTTATTGCAAAATGTAACTCATCACATTGATGTTCTAATCTATTTACTTCTTCTCCCAATTTCTGAATTTCAACATACTCCGAGGAGATTAACTTATTTACCATAAGATTTAATTTTTTAACAGCAGTCACAGAAATTCTTACAATTTCGAGCATTTTTTGATGAATTTCCTTATCCAATTTTTGAAATGCTGTTTGGTCCATATATATTAAAATCCTTGCTGAATCATTTGTTGAATTAGCAATATCATCAATTCTTTTTGCTAAATTATTCAAGTTTTCATGAACTCTTGTTGATAATTCTGCTTTTGAAAGCATATTAAGAATATTTCTTCTTATCCCATCCGCTTGATGTTCTAATTCAGTCACTCGAAAAAGAACCTTCAGGGCAAGATCAATATTTTTTTCCTCAATCAAATATGATAATGCCTTTTCAAACTCAACAACACACTCTAAAACCTTTTGCATGTGTACAAGGATTTTATTTATGGCACTTTCCTCATTACGGGATTTAAACCATTCAAATAAAGAACTCATACTTTTCCTCCATATTTTCTAATTTTTTATCTTTTTTATTTATTCTAATTTTAATATATTAGCAATTTCTTCTTTCCCAGGGTTTTTAACGATAATTCCTAACTCCTTAGGAAAATAAACTGTCACATCTAAACCTACTTGAAAGGTTTCATGAATTTCACTGCTTGCAGGAATTACAACGATTATAATTTTATCAAAGTCATTAAATTTTACCAATACTTCGAACCTATAAAATACGCCCATGAATTTACGGCGAATTATTTTCCCAAAAAACGCATTATTTTTCTGATTAAGCCGATTGCCCAATCTTAACTTCATATGATTTGCTCGAACCACCAATAATATATTTTCCTCATCAATTTCTTCGCTAACTGATTTATGTACATAAGTCGCAAATTTATTCTCCTGTCCTATATCAATTAATTTAGGGACTGAGTCTTCATGTATTTTCTCAAAAAACTTATCTCCCCTCTTTGATTTTTTATAAATATCCCAAGGGGGTTCAATATTTTTTATACATTTTCCCTCAAAATAATTGATTTCACTCATAAAATTAGCAACAAAGAGGTTTTTGGGATGGTAATAAATTTCATCGGGAGTTCCGACTTGTATGATTTGACCATTATCAATAATTGCTATTCTATCAGCAACCATCATTGCTTCTTCTTCCTCATTTGTAACATGGATAACTGTAAGTTCTAATTGCTCTGATTTGGCCATTAATAATAATTCTCTCCTTAAATCCATTCTAAGTCCTGCATCTAAAGCTTTTAATGGTTCATCTAAAATTAATAATTTACTTTGTTCTAGATTCATTAATGCACGACATAGAGCCACGCGCTGTTTCATTCCACCGCTCATTTCTTCTGGAAATGCATTATTTCTTCCAGTTAGAAGCGTCATCATTAAAACTTGATCTACAATCATTTTTGTTTGATCTACATCTCTAGCATTTACTCGACTACTATAAGATATGTTATCATATATATTCATATGCGGGAATAACGCATAATTTTCAAACATGAATCCTAGATTTCTTTCTTCTGGAGATAATGTTGATGCATTTGTTCCATCAAAATAAATATTACCAGAATCTGGTTTTATAAGTCCTGCAATAACCTTTAATAATGTCGTTTTACCGGCACCAGTAGGTCCAAGAAGAATAAAATATTCTTTGTCTTTAATTTCTAGATTAATATTATCAAGCGCTTTGAAATTTCTAAAAGATTTAGATATATTTTCTAATTTAATAGTTACCACTTTGATTACACTCCTTTTTTAGGATAAAGATAATTCATGGAATAGATTTTTTGGGGTTTTAAAAACATGTATATCATTCAAATGAACTGCTATAATCATTTCATCACCTTTTTGGTAATTCTCTTCATAACTTCCCGGTTTTACTGATACAAATTTATCACCATTATCCAAACTAAAATAAAAGCGTTTTGTTGCTCCAACAAATCTAGAGGAATCTAAAGATGCTTTAAAAAATTGCATTTTTGACCAATCATAATAACTATCTTCAAAATTATAATTTTTTGGAAATAAATACACATCTTCAAATCTAAAAGCGATTAAAATATTATCATCCAAATTAAATTTATGTTGTTTATTTTCACACAATAATTTAGGTCCACCTAAACGAATCCATACTTGCATGGTATTGTCTTCTAATAGTTTTAAAACAAATCCTTGAAGAAAATTTGTTTCTCCTAAAAAATTGGCAACAAATATACTATTTGGGTTTTCATATAATTCATAAGGTGATCCCATTTGAAGTATTTTACCAGCTCGCATAATAATTATTTTGTCCGCGATTGCCATAGCTTCTTCTTGGTTATGGGTAACATGAATAGCTGTTAATCTTAAATCCTTGATGAGATTTCTTAATTCATGCCGAAAGACCTTAGAAACCTTTGGGTCCAAAGATCCTAAAGGTTCATCCATAATTAAAATTTTTGCACCCGTTGCTATTGCTCTCGCTATTCCTAACTTTTGCAAACCCGGGTTTCCAAAAATTGAAGGGAATTCATCCGCATAATTCAATAATCCCACGATTTCCAATGCTTTTTTAGCTTTCTTAATAATATAACTTTCTTCATAACCACGCATTTCTAAACCAAATGTCACATTCTCCCATACTGTAAGATGATGAAAAATTTCAAAATGCTGAAAAATAAAGCCCATATCCCGATCTTCAGGAGGAATTCCGTCAACGTCTTTCTCATCTATTAAAATTTTTCCCTTCGTTGGTTTTTCCAAACCCGCTATCATTCTTAAAGTAGTAGTTTTTCCACATCCACTAGGCCCAAGTAGAAAAACATAATCTCCATCTTCAATCGTTAGAGAGATGTTATCTACTGCTAAAACTTTTCCCTCATCAAAAGTCTTTGTAATATTAATCAATTTAATTTTTGGCAATCATTTTCGTCCTCCTATTAGTTACTGCTCTTAATGCAAAAATTAGAAAAGCACTGAAAATTATTACCACTGTACTGGCAAAAATTGCACTTGCAATATTATTAGCCTCAACCCAATCTACAATCAATACTGGAATAGTGCGAATATTTCCCATTACAACGATGGTAGCTCCTGTTTCTCCTAATGATCGTGTAAATACCATTATACAACCTGCTATAATTCCTTGTTTAATGCTTGGAGCAGTAATCTTCCTAAAGACGGTCATATTAGATGCTCCTAACGTTCTGGCTGCTTCTTCTATTCCAACATCAGAAGATTCTAAAACACCAATGATTGGTCGTACCATATATGGAAAAGTAAAAGTCACATGAACAAATAATATCATAAAAAACCCGGGTTGAAATAAACCAATGCCAGCAGGACCCCAAAATAAGAAAATAGCAAAACCTAAAGCTGCTGAAGGAATTGCTAAAGGGATATCGAGTATGGTATCTAAAATCGTAATAATTTTTCCCCATTCACGTTTAGTTATAATAAAAGCAAAAGGAATTCCAAAACCTAAATTGATTATAACTGCGAGTGCTCCTATTTGAATGGAACTCATCAAACTCATGTATAGATAAACCCATTTATAATCTTGTCCTAAGAATAATTCTTCAAATAAATTTCCTTCATTAATTCGACTAATAATATAAAATGAAGGTATTAGTATTACAATGATTAAAATGATTATGGCTAAAATATCCCTCAAATGTCTTAAAGTTTTACGACTCAAAGTTCTCTCTAAATTTGGCCAAACTCTTTTTACTGAAAAACTCCCTCTTCTTGAAAAAAATTTAATGGAAAATAATAAAGTTATAGATATCGCAATCAAAATTCCAGCAAGCAATGATGCACTTGGAAGTTCCAATTGTCTACGAAATCCTACAATTAAAATGGGCGCTGTCTCTACTAAACCCGAAAGGATAAGTGTGGCCCCAGTTTCACCAAGACTTCTCGTAAAAGAAAGAATAGCTCCAGCAATTAATCCTTCTTTCATCATTGGAAGTGTAATGGTTCTGAACACTGTGATTCCTGATGCTCCAAGAGTCCTAGCAGCATCTTCATACAAGATTGCTGCCTTTTCTAACACAATTTTCAAGTTTCTTACAATGTACGGAAACGTAAATACAATATGACCTAGTATTATCAATATCATCCCAGGACTTATCCCAAAAATTCCCCAAAATAATAAAACTGAAAAACCTAAAGCACTCGTAGGAACAGCCATGGGTAAATCTACAAGCGCGTCAAGAATTTTTTTCCCTCTAAAGTCGTATCTAGTCAAAATTATAGCTATAGGAAAGGCTATAACAATATCAACAATTACGGCAATAGTAGCTATCGAGAAAGAAACACCTAGTGAGTTTAAAATATTCAACCATTGCAAATCTCCAATTAATTCATCATTAAACACGTCATGATATATGGAAGGAATATTTAAGAATATTGTAGAGAATATGTTAATTATTGGACCAATTATAACTAAAGTGAAGAAAAGTATAGTAATAATATCAAGGCTTTTTCGATAGATTGGTTTGGAAAAGAAACGATCAAATTTTAGACTAAATGGCATCTGAACATTCTTTAATTCTTGGTCTTGCAACGCTTTGCTTAACTTACTCAAAATATCACCTAAATTATATAAATTCACGCAGTGGCTTTACATAATAACCACAAATCTGGTATTTTTAATAGGACAGTTCCATCCATTGGAGCATTTAGCTCAGGGACATTTATTTCAAAAGCTATACCATTGTTTTCATAATTAAATACTTCAGGATCTAGTGGTATTGAAGTATCGATTGGACGAAAACCATATTCCATAGCCGATTCAATCGTACTAGTTTGATTTAAATAATCTAAAAAAGCATTTGCAACCATTCTTTGATCTGGAGTAATCCAATTAGCATTTAATATGCAAAAGGGATGGTCACTATACAAAGTACCTTCTTCAGGATATATTGCAATAATTTTCCCCCCTTCTGCTGTACTTGAAATGTCTCTTATTAAATTTTCATAAAGAAAAGCCACATTTAATTCCGATGGACCTTGAGTTTTCATATAACTTGCTAAAAAACCCGTAGATTTTCCATACATGATCGCACTTGACTCGAAATCTTTTAACCACTGTTGATAATTTGTATTTGTAAGATCATTCATTGTAAGATTTTTTGAGGTAGTACCGGACGCGGCAGAAACAGCCATGATAACACTCATAAATCCGGAGTTTGATAACCTCGGATCTGTATGCGCCATTTTCACATCAATATTTGGGTTTAAGTTTAAGTTATGTAAATCTGAAAATCCTTTGATATTATAAGTATGATTGAATGATTCCCATGTTGCAATTACAATAGGTGAATAAATTATCCGAATAGTCTCATTAAAATCTACGATAGATGCTTCTCCTGTCAATTCGTTCCACTTTGTATTTAAAAAGGGTAACCAAATTGAACTTGCTGGGCTCCAAATTGTCGGGAAAATCTCGCCGTTTAAAATACTTATTATTGAATCTGAAGAACCATAAGGATGCATATCAATTTTTATCTTAACATCTGGATTATTGATTTCCCACTGATTTATGAAATTGCTATAAGCAATTGTCATCCAACTTGCTTTCTCTGAACTATAAACAATACTAATATGAATTGCGTCTTCTCTACTTTCTAACATAAAAGTTGTAGATAATGCCCCAATCAAAAATCCTATAATAAATAATAAAAAATAGGTCCCTTTCTTGTTTTTTTTGATTTTACGGCTATATGACATTGTAATTTACCATAATCCAAGAATTTTATACAAATGATCTAATATAACTATCGATTACCGCGAAAATAACTCCAATGATTATTCCAAACATTAAAATAAGAGAATATAAAATCCACTTCTTCATCGTAATTTCCAACATTCACTTCTTTTTAGATAGTTATAAATATAAATTACTGACGATTGAATATAATCTATAAATATACTTAATAGTTTACCAATATAACCTATATAGGTATATATATTCTAAATATACTTGAAGAATGTTTTAAAAATCAATAATTTAAGAAACTGACCTTCATTTTTAAGTTTGGAATATTATTGGACACAATTATGACAAGATTCTTTTTCTTCCGTTGTTATCATTGTGGTGAATGGTACTACAGTAATAAAATCATAAAATCTAAGAAATGTTGGAAGTGTAATAGGACTTTCCAATTTAAAAATTCAATTAAAATATCACGCAAATGCTCCCTCAAAGAAGCAATCTTGATAATTAAACAACTAAAAGGAAAAATAGTAACTGAATCATTTTCAACTAATCTTATACGAGTTAAAAGCAACATTAAGAGCAAAATTGAGTAAAAAACAAAAAAGCTAAATTTCCTTCCTCTTTTTTAAGCATAATTATTGTTAAAATTCAAATAATTTACTTCTTTTTAAATTGAGTTAATGAAAATGGCAGAAGATAACGAATTACTTCTCTTTCCTGATGATTTAATAGATCAATTACATGATAAAGCTAGAAATAAAGTTGAATATTGGGATATTCGTGCAGGTCTGAGTAAAGGTAATACAATCGAATTTTCAGATGAGAAAAGTAAGGAGATAACTTCATATTTACTCACTGGTTGCAGCATACGAACATTTAATGAAGGGGGGTGGGGATTTCGCGTGCTAAAAAGTGCGTCAAAACAAAATTTATTGGATGAATTTGATAATGCCATAAAGTTGGCAAAATTGTCCTCATCATTATGTAAATTCAAGTTTCATATCAAAGAAAAGGATGCTTTAACTCAAGATTTTAAGATTAACAGTAAAAGAAAATTAGAAGATGTCGATATAACAGAAAAAATTGAATTAGTAAAGGGTCACGAATCGATTGCTTCCAACTATTCAAAATTGATAAAAAATACGAGAACGATTTATTTAGATAGTCATGTTAATCTGGTATTTTTAGATGCATATGGGACCAAAGTTAATCAAGAATTAGAAATTCTTCGCTTATTTTCATCAGTTTATGCCCAAAGTAAAGGCATCATTCAAAATGGAACTAATTCCATAGGTGCAGTCGGAGGATTTGAAGTCATGAATACAGAAAAAGCCATATCTTTAAGTAAAAAATCTTCTGAACAAGCAATTAATTTACTAAATGCTAAATCACCCTTAGGAGGAAGTTTTAGAGTTATTTTAGATTCTAAATTGACGGGAACATTTATTCATGAAGCATTAGGTCATGCTTGTGAAGCAGATTTAGTTTTAAATAAAGAAAGCATACTTATAGGAAAAATTGGGGAAAAAATTGCAATAGAAGATGTGTCCGTTATTGATGATCCGCGTTTTGGACAAGGGGAAAAATTAAATCTACCTTATGAATTATTTGGATGTTATTTTATTGACGAAGAGGGGACTCCCGCTCAAAAAACCGTCATTATTAAGCATGGAGTTCTCCAAAATTTTATACATTCTTTAGAAACAGCATCCAGAATGAACCATGATCCTAATGGGCATGGAAGAGCAAATTCAAATAGCTCAAAGCCGCAAGTAAGAATGGGTTTTACCTTCTTAGAGCCTAAAGATTGGAATCTTGATGAAATGATTGAAGATACAAAACAAGGGATATTATGCGAAGATTTCCAATATGGATATACTGATCCAACAACGGGAAACTTTCAGTTTAAATGTAGAATCTCAACAAAAATAGAAAATGGAGAAAAAAAAGAAAATTTAAGAGATGTATCCTTCGGAGGCATGACTCTCGATGTGCTAAAAAAAATTTCTGCTATAGGAAATGAAAGTACCTTTAATTATTCTGATGGGATTTGTGGTAAGGGAGGTCAAGGAATAAGAGTTTGCGATGGAGGACCATATATAAGAATTGATGATTTGACCGTAGGGGGATTGAATTAAATGGAGCACGAGGTGGATATTTATCAGTTAGCAACTCATGGATTTAATACCCTTAAAAAACATGAATCATCTTTAAAATGTGCAGAATTTTTTTTCGGTCTTAACGAATATCTTAATATCGAGATAGAAGAGAATTCAATAAAAAATAGCGAAATCGGTAGTGATGAAGGTGTATCAATAAGAGCAATAGGACGAAACGGTTCTCTTGGATTTTCCTTTACAAATCGGTTGAATAAGCGATCAATAGATCAGATGGTTGATAATTCCATCAAAATGATGCAATCCGGAACACAAGATTCAGATTTTATAAATCTTCCACAACCTTTTAATTCATATCCAAAAGTAAACGATCTCTATGATAATAACATTCAATCATTAAAAATCGAAGACTCTATTGATTATGTAAAAGAGTTAATTCGAATTTGCGATAAAGATGATTTAGCTATTTCTCAATCCGCAAATTTTACAGCAAGTACTTCTAGAAATATAATCCTGAACACGAATAAGTTGGAAGTTGATAATAAAGAATCTTTTTGTTCAATTTCCTCAAATGTAATTGTAAAGGACAAAATTAAAGGTCATACATCATTTGGTTTCGATTTTCAGTCTGAGCGTATCTTAAAAAAGATCAACCCGATGTCAGTTATAAGTACCGCATTATATAAAGCCAAACAAAATTTGAATCGAACTAAAATAAAATCAATGAGAGCTCCCATTATCTTAACTCCAAATGGGGTTATCAGTTTGATTTTAAAACCAATTGCTAGCGCGATTAATGCAGAATCGTTCCAGCATAAACGTACATTCCTTGTTGATAAAAGAAATGAAATGATTGGGTCTGATCAAATTTCCATAAGTGATAACGCTTTAATTGATGGAGCAGTGGGTTCCGCCATTTTTGACGCTGAAGGTGTTCCATGCCAAAATAAGAAGATTATCGAAAATGGAAAGTTCTTAGACCGAGGATTATTACATAACAGCTATACCGCAGGGAAAGAAGGAATAGAAAGCTCGGGAAATGCCTCAAGACATTCTTATGCTTCAATTCCTTCAATAGGAATTTCTAATTTTATCTTATCACCTGGAAAAATAGCAAAAACCGCTCTTTTTGATGATATAAAGAAAGGAATATTGCTTGAATACACGGGTGATAGACCTAATTTATCAACTGGTGATTTTTCAGGACTGATTCTTCACGGAAATATAATTGAGAACGGTGAAATCGGACCTGCTCTAAATGAGACAATGATAGGAACAAATTTGTTAGAGTTATTTAAAAAAATTGATAATAAATCTTCTGAATTTGAAACTTTTGGTTCATATCAAGCTCCCTATTTACGAATAGACGATATTCAAATCATTGGGAGTCAGACCTAGACGGTTATATTTAGATCTAACCAGAGAATATCCCAAAATACTTCTTTTAGGTCAATTTTTATTTCCCATAGCTCCATTATTATTGTATTGTTTATTCCAGGTTCAGCAAATGAAACTTTTAACATGTCTGATATCCATCTAACACCGTGATTGATTCTTACGTTTGTGATGTTTAAATATGAAGTGGCATTTTCAGAACCTAACGAAGTTTTAATGGTTTCATTATCCCCTTTCAAAATTTCTAGGCGAAAAGTAAACTCGTGAATTAACTGATTTTCAACAAAGACATAAAAAGAAGCATTTTCTCCCACTGAAAGTTTAGTAGGATAATCATCTAATTTCATTTCAGAATTTAATACTCCAAAGGAAATAGAACCTGGTGCAGGTTTTAGCACGTAATACAAAATAAACCCAGAGATCACTACTATTCCAATGAGTAACAAAATTTTCAATAATTTATCAAATTCTAAACGACTTGATCGTTCTTCTTTTTTAATTGCTGGTTTAATGGTATCATTCATTATCCTTGAACCATGAAATTGTTTTTTCTAATGCTTCTTTTAATGACGTTTTTGGTTCCCAATTTAATACTTTTTTCGCTTTAGTAATATCAGGACTTCGACGTACGGGATCATCAACAGGTAAGGATTTAAAGATTATTCTTGATTTTGAATTGGTCAAATCCTTTATTAAATTTGCTAATTCCAGTATTGAATATTCTTTAACATTACCCAAATTAATAACTTCCCCAACAGCTTCTTTATTATGTACAAATTTTAAAATTCCTTCAATTTCATCCATTACATATGTGAATGA
>Ga0315536_1001404_pt1 | contig 12067 bp, 8 predicted proteins | sample SalMarSW160230MG_FD_203093 | JGI IMG/M metagenome (GOLD analysis project Ga0315536, IMG submission 203093) | Salt marsh sediment microbial communities from the Plum Island Ecosystem LTER, Massachusetts, United States - Salt Marsh Sediment SW1602-30 ... | reverse complement strand
AATTGTAAAAACGTTTATAGATATCTTCGGACGATGCGTCCACACAAATTTTCCATGATGTAATACGTTCGTAACATCCCTGTAATACTCACGTAACAAACCAGTAGTAAAAATAACCCCAGCAACAATACATAACGGAGAAAGAAGGGAGGATAAACAATGAATGCTGGGGATACTGCTTTTGTGCTTTTTTCAGCGGCTTTGGTCATGCTCATGACGCCGGGCCTCGCCTTGTTCTACGGGGGAATGGCCAGAAACAAAAACGTCCTCGGTACCCTGATGCAGAGCTTCATTCTCTTGGGCATCATCACCGTGGAATGGGTGCTCTGGGGATATTCCACGGCATTCGGTCCCGACCATGGGGGCATCATCGGCGGCTTAAACTGGCTGGGCCTTCAGGGCGTCGGAATGGAGCCGAGTGCTACGTATGGATCCACCATCCCCCATATGGCCTTTATGGTCTTTCAGTGCATGTTTGCCATTATCACCCCGGCCTTGATTACCGGCGCCTTTGCCGAGCGGGTGAAGTTCAGCGCCTTCATGCTCTTTAGCATCCTCTGGGCCACCCTGGTCTACAACCCCCTGGCTCACTGGGTCTGGGGCGTTGGCGGTTGGATGGCCAAGATGGGGGCCTTGGACTTCGCCGGGGGGACCGTGGTACACATTAGTTCCGGCATCTCTGCCTTGGCCGCGGCCTTGATCATTGGCAAACGTCGCGGATATGGAACCGCAGCCTTCATCCCTCATAATCTCCCCATGACCGTTACCGGGGCCGGGCTCTTGTGGTTCGGCTGGTTCGGTTTTAATGCCGGCAGTGCCTTGGCAGCTAATGGCCTCGCTGCCAACGCCTTTGTGGTAACCCATGTCGCCTCTGCCGCAGCAGCCCTATCCTGGATAATCATGGAGTGGATCCATCGGGGTAAGCCAACCACCCTCGGTGCGGCCAGCGGGGCCGTGGCCGGTCTCGTCGCCATTACCCCGGGCTCAGGCTTCGTAGGTCCGCTAGCGGCCCTCATCATTGGGGCCCTAGGCGGTATCATTTGTTACGGCGGCATCTTGTTAAAATCGAAACTGGGGTATGATGACTCGCTCGATGTGGTCGGCATTCATGGATTGGGAGGAACATGGGGCGCTTTGGCCACCGGCCTCTTCGCCAGCACGCTGATAAATCCGAATGGGGCCAACGGCCTCTTCTTCGGAAATCCAGGCCAACTCTGGATTCAGTTTATTACCGTCATTGCTACTGCGACCTTTGTCTTTGTCATGACCTCGATCATCCTGAAAGTAGTCGATGTGATCGTCGGTTTGCGGGTTACTGAGGAGGATGAAGAGAGAGGCCTTGATATCAGTCAACATAACGAAACCGGCTATAGTTTTTAATATGACAACGATAACAACAACAAAGGAGCAAGATCATGAAAAAAATCGAAGCCATTATAAAACCATTCAAACTGGAAGAGGTGAAGGATGGCCTATCTCGCTTGGGCGTCAAAGGCATGACCGTAACCGAAGTCAAAGGATTCGGGAGACAACGAGGGCACAAGGAGGTCTACCGAGGAGCGGAGTACCAGGTCGATTTTGTCCCGAAGATCAAGATTGAAGTTGTCATAGATTCAAAACTGGTACCGCAAGCCATCGCGCTTATCAGGGAGAAGGCACGAACAGGGAAGATCGGCGATGGCAAGATCTTTGTCATCCCTATAGAGGAAGTAATCCGTATCCGTACCGGAGAAACGGGCAAAGAGGCTATATAACTAATAAACGACTAAAACCATAGTGCTGCGGAGGTACTGTCTGGTCATGACAGTACCTCCGCAGATAATGACCAAAAGAAAACAGGTGAACGAGTGGAATATCCGGCAGAGCAATTCAAAACTTCGAGACAGCACCTTATCGATCTCTTTACGACCGGCCAGAATACAAAATCTTTTCCCGAGGAACATACGGCCCTCACCGATCAATATTTTCAAGACAGCTTACGAGAAATTCCCCTTAGGAGATCACTGCAACAGCAGGGGATCCCCTTTGCGTTGGTAGCATTGGGTGGATATGGCCGAAGAGAACTATGCCTCCATTCAGATATTGACATCCTCGTGCTGTTCGAGACAAAGGTGCCGGTGCAGGCCAAGACCTTGATTGAGGAAACGCTGTTCCCCCTCTGGGATCTCGGCCTTGATTTAGGACATGGGACTCGCACCATCAAGGATTGCCTCAGCATTGCCAAAAATGATTTTGAGGTGCTTACGTCACTGCTCGATGCACGTTTCATCGATGGGGAATATTCTCTCTATCTCGATCTCATTGAAAAGTTGTACAAAAAAGTCATATCAAAAAAAGCGCGCTCACTGAGCCAGTGGTTGGTCGGGCAAGACAAAAAGCGACTGGGCACGTTTGGCGATTCAAGGTATCTCCTTGAACCTGACCTCAAAGAGGGCATTGGTGGATTGCGGGATTATCACCACATGCTGTGGCTGGCCAAGGCATCGTTTGGCCCCCGGGAAACCCATGACCACGTGTTTCGCGCACGGCTTTCATATCAAGAATATCAAGAGTTGCAACAGCACGTAAACTTCCTCTTGGATATACGGAACCATGTGCACCTTCTGTCACACCGTCGCAATGATCGTCTGACTTTCGCATATCAAGAAGAGATCGCTTCACGACTTGGATTGCGAGATCATAAGGCATCATTCGCCGTAGAGCAGTTTAACGGTCTCGTGCACGCCACCATGGCTGCTCTTAAAACCCTATCCCATTATTTCATCGCTGATCTTGTTTCCGAAACGAAGAAAATACGAGAGATAAAGAAGATACATGATATTCCTCGGGGACTTTCAATTGAGCAAGGAGAGCTCGGTTTTGATGCGTCCCGCGCTATCCTGGAAAATCCCTCTTTACTCATGACCATCTTTGAATTGAGCGCACGCCTTGGCTATCCCCTTTCTCCGGAGGCACGGAGACAGGCCCGAGAATTTTTGTACCTGGTTGATGATTCTTTCAAAGAATCAGAAACGACCGTAAGCTCTTTTGTAAGGATTGTGACACAATCGAACTATACGTTTGAAACCCTGAGTCATATGATTGATGTTGGTCTTCTCGATAGCTTCATCCCTGAATTTGGGATGATCAGAAACAGGGTAGAGTTTGATGCCTATCATATCTATCCTGTTGGCATACATTCATTATATACCGTTAAGTATCTCAAGGAATTATCCAGAAAGGATGACCAGTTGCTCCCTAATCTTATCGCTGAGATCTCCCATCCCGAGAGATTGTTCTTGGCGGGTCTTTTTCATGATATCGGCAAGTATAAGCGAAATCATGCACACGCAGGTGCTGTACTTACAAAGAGAATACTGAAGCGATTCGACTATGACAAGGAAGGGATAGATGAGATTTGTTTCCTCGTCCGTCATCATTTGCTGCTAGCAGAAACCGCAACCCGTCGTGATCTCAATGATGAAAAGGTAATGGTACAGTGTGGACGGATCATTGGAAGTGTTGAACGATTGAAGATGCTTTATTTGCTTACCTGGGCAGATTCACGGGCGACCGGCCCCAAGGCCTGGAATGATTGGATTGCCAACTTGATACGAGACCTTGTCTTCAAAATCCTCCATATTTTAGAGAGGGGTGAGTTGGCGTCGCATGATGCCACCCGTAAGGTTGAACACATCAAATCTGAAGTCCGTAAGCACGTCGCTGCTGGCACATACAATGACGATCTTGAGGATTCTTTCGAACAAATGCCGCCCCGTTATTTGCTCAATACACGTCCCCGGGAAATTGTCCGGCATCTCAACATGGTGCATCGCTTAAAAATAGGGCTATACACCATCGAAAATAAATCCGAAGATAAGGAAAAGGAGGTTTTCATTTTTGAAACCAGAAATGACGAAGTAGGAAATTGCTGGGAGATAACAATTGTGGCTCAAGATAGGCCTGGCCTGTTTGCCAACATGGTCGGTATTCTCACCCTCAATGACATCAGCATACTCTCTGCTGACATCTATACATGGCGGGATGGAACTGCCGTGGATGTTTTACGTACGACCAACCCGCTTGACGGTCTGTTCGCGCAAGAAAAATGGGTCAAAGTCCAAGAGGATCTCGCCAACGCACTCGCTGGCAGATTGTCGCTTGAGCCCTCCATCGGTGATAAGAAAATACCCCTTAATGCTGCCGGTTTAAAAAAAGCAGTACGCTCCTCGGATGTGGTCGTGGACAATGAAGCATCGGATTTCTTTACAGTCATTGAAGTGTATGCCTATGATCAGGCAGGGCTTCTCTATCGCATTACCCGTACACTCTTTGCCCTCGACCTGGATATTCATAGCGCCAGAATCGCCACTAAGGTTGACCAAGTCGTGGACGTCTTCTACGTACGGGACCTAGATGGGCAAAAAATCGAGGATGATAAGATGGTAAAGAAAATAAGGCGGGTCCTTCTGCAGAAGTTAAAACATTTGTAACCCTGATCAATGCTTAACAACTATTCCTTCTTGCTAACGAGTACCCATCAAACATAGGCATAGTTGACTGCTTGAGCCGAAACATGGAGTCAGTCCTCTTGCACCCACTCTTCGTTCATCTCCAGGGCGCTGCCTGCAAGGACGCCTTGCGTGGCGGCGCTGATGGTGCGGTAGACGTCACCGGGCTTCCTCCGCTTCCCATTGACGGTTAAGAGGTGATAGTCGACGGAGATGCCGAAGAGTCGCTCGTTTTCCTGCAGGTAGGGGAGGATGAGCTTCCAGTCTTCGCCGGTAAAAGGGGAGATCATCCCGCCGTTGAGCTGCTCGGGAACGATCTTGTTATGAGGGTCGCGCACGAAGATGGCCCCGCCAGAGGCAAGAGAAAAGAGGTTTGATCCCGGATAGGGCGTCTCTGGAGTAATCACGGTACCATCAGCATCGATCACAAGCCCGTTGAGAATAATGAAGCCGCCGCCATGATGGGGATCTCCCGCCATAAAGGACTCGGCGAGAAAATCAAGGGCCGTGCCGTTGATAACGGCACGCGGCCTTCCGACGGCGTTGATAAAGGGACGCCCGGCTGCGTTTCCCAGCACATAGACCTCCCCGCCTTTTGCGCCGTACATAAAGGTCTGTCCTACATCGCCGTAAATAACCAGCTTGCCTGACTTCATGATCTGCCCAATCTGGTCCTGTGCATTGCCGTGGCAATATATCTCAAGACCGTCTATGCCGGAAGCAAGATAGTCCCCTGAAGAGCCGTAGGCATTGATGCGGACACCTTGTGTAGCAGGACCCAAGCCGCATCCCAGGAAGCGCTGCCCCCGCTGCCCAAAGCAGATGAACCATCTCCAGCCAGATCGATAGGCCTCAGCAATAAGGCCGGCAAGAGAATCCGCACCTTCGGGGGGAAATTGGCCGGCGTCGCAAACAAGCACCTGTTCGCCCCCCTCGGGTGCGCAAAGCGCCTTGCGGCTTGCGAAATCGATACGGCGGCCATACCCTCGCGTCCCGTTACCGTTGATCAGGGGAACCCCTCTAAAAATCGAATCGAGCGTGCGGGAGATCATCTGGAGGACGCTGCGACGCCTCTTGCTCCCCAAAGGATAACGCTGATCAAGCAGAAGCGTGAGCAAATCAATCGCCGGCGCCTTCAGGTCCTCTTTTTCGGAGCGATGGAGAAGGAGATCCAGGAAGCGATCGATGTGTGCGTAATCCCACTGTGGGATTGCCTTTTTCAAATCAGTGAAGAGCTCGTGTACGTTCTCGCGAGACAAGGCTTTCACGATATCTCCCAGGGCATCAACATCAACAGTTTTGAAAGGCAGCTTGGCCTGACTATCGAGCGGAATCTGATGCGCCGGCACATCGATCACACGGCCGAACTTATCGGTGCAGACAAGCGCCATCTGGCCAGGGGAGGATTTTTTTACGGTAAAGATAAATGCCCCCCCGTCCGCATAGCTGCCGCCGCGGGCATTCCAGTAAGAGTCGGCAATGGTGCCGAACCGTGGGTCCTCTCTGGCCAGGCTCTCGAGGGTGGCATCGATGGCCTGCTTTTCCGAGCAGATAAGGCCGATCTCCACTGCGCCTTTCTGTAGCGCAAAGACCTGAGGTCTCAGCATGGAGGTATCGGTAATGCCGATCAGTTGGAACTGCTTGCTCCCCACATCTGTGCGGGCGATGATGAAGAACCAGGGACCGTCGGGAGAGCCGTGGATATGGGTCGCCTGGATCTGTCGGTAGATGAGCCGTTTTTCCTCGGGGAGGTGGTCGAAGTCCATTTCCACCGTGGGGGCAAGGGCCTCGATGATATATTCGAGGGGGTAGCCGTAGACCCTGTTCAGGAGATCCACGATCTGGACAGAGACCTCCGTGTCGGTCAGAAACAGGGGATAGATATTGCGCTGGCGCAGGTACTGCGAAACCGAATAGTAATTGGCAAAGTCGCCGTTGTGCACCAGGGCCTCATCGAGACCGATGAAGGGATGGGCGCCCCCCGGATGCCAGACGCGGCCCTTCGTAGGATAGCGCTGGTGGGCGATCCAGATATGGGCATCGAAATTCTCCAGTTTATAGTATTGGGCTACCTGCTCCGCGTAGCCGACGATCTTGAGGATCATCATATTGCGCCCATGGGAAAGGACAAAGGCCCTCTTCTCTCCCAGGGAGCTGTACAGGGCAAGGTTGAGCTGGTAGGTATTCTGGTAGATAAACTCCTCTTCCGCCTTATCAAGAGGGAGTATCTCCAGGTTGTGCTCCTTTCGAAAGGCAGCAAGGACTTCAGGCTTTACACGGACAAAGTAGCGTTTGACCGCAGGCGGTTTTACCTCCAGTCCGGGAACGTCACGAAAGTCATCGACGGTCTCCAGAAATGCCTCATGGGCAACCTTGAAATGGGGCCTGATGAAGCGGGCCTCCAGCTCGGGAAGGACCGTCTCATCGAGCAGGGCTACCTGGAGGAGAAATGCCTCGTCGAGGGTCTTCTGGTCTACCCCCATCTTTGCCGGCTCAAGACCGACGGCGGCGAGGCCCCCGCCTTTGCCGTTGCCGCGGTTGTGCATCTGCATGGAAGGCGCAAAGATATGCCTGCCGCTCACGGGAATGCTACAGGCAAATCCCGTGACACCGCAGCCGCCTTCCTCAACCTGCATCTCCGTTTGTCTTACCGGTCTTTCGGCTTCCTGGAGGTGCCGGCGGGCATCGATGATTGCTTGTGCTAATTCCTTCTGTTCCATGTCCAATTATCCAACTGGTTCAAATCTCTTATTCTTTTATTCCCCAATCCTTCCTGCTCATCACGCCAGTTCTCCGTCGACCTCTTCGGGCTTTATATAATCCAGATGTGCCAGGAGATCAAAGCGCCCGACAAGCTCCGTAACGCTTTTCATGCCAAGGCGCTTGAGGATATCGAAGAGCTGACGTTGCCATGCCAGATACATATTGACGATACGCTGGGTGGCCCACTCGACCTCCATCAGCTTTGTCAACACGGGGTCGGTGGTTGCGATGCCGCGGGCACAGCCGCGCCCCGATTCGCAGTGGTGGCAGCGGATACATTCCAGGGCCACCAGATCCGCCGTGCCGAGGCATACCCCGTCGGCCCCGAGGGCAATGGCCTTTGCCATGTCATAGGCCGTGCGGATTCCGCCGCTGGCGATGACGGTGATCTTATCCCGGATCCCTTCGGCCTGGAGGAAGGTATGAACCTTTGGGATGGCGTACTCGATGGGCATGGCGATATTCTTTTTCGCGATGTCCGGCGCCGCCCCGGTGCCGCCGTAACTGCCGTCAAGCTGAATGATATGCGCCCCGGCGTAATAGCTTCCGACAGCTACCATATCGACATCGGTGGGCGTCGATACCTTGACCGCCACCAGGGCCTGATGGTTTACCTCCTTGATCCAGTCAACATGCTTCTTGTGATCCTCGACGGAATAGACGCTGTGAAAAGGAAAGGGTGAAAAAAGGGCACTCCCTGCAACCGCCTCGCGCATGGCTGCGACTGCCGGGGTTACCTTGTCGCCGAGGAGATGACCGCCGAGACCCGGCTTTGCTCCTTGGGCATATTTGAACTCTACAATACGAACCCGTTTTATCGTCTCTTCCCGCACGCCGAATAAGCCCGTTGCGACCTGGGTAATAACGTGGTCGTCATAGGGGATAAGCTCTTCAGGGTAACCCCCTTCGCCGGTGCAGCAGAAGGTGCCGAGTGCCGCCGCAGCACGTACCCGCGCAAGCATGGTGACGATGCTGACGGAGCCGAAGGACATGCCGCCGAGATAGAGGGGCAGCGGGATGGCAACTGCTGGCCGGTTGTCTCCCGAGCGGTTCAACTCGATGGCCGTAGAGATTGCCTTATCCGGTGTCTCTGCGTCGCTCTGTTTCGGAAGGATGAATCGGATCCTATCGAATCCTCCACCCGAATCGCCAGTCTTATAATTGAGACCCTGATAGGGAATCTCGCCGGTCTCCGCCATATGCCACGTACTGGCAAGCAAATCGGCGGTCCAGCGTTTATCACCGAGGAGCTCAAAAGATGGGTTAAGCTGGAGGGAGATCGCCTGGACAGGGCATCTCGAGACACAGTAAAACTCATTCTCGCTGCACGAGGGACCAAGGCAGAGGTGTTCTGCAATGACCGTGGGCCGTTTCGAGCCCGCTTTATAAACCCCATAGGGGCAGATTGCTAGGCAGAGTCCGCAGTTATCGCAGGCACCGGCGATGGTAATCCGGTGCCTGCCAAGGGCGTTACGGAAGCGGCTCGGCATTCGCCGAGGCTTCGGATAGAGAGCACCATCTTTGTTCAAGGCCATCGACTAAACCTTCCTGCCAAGAGGTGCAAAGACCTCTCTCTCCAGGTCTTCAAAGAACATGGCCCGGCCCATCTCCCCCCGCAGCCTGCGTGCCTCGCGCATGCCCATGGCGCCCAACACCTCAAGAAGTTGATTGTGCCACGCAGCCACCAGATTTTTGATCCGCCCGGCGCCCCATACTGGATCAACACCCTCAAGCTCCACCGGACAGGCTATGCCCTCTTGGCAGCGGCGGCACACCCTACACTCCATCGCCACGAGAAGCGGGATGTCGACGCCCAGTGAGTCTGCCCCGCAGATGATGATCTTTGCCATATGCTCGGCCATGGCGATCCCACCAGAAGCAATCAGGGTCACCTCGTCTCTGACGCCCTCCTCGACCAAGACACCATGTATCTCTCGTATCCGCTCTTTGATAAAGAGCGGGTTTTCGCCCTTTTCCCGGCCATATTCATCGGCGACAAGATGAAGCATTTCAGCGCCGTCACGAGTCAGTTTGACTGCACGCTCGGACACAGTAGGACCCAACTCCATCCTGATGGAAATAATCGTCTTTCGGTTCTTCTCCTTGACCAGCCTTTGCACCTCCATGACATCATCCCCGTCAGGGATTTCAACGATCGAGAGGTTCTTGAGCAACTCATCATTCAAATCTTCCATATCGCCATCGGCATAAAGGATCACATTGGAAAGGTATCTTTCCACGGCAGAATTCATCTCAGACTGCCGCATGAGGACAAAGGTTCCGAGTGCCTGCGCCGCCTCGAGAAAGGCCTGAGTAATCTGTCCAGCAGGCGGCGACCAAGGCAGCAGATCGAAGACGATCGGCAAGGGTATCTCCACGCGAGGCGGCATCGGGGTGGCGATCCGCCCGTCGGCATCGAATTCGAGGGCCATGACCTTTCTGCCTAGATCGATACTCGTGCTGATATATTCCCGTCCATGAATGCCATCCCGTGTCGGTCGTACGATCTCCGACATATCGGTCCACATAGCGTCAAAGCCGGAACCGGAAAAGACCCCACCGTACCCGGCACCCGACACGGGTATCCGTCCACTCTCGGCCTGAGACCAGAGCGCGGAGATAATCTCCGGCGTCCAGTAAGGATCTCCCAGCGCCTTATACTCGGGGTTCAATCCCTTCTGGATAAGCCTATTGGGGCACCCCTGTACGCACCTGAAGCAGTCTTTGCAGGCCGTGTCCAGCGAGTCGAGCATCTGACGAGCATCAAGGCCTCGCTTTTCGTATACCTGATAGACACAATCCTTCTTCACACAACGACTGCACTTAAGGCACCCCTCTTCCCAGGCGATGACGCCTGATCGCGTGATCGCCTGAAAGCGGCTGGGCACCTCGGCGGTTTTTATATGGTATTTCGGGGGCATCTGCTCTCTATCTTGCTTACACGTCGGGCCTTGGGCTTAGCCCGGCCTCTTCGACAAGCTGCGGCACCGCCTCTTCCCACTCGATGGCCATGATGTGGACGCCGTAAACTCCCTTTATCTCTTTGAGGGCCTGCATGGCTTCCACGGCAATCGCCATCCCATGCTCACGCTGCTTCGCACCTGGTACGGATTTCATCCGCGTGATGATCTCATCGGGTATATCCATGCCGGCCACCCGATCCCTCATATACTCCGCCATACGGGCCGATTTCAACGGAGTAATGCCGCCCAGGATATGGACCCGTTCGTGGATACCGCGATCGACGACCTGTCCCATCCACTCCCGAAAGCGAGCGAGGTTATAGATGGATTGCGTCTGGATGAATTCGGCGCCGGCGACAACCTTTTTCTCCAGGCGGAGCACCCGGTAGGAAAGGGGATCGGCAAAGGGATTCTCGACAGCACCGATAAAGAGATCGGGCGGCTCGGTGAGTTGCTCCCCGCCGAGGATCACACCCGCGTCTCGCATCTGACGGACAACCTGGATGAGCTGCATCGAGTCTATATCGAATACGCCCTTGGCCTGGGGTTGATTGCCGAAAGACTGGTGGTCGCCGCTCAAACCAAGAATGTTGCGGATGCCCAAGGCGGATGCACCGAGTATATCGGACTGGAGCGCGATACGGTTGCGGTCGCGGGTTGTCATCTGGAGTATCGGGTCGAGGCCATCCTGCAAGAGGAGCATGCAGGCGGCGAGGCTGGAGAGCCGGACAACGCCTGTCTGATTATCGGTGACATTGACGCTATCGACAAAGCCCTTGAGTATTTTTCCCTTTTTTCGTATGGCCTCCGGCTCAGCCCCCTTGGGCGGCCCGCACTCTGCGGTAACGGCGAAAGAGCCTTGTTGCAAGACCTTTTTTAGCCGGCTTTCTCCCCTCATAGCTTCTGATCCTCCCTTATAATTCGCCGGGGACCCCTGCCCTGCTGCCTGGACCAATCGGCAGGGGGATAGATCTTTTCAAGACAATCCAATCTGCCGCTTTCTTCCAGACGGGTAATGATGAGCTGCCAAGCACAGGGTGTATCGGGATCGACCTCACACCGGCCCTCTTGAGAACCGCCGCACGGGCCGTTAAAAAGTCCTTTGGCGCAATTTGTTATGGGGCAGACGGCGGCAAAGAAGCCGAGCTTGCAGTCGCCGCACCCGCGGCATCGTTCGATCCAGAGGCCTGCTTCTTTTGTTTCGCCGACAAAGGTGGTGTTCAACGCAGGAAGAACGATTGCCTTGGGGAAGACCTCTGCCACGGCCTGGACGCCGGCACCACAGCCGAGAGAGAGTACTGCCTCATACTGGTCGATAAACTCCGTCAGTTGGTCGATAAACTCGTAGACACACTGGCGGTCGAGGGTTAGCTCCTTGATTTCGAGATCACGCCCCGCCCTGCGGGCATCCATGCGCAGGGCCGAGGCCAGGAGTCCTACCTCCTTTTCGCCGCCGGCTGCACACTCGGCAACACAGCTGCCGCAGCCGACTATAAGAATTTTCCTGTATGGTGCAATCAGCTCCTTGATCTCGGCAAGAGGCTTTCTTTCTGCAGTAATCATCTCCGTTCTCCTCTATATTTGTCTCCGTTGCTTTTGCTGCCCTGGCTCATCCGGCGGCATCGGACCGACAATGGCTTCTTGCGCGAGGAGCTTCCGCGCCAGCTCAACAATGGTCGTCTGCGTCCCGGCAGGCACACGGATGAGCTCGAGACGCCCCTTTGACAGGCCGATCTCCTCAATAAGCCCCTGGGCATAGGCAAGACGCTTCTTGGCACGGATGTTGCCCTCACGGTAGCGGCATGCCCCCTCGGGACAAGTCACGACATAGACCTTATCGGCTCCGGCTTC
>Ga0315536_1001402_pt1 | contig 12069 bp, 8 predicted proteins | sample SalMarSW160230MG_FD_203093 | JGI IMG/M metagenome (GOLD analysis project Ga0315536, IMG submission 203093) | Salt marsh sediment microbial communities from the Plum Island Ecosystem LTER, Massachusetts, United States - Salt Marsh Sediment SW1602-30 ... | reverse complement strand
ATATTCACCAGCATACGAAAAAAACCGTGAAAAGCTCCCGATTTGCCCGTGAAATATTCACGAATGCTTTTCCCACCGAAAAACGACAGCCTTATTGTTAATATGCTGCCCGCTATAGAACATTCCGTCAAGAATAGAGAAAATGTGAAGTTTCCAGGGCACCTATGAAAATATGGACGGGCATACCTCGCCCCTGGGTATTTCTTTTTTCATTGATGTGTAAGCAAATGAGAACCAGGAGACTTTTGTTACTTCCTTACCGCATTCGAGAAACTTCTCAACTGCTTCTTTTATATGTATTATTCTGTACTTGCCGTACTGCTTTGCATAGAGATCATCGTAACATTCCTCAAAATCTGAAAAGTGGTCTTTGAGTATCTTTTGTATAACATTTTGCTCTCTTGGACATATACAGGCAAAAGATTTTCCTTAATAATCTTTTGCCTTATATAAACCAGGGAAATGAGGAAATTATTTCTTTGGTCTTAAGCTCGACATCGATATTGCCGGCAAGGAAAACATTTCTTCCAAACTTTTTTTTATACTCCCGGTAATCGATACCGTACGGGTCCATTGGATGTATGCAGTCTAAAGAGATCGGAAGCACAAGCAGGGTGGAGGTTCAACCGCGGACACGGGGTGCGTCGAGCTCCTTGCGCCGGGCGTACTCATGCGCCTGATACATAAAGGCCTGAAGCTTCGTGTCTATGCTGGTGTCGCCCTGTCCGTCGTAGGATATATTGACCCACGGGATATTGTCGTTCCTCTTTCTGAAGAGGGGGGTCACTGCGGTAGTGAATGTCTCGGGCATGCAGGTAAAGGGCATGATGTTGACGATGCCCGAGATCCCCGTCGCAACCTGTCCCTCGCTGCCACCCAAAACGAGCGCGGGCTGCCCGTCGTAGTGCCTGTCGACGTAGGGCATGCAGAGATCGAGGGCCTCTTTCAGATGTATGTCACGGTGCAGGTCGACCTCTCCCTCGACGAGTTTGAGAAGGTTTTTCTCCACCCTGTTCTGGTAGAGCTCCTGTATCTTCGCCTTGAGCATTCCGAGAAGATCACGCGCCCACACGCTGTCGCGCCAGTAGCGGTACGTTGAGTAGATGACCCACTCCCGTACCGGTGTTACCACGATCTCGCCTCCCAGGTTCTCGACCTTGCGGGCGACACCGCCGTTTACATAAGGATTGTCCCGCATGAATATCTCGCCCGTAATGGATATGACCGGGCGCCTGGGGCCGGAGCTCATCGGTATGCTCTTGAACGCCTCCAGCCCTTCGACCAGAACGTCTCCGATCTCCCGGGCTCCCGCCTGAACGGATTCGACCGTCTTCTTCAGATAAAGATCATAGATCCGCTCACACTCGCCCGCGTTCTTTTCGTAGGGCCGCCGTTCCTGCAGCATCTTCCGGAGCATGTCGACCACGATGAAACCCTTCCACACCTGGATGCGAAACTTGTTTCCGTGGCCCATGGACAGGTCCTCGTAGGAGTTGTCGTTCCCGGGAGAGATAATCTGAACATCGGTATAGCCGAGCCTGTCGAAGATGATTCTCTGGAGCCGGTTATACTGCCCGAATCTGCAGGGGCCGTTGTGGTCGGGCATGAAGAAACTCGATCGCTCGGGCAGGAATCCCGGCTCGAGTATCTTCTTTAAAAAGTCCCCGGTGGTGCAGATGAGCGGGAAGCACTCCTTTGACGACGTGTACCGCCTCCCCAGCTCGAGCGTGCGTTCATCCTGATATGGAAGCACCTGCGCGTCGACACCGAAATACCGTGAGGAGGCGGCAAGTATATGGGCATGGTCGCATACGTAGGGGATGTAGAGCATTCTCTCCCTGTCCATGTGGCGGCGCATGTGGCCGGTCCGGTAAACGAACTGATCGTCTTCCCCTGTCCCGCCGTCCGGTCTCGGGCCGGATGGGAGGCTGTCGAGGAAGGCCTCGAGCCTCGTAATCATGCCTGCATCCGCGCTGTGCTCGTCGACCTCGAGCTGCAGGTAGGGTTTCCCCCCCATCTCCTCCCGAATAAAATGCTGGAGGAACGAGTCCGGTCCGCACCTGAAGTTACCGAGATACACGGCGTGGAGACGTTCGTCTCTCTTAACGATACGGGCGGCCTTGAGTATTCTCCTCCCGTTGGGCCAGTACATCATGGGATAGTCTTCGAATAAATCCTCGCCGCTCAGGGGGAGGTAGTCGATCGGTATGGGCAGGATGTCCAGGTTCATGAGCTTCTTCGCAAGGCTGAGATTGAGCTCGTGATCGCAGGTATTGTACGGCCTGCCGAGTATGACGACGGCCCTCTGCCCGGCCGGAAGGTCCGCGAGCACTTCCCTGCCCCTGGCCTCCACCCGGTGTTCGAAAAGTTCCTGCTCCTCATCCGCCGCTTTCAGGGCGGAAGCCGTGTTCGAACGGGGTATGGAAAACTTCTTTTCCATAAATTTCGACATTGCCCTCTCAAGGTAGCCTCCCCCGATCCCGCCGGAATACTTGAAGTGCAAAACCGGTATGATCAGCCGGTCCTCCTGCCCCGTACCGGAGAGCGCCGCCCTCACCATAAAGGGCAGAGTCTGTATCCACGGGCAGTTATAATTCTTCGTGGGGTTCTCCTTCTCGGCCTTTGCATTGACCACGGAGGGAAGGAAAACGTAATCCGCGTCGCTTTTGAGAAGGTCCAAGACATGCCCGTGCATGACCTCAGCCGGAAAGCAGGTTTCGGCGTGAAGCCGCTCAAGTGAGCGGGTCACAAGCTTCCGGTTCGTCGGGCTCGAAAGCACCACATCGAAGCCGAGCTTCTCGAAAAAGGTCCTCCAGAAGGGAAAATGCTGGTAAAAGACCATGAGGCCCCGTGGTATTCCGATCTTTATCTTTTTCGATTCGGAGGCTATTGCCTTTTTCCGCCCCTCCCCGCTTTCCGTCCCGTCCGGCTCCCTGTCCGGTTTTTCCGCGGGCTCGTAGTACGGGCCCATGAGCATTCTCAGCCTCTCGTCGAAGAGATCGATAATGCCCGCTCCCTTCCCCTTTCGCTCATCGACCTCGTACTTCTCACATCTCCCGCCGTAGAAGAGGGGCCGCTTCTCTCCTTCTATGGTCACACGCCTTATCTCACACTGGTTCGAGCACCCCCTGCAGGTGAAACGGTCAATGGAGTAGGGGGTCGTGCTCACGTCGAACCCCTTGAACCTCGTTTTTCCGTCACCCACCCGGTTTCGCGCCAGTATGGCCGCGCCTATGGCGCCCGTTACGTCGAAGTGCGGCGGGACGGTGATATCCTTGCCCGTCACCTGCTCGAAGGCCGCGACCACGGACTTGTTGTTCGTGACTCCACCCTGGAAGAAGATCCTGTTCCCGACCCGCTTGTTTCCCACGACCTTCTGTATGTAGTTGTAAACGATCGAGTAGGCGAGACCGCTGACGAGGTTGTCCTTCCGCACCCCCCGCTGCTGGTGTGCGTTGAGGTCGGATTCCATGAAAACGGTACAGCGGTCGCCGAGCTTTGCCGGAGCTTCGGCGCTCAGGGCCATATCGCCGAACCGGGTTATCTCGATATCAAGCTTCTCGGCCTGCTCTTCGAGAAAGGAACCCGTGCCCGCGGCGCACACCTTGTTCATCTCGAAATCCACCACCACGCCGTCATCTATGCTTATGAACTTGGAATCCTGTCCGCCGATCTCGAATATGGTGTCAACCGTCCGATCGTACGCGATGGCGGCCGTTGCCTGTGCCGTTATCTCGTTCTGTATCGTATCCGCGCCTATGAAGTCCCCCGTGAGATAGCGGCCGGAGCCCGTGGTGCCTGCTGCCCTGACCCGCACGGTATCCCCAACCTCCTCAAATATCTCGGACAGCCCCCGTCTGATCGCCTCCAGGGGCCTCGAAGCGGTCGGAAGATAGCGCCGGGCCACAACACTGTTGTTTTCGTCTATAAGCACGACGTTCGTGCTCAGGCTTCCCACGTCGAGTCCCAGGTAGACGTCGAGGGGGATCGGCATTCCCGTCCTTTCGAGTATTTCCTTTCCGCTCGGAATGCATCGCATTTTCAGGGTCTGGAGGCTCTCGCCCTCGGACGCTCCCCCCAGGAGATAGGCTTTCAGCCCGTCGAGCCCCCTGAACCTGCTGGCCTCCTCGTCCACCGGGCCCCCTCCTTTTAATAAAGTGCGGAGGTGAAAGAGCGCGCCGATCGCTCCCATGGACGCATGGCACTCCGGTATAACGAGCTCATCTTTATCCAGATCGAAAACCTCCCTGAAGGCCCTCACCATTCCCCCGTTGCCCGCAACCCCGCCCTGAAAGCTCACCGGCGGGCTGAGTTTTTTACCCTGCGCAAGGGAAGACTTGAAGTTTCGCGCCACTGCAAAGCAGAGTCCGGCCACGATATCATGAACCGGAGTGGCTATCTGCTGGAGGTGTATCATGTCGCTCTTGGCGAATACGGAGCATCGGCCGGCTATCCGGGGAGGGTTCTCGGACTTCATTGCGAGCTCTCCGAACTCCTTTTCTATGGAAACACCGATGCGCTTGGCCTGCTGATCGAGGAAGGATCCTGTACCCGCGGCACAGATGCTGTTCATTGCAAAATCTTTGAGCTGAACCGCGGAGCCGCTGCCCTCCATGAAGATGAGTTTGGAGTCCTCGCCTCCCATCTCCATGATCGTTCTAATTCGGGGATAGAGCCGTGCAACGGAGCTCGACTGGGCCACAATCTCATTTACAAAGAGACCGCCCATAAGCTCCGAACCGAGGGTTCCGCCCGTACCGGTGAAGGCGATATAACCTATACCCTCAACGCCGTATTTCCGAATGAGCTCCTCAAGAACACCGTGGAGAACGTGAAAGGGCTTCCCGTGGCAGTAATCGTACCTCTCCTCGACAATGTTATCATCACCGTCCATCAGAACGGTATTTACGGATACGGACCCTATATCGATGCCGATATCGTACTTCATGGTTATCACGAATTGTATTCCCGGATAGTTTATATTTCTGTTTAATGATTGTAAGGAAATGACAGAGAATTGTCAAGGTACAGGCGCTGCGAATCGGCTGGAGCGGGAGATTTAACGAAAATTTAATATCCCTGCTCAGGATATGATCCGCTTTGTTCCCGCGCGTGAAGTAACGCCGTTATCCGGGCTAATTTTATAATAATAAAGAAAATAACTTTTAGGGTTCACCGGCACTCACATACCTTGCGTATTTGAAAACTCCACATTATCTAGATTTCTTGCAATTCGACATTCACCTTGTTATAGTAGGGGGAAACTTCAACCTGAGGAGCGGACATACGTGAAGGTATTCGTTACAGGTGCCGATGGATTTCTCGGCAACAGTCTCGTGCGGGAGCTTCTTGACCGGGACTATGAGGTGAAAGTGCTCATACAGCCGGGACGGAAAAACGGAACGCTCCACGGGCTCGATCTCGAGACCGTGGAGGGAAGCATACTAGACATCGACACCGTTGCGGCCGCAGCCGGGGAGTGCGGCGGATTCATCCATGCGGCCGCGGATACGACAACCTGGCCGTCCCGTCCCGGCAGTGTGCGGCGGGTCAATGTCGGCGGGACCGCCGTCGCGATCGAGGCCGCGCGGAAAGCCGGTATCGGACGGTACGTGCACGTGGGATCGGCGAACACCTTCGGGTACGGGCCCCGCGACGATCCCGGAGATGAGACGAAACCATACAGTGCGGGGAAGTACCGTCTCGAGTACTTCGACTCCAAATACGAGGCGCACCTCCTCGTTCAGGACACGGCTCGCAAGGGACTCGACACGGTCGAGGTGAACCCGACGTTCATGGTCGGTCCCTGGGATTCAAAACCCGGTTTCGGCACGGTGATCATCGCCATCTATCAGGGGAAGATGCCGGGCTGCGCAGCCGGAGGACGGAATTATATCCATGTTCGGGATGCTGCAGCCGGAACGGTAAACGCGCTCGAGAGGGGAAAAGCCGGGGAATGCTACCTGCTCGGCAACAGGAACCTCTCTTACAGGGAGATATTCGACATGATCGCCGATGTTATCGGCGTGGAGCCGCCGAAACTCTCCTTTCCTCCCCTTCTCACAAAGGCATACGGGCTCTTCAATTCGCTCTACGGCAGGCTGGCAGGGAAAAAGTCTGTCGTGTCACTCGCGATTTCCCGTATCGCGTGCGACGAGCACTACTACGCGTGCACAAAGGCCGAGGAGGCGCTCGATCTCCCGAAAACGCCTATCGAGGATGCGATACGGGAGGCGTTCGAGTGGTACGATAAAAACGGTTACCTGAATATGAAGTTATAGGGTACTTCATGAAAAGAAACGGATTGAGCGGCAGGGTTGCGATCGTAACGGGATCGAGCCGGGGTATAGGGCGTGAAACGGCGCGCCTGCTCGCATCGAGCGGGGCCGCCGTGGTACTCAACGGCAGAAATCCGGAGCGCCTCGAAGAGACGAGGTGGAAGTTCGAGGCGGAGGGCTACAAGGTGCTCGCAGTTCAGGGGGACGTGACCTCGCCTGAGGACTGCCGCCGTCTGATAGAGGAGACGGCGCGCACGTTTGGACGGATCGATATACTTGTCAACAACGCGGGAACGATTATGCGGGGAAGGTTCGAAGAGGTCATGCCGGAGGTCTTTCGGAAGGTCGTTGAGGGAAACCTGCTCGGACCAGCATTTACGTCCTACTACGCCCTCCCCTTTCTCAAAGAAACACGGGGGAGCCTCTTCTTTATCTCGAGCGTCGCCGGGCTCAGGGGCCTTCCCAAGGCATCACCCTACTCAGCCGCAAAGATGGGGCTCACCGCCCTCGCCGAATCACTCAAAATCGAGCTTTCCGGTTCCGGGGTTCACGTTGGTGTTATCCACGTCGGTTTTACCGAGAACGACCCCGACAAACGGGTACTGACGGGTGACGGCTCCTTGATACCGGTCGATACGCCGTTCCGAAAACCGCAGGAGAAAACCGCCCAGGATATCATGCGGTGTATACGAAAACGCAGGTACAGAACGGTTCTTACGCCGCTCGGAAAGCTCACGCGCGTGGGGCTCTGGGCCGCTCCCCATTTCGTCGGGCTGCTGCTGCGTATATCCTATAAGAAGATGGAGCGGCTCTACCGTTAATCCAATTCCTGTAAACGCGAGGTTTAGATGCGCACCGCCCTTGTCAACAAGAATCGCATACACCCGTCGATCGCTCCCATCGGGCTCGAGTACGTGGCGGAAACCTGAAGGGCAGGGGGCTTCACGCCGGATATTCTGGAACTCTGCTTGGAAGAGGACTGGGAGAAGGGTATACGTGCGTTTTTCAGAGACCGGGAATACGATGTCGTGGGGATCGGCCTTCGCAATACTGACGGCTGCGCCTTCTCGAGCGGACAGTCCTTCCTCGGCCTCTTCGCAGACATTGTATCGACCATAAGGAGTTGTACCGGCGGACTGCTTGTGGGAGGAGGGGTCGGGTTTTCGGTCATGAGCGATGTTGTCATGAACAGCTGCCCGCTCGACGCGGGCGTGTACGGGGATGGTGAGGCGGTTTCTCCGATATTCTCAGTTGTATGAGCGAAAAAAGTGACTGGGAGCGCCTTCCGGGCATACTGGTGAAAAAGGCGGGCCGGCTGCACCACACCCCGCCTGACCTGCGGTCTCCGGGCCTTCCGCCCCTGCGGAGAGACATGATCGACAATGTTCGCTATTTCAGTGAGGGAGGGCAGGCGGGATTCGAATCGAATGAGAGGTGTTCCGAGAAAAGCAAGAGTCGTTTCTGATCGGCAGGCTCCCTGACATCCTGTCCTCGCCTGCACTTCTCACATCCTGTGGGTCGCAACTTTGGCAGGGGTACCAGCTTTTGCAGGAAAAGGGTCTGAAATATTCATGCCCACAGAGGGGATTGGCGCATTTAATTCTGGCTGTACCTTTTGAGTAGTCTACGCATTCGAGAAACTTCTCAACTGCTTCTTTTATACGTATTATTCTGTACTTGCCGTACTGCTTTGTATAGAGATCGTCGTAACATTCCTCAAAATCTGAAAAGTGGTCTTTTTGTATCTTTTGTATAACATTTTGCTCTCTTGGACATATACAGGCAAAAGATTTTCCTTAATAATCTTTTGCCTTATATAAACCAGGGAAATGAGGAAATTATTTCTTTGGTCTTAAGCTCGACATCGATATTGCCGGCAAGGAAAACATTTCTTCCAAACTTTTTTTTATACTCCCGGTAATCGATACCGTACGGGTCCATTGTATGTATACAGTCTATAATCGCTGTCTGGGTACTTTCTTTTGCTGAGTTAGAGGTGAGGTTATTAAAAATTGCCGGCCCCTAAATATAGAAGCCATCAAGTTAGATCTTAATCTTGGTGAAGCATCTGAGGAGGCATACTCAAGTAGATTAAAAAGTATAATTAAAAAATTAAAAGAGCTGCCCTCAAATTTGATTTTGACCCCTGATAATTTACCGTGAGTAGTATCTAACAAGGAAATCGATTTAATTCGAAAAATAATGAAAAGGTTTTTTTATGCTGGTGGAAGAGTAACAAAACCTTACACCAGAAAAAATGTACATGAGTCGGAAAATTTTTTGAGTTATTGGTTAGGAATGTTCACTTTCATCTTACGTGGGGATCAGGGTACAAGTTTGTCGAATTGGCTTTTATTAAAACTGGGACAGGGGTATGCATTTGATTCGTCAGTGATTATTCAATTTTTAATGGATGAAAATTTTGCCGATAAAAGGGTGGTAGATATTCGAAATACACCTCATGCTCACCAACCTCAAGAACAACCTCAGGTAGAAGGTATGGAAAGTCTAATTAATTTGGATACAGTAACTTTACGTGTTTATTACGGCAACTGGGATGTAGATTCTTTTATTGCGCGCTATCAAAAAAGAACACGTGTTAGCTGGCGTGAAGATGGCAGTTATTTAAGATTAAAAGTAAAACCAGAGAAGGGAGTTTTATTTTATCCACCAGCCTGTCAATTGAAGTTACATTAAACCAGTCTTAAATAGTGAGATTTAATACTGTATATAAAAAATGTATCCACCCCCTCCTTTCATGACTGGGGGGAGAAAAACCGCTTACAACTGTAATAATACTATTCTCGCAGCTTATTTCGTCTCGTTCTCAGCACCGACTCCAGTTTATCTGCTATGGTTTTAAGACCCATGTCTTCAAGAGCCGTTCTTTGAGGAATCCCTGTTTCAGGGGACCAATTATGCAGTGTGGCGTGGATTTTGAGAAGTTTATCAAGCTCTTCTCTGTTCAGACACATCCCTTTGCTCCGGCCCTCTGGTATCGGTTCAAAGAAGCGCATCGGGGGATATTCATCTTTTCGTTCGATGCCCGCGAGAATATTTATTGACTTCTCAACTGTTAATATCCTTTCAGCAATTTCAATGAGCTCCTGTTCAGAAATATCCAACCCGGTGGCCTCACCGATGAGCTCAGTATACGTATCCATATTGTACTTATCGATAATCTGGGGTGCTGCACGGTGGGAGGCAAACCAGCAGATACCAAGACAATCCTGTATCGCTCCATAGCGTTCAGTAAGAACAACTAGATCTGCCTTATCATCATATACTTCGGGTATGGCAGCATTTTCTGTCCCGTACAATTTTTTTGCTTTTGCCGGTGTCATGCTCTTATCAAAACTCCCGAAAAATGCACCGAGCGTATGACCCGTTCCCCTCGACTCTGTTATTATCCCAAAAGCCATTCCCTTGTCTACCCTCAATTCATCATCGATTTCCATTCCTTTCATCTGCATGGCATATTCCTCAGAACCCCGGCCAACTGTTTTAGAAGCACGAAATACTCCTTCGGCAAGGAGGTTTCCGAATTTACCCTCTCTGTTGGCGATTCTCCTTATAGAATCAAGCATTAATGGGCCGTCTCCCCAGCGCAACATGAGCTTATCTGTATCTTCCCTTGTGAAGATCCCCCTTTCAAAACACTCAATGGCCCACTGCATGCAAGTGGACCATGCATGCATGTCGATGCCGTACCCGTTGCACATTTCGAAAGCCTTTATGACAGTCGGCATATCATCGACACAGAGGTGCGCCATGTTGTATGCGGGAGTTGCCTCGAGAGAGCTCACGGTTGTACCGCCGTACGGTTTTCCTTCATCGATGTGCACCAACCTGTCGCAGGACACAGGACAACCCGTTACACATGGCAGGACACGCCGGTAGTATTTCCTCACCGCTTCATACCCTATTTCTGCCGCACTGTCAAAACCGACCTCCTGAAAATTTTTCACAAACAACAACCCCATATCGTTGTAATTTTCTGTGTCTTTCCCAAGCCCATATTGTGCCTTGTCCTGCAGACTTGGATCAGTTGAAAGTAATTCCCTGACTTTTGCTCCTATTTTTCTGAACTGAGCGGGATTTGAAACTTCCACTGTTCCCTTTCCCTGAACGGCAACTGCCTTGAGATTCTTCGACCCCATTATCGCTCCCATACCGCACCTGCCCCCATAGCGGTTATCACAGTTGAGAAGTGCATAGCGAACTAACTTTTCTCCTGCCGGACCTATCGTGCATGTGCTTACCGTACTATCCTCCAGTTCCTGTTTTATCAATTCACTGGTGTCAAAGGTCGACTTTCCCATAAGTCTTGATGCATCCTTGATTTCAATACGCTCATTGTTGATCCAGAGGTATACTGGACCGGGAGATTCCCCCTGGATTATTATACCGTCATAACCTGCCTTTTTGAGTTTTGTTGCAAAATATCCACCACAGCTCGACTCCCCATATCCCCCAGTCAGGGCGTTTATGGACACAATAGAGCTTCTCGCCGCTCCTGGAAAATCCGTTCCAAGCAGGAGGCCGCTCCCGAATATAATTGCATTGTCAGGGCTGAAAGCATCTGTTTTTCCTGGTTCCACGTGATTAAAAAGCAGCCAGTCTCCTACTCCCCTTCCTGAAAGAAACATTTTAAGCGTTCTTTCTTCGATGTATTCTTTCGTGATAGCGCTCTTTGTTAAATCGACCTTAATAAACGGGTTTCCCCAGCACTTTGTCTTCATTTCCGCACCTTTTACAAACTATACTTTCCGATCCTGCTATTAACCGACCAACTACTATTAGCTCTCTATCCACATCCAGCCCAATACACCAATTCGTTCGAGAGATCTCACCATCCAAAGGTACGTTATCCCACTTTGACTTTTCATTCAAGTTCTTTTTTATCTGCTCAAGCAGTTCATCAAGGATTTAGAGAAGGAGGAGAAGAAGATTATATTCTTTCTCGCATCCGTGGATGTGCGCGGCGCATCCTTCATGACCTGTAGCTACGACGGCCTGGGAGACCGTCACCCTTTGATGGACAACAACATGGTGTACGCCAAGGTCAGGTACAGCTTCTGATGACAGCTGGAAGAGGTGGAAGGATGGCGTCCGACTGGACACAAAGACCTCTTATGGATTAAAACAACAGGAAAGGAGATTCACATCTATTAAAGAAAAATAGGGTGAACGGGGGAAGCAGTTCCCCCGTTCACCTTTCCAAAAATTCCAAACTGTGCTGTTTCCACCGAAATGGCTGTAGGGACCTGTTGAGAAGCAGTCCATTTATTCGTTGCTATCGGCTTCGACAGGAATTACGGCTGCTCCATTAGCTCTGGGAAAGCTTTCATCAAGTGCTCCACTTTCGGCTTGTCCCAGTACACTATATACGGGTAGTTCGGGTTGTGGTCCATGAAGTGCTGGTGATAGTCCTCCGCCGGGTAGAACGCATTCAGGGGAACCACCTGCGTTACGATAGTTTTCCGGAAAACCCTGGCACGTTCGGGCGAACGTATGTACTCCTCGGTGATACGTTTTTGGTGCTCGTTGGTGTAAAAAACCGCCGAGCGGTACTGGCTACCATGGTCCGGGCCCTGGTAGTTCAGCTGAGTAGGGTCGTGGGCCACGGAAAAGAAAACCTTAAGCAACTCCCCATAGCTGATTATTGATAGGGTTTTTTATAATTCGATATTCACCAGCATACGAAAAAAACCGTGAAAAGCTCCCGATTTGCCCGTGAAATATTCACGAATGCTTTTCCCACCGAAAAACGACAGCCTTATTGTTAATA
>Ga0315536_1001400_pt1 | contig 12087 bp, 10 predicted proteins | sample SalMarSW160230MG_FD_203093 | JGI IMG/M metagenome (GOLD analysis project Ga0315536, IMG submission 203093) | Salt marsh sediment microbial communities from the Plum Island Ecosystem LTER, Massachusetts, United States - Salt Marsh Sediment SW1602-30 ... | reverse complement strand
CTATCATACGAAGGTCGGAAGAGACCGAAAGCAGGTCTGGTCTGAGCAGTCCCAGAACGCAGGGGCCCATTACAATGCCTACCAGGAGCATACCCACAAGGCCGGGCACGCGAATCTTCCTGAATATCCAGTCAACCAGTAAGCTTAATATAACCAGCTCTGCGAGGCTCAAGGCCATTCGTTGTTTCCTGTACTGTCATTTGACTTTTTTGCAGGGGCAGCTCTGGAGGGTCGGCCGAAGACTCTCGCAGGCTGTCCTGCCGCAGGAGTTATCAGCCTTTCGGGCGGTTATTTGGGGAACTCCATCCCCACGTCAAGGTAATTATACGTAATTACCGGCCGGCAAACAAGCAAGAGGGGCAAATAAAATGAGTCTGCTGCGGCCGTGAAAAAATAATTGACTAAAGTGAACAGCTATGTTAGCATGTGAGTATATTATCACATAGTCATATAATTATATAAAGGACCCCTTAATATGGTGACCAGAAAGAACCAACTGATGTTCGACAGGCAGGCTGAAATTGTAAAGGCCCTGTCGCATCCTATCAGAATCGCTGTTGTCGATTATCTGAAGGACGGGCCGCGGTGTGTTTGTGATATAGCCAAATATGTTCGCTCCGAAAGGTCGAACGTCTCGCGGCATCTGTCAGTGATGACGTCGGCAGGAATACTCGATAACTGCAAAGACGGCCTTAAGGTCATCTATAAACTCAAACGGTCCTGCATACTCGATTTCTTTTCGTGCATAAAACACTGCATTATGGAACAAGCTAAGGACGACCAGAAGCTGCTGAAATCCCTTCGATAAGAAAGTCAGTATGAGCATCAAGAGCGAATGGAAAAAATTGGTTTTGATAATAGCGGTGTTTCTTGCGTGTTTCTATCTGCCGCTTAGTTCACTGCGGTTTCGAAACGCGATATTTGAATCACTGGCCCTGGCAAAATGGTATGCGCAGGAGCACGTGCTTCTGTGTCTTGTTCCGGCGTTTTTTATAGCCGGTGCAATCGGTGTATTCATCAGCCAGGCCTCGGTAATGAAATATCTCGGGGCAGGTGCAAACAAGGTGCTGGCTTACGGAGTTGCTTCCGTTTCCGGAACAATATTAGCGGTCTGCTCCTGCACAGTTCTTCCGCTTTTCGCAGGCATCTACAGAATGGGTGCGGGCCTGGGGCCTGCTACAGCGTTTTTGTATTCAGGGCCGGCAATAAATGTTCTGGCGATTATCCTCACCGCAAGGGTCCTCGGATTCGAGCTGGGCGTTGCGCGCGCGGTCGGCGCTGTTGTGTTCAGTATAGCGGTTGGTCTTCTGATGCACTTGATATATCGCAAAGAGGAGACAGAAAAAGCAAGCGTTCAAATGCAGATGCCGCAGCCGGAAGTTTCCAAATCGCTTTGGCAAAACCTCGTTTACTTCGCGAGCATGGTCGGGATTCTTGTTTTCGCCAACTGGGCAAAACCACAGGTTAATGCAGGAGTATGGTCAGCGATATACTCAGCCAAGTGGGTAATTGCCGGCGTGTTTGCGGCCGTGCTGATTTTTGTTCTTGTGAAGTGGTTTAAGAAAGACGAACTGAGCGAGTGGCTGGGTACTACGTGGGGATTTGCCAAACTGATTCTGCCGCTGCTGTTTATCGGTGTATTGATAGCCGGTGCGCTGCTGGGACGGCCCGGCCACGAGGGGCTGATACCTTCCGAATGGGTATCGCGGGCAGTCGGCGGTAATTCTATAAGAGCAAATCTTTTTGCCGCTGTCGCAGGTGCATTTATGTATTTCGCTACGCTGACCGAAGTACCGATACTGCAGGGCCTGATTGGTTCGGGTATGGGTAAGGGCCCTGCGCTGGCGCTGCTGCTGGCGGGGCCGGCACTGAGTCTTCCTAATATGTTAGTGATTCGTTCGATAATGGGCACGCAGAAGACGATTGTTTTTGTGACTCTTGTTGTTGTGATGGCGACGATTTCGGGAATTATTTTCGGGGCGTTTTTCTAACGGGGCAATGAAAATGGAAATCAGGCCGATAGGAATTATTCATTCGCCATTTACCGAGGCGTCGGGCACGCCGAGACAGGCGGTCTTCGCGAAGGGCAGCGAGGGGACGGTTGAAGTTTTTGCGGAATTTCAGGAGGGGCTGGCGAATTTGGAAGGGTTCGAGAGGATATGGCTGCTGTTCTGGCTGGACCGTGCTGCGCCGTACAGGCTGAAGGTCAAACCTTATATGGATGATAAGATGCGCGGGCTTTTTGCGACGCGGGCGCCGTCGCGGCCTAACCCGATTGGGATGTCGTGTGTGAAGCTGCTCAGCGTCGAAGGAAATGTGCTCGGAGTCGCAGAAATTGATGCTTTGGACGGAACGCCTTTACTGGATATCAAACCTTATGTGGGCAAGCTCGATTGCTTCAATGTCAAGCGCAGCGGCTGGCTGCAAAACATACTTAATAATCCTTCGCCGGCAGACGACAGATTTTACAAAAAACAGGAAAATAATGAAGATATTTAACCACAGATAAAAATAATTCAAGAAAGGCTGTTATGAAAACAAATAAAAAATCCAAAAACTGGGTCACAAATTTGGCAGCAACAAGCGGCATAATCTTCTTTTTTGTTATGGCATTCGAAGTTTTAATTATGATAAGTCCGTTCGCATTCTTTTTTTATTCCGTGTTTAATCCTGTTTTTGCCTGGCTTGACAGATATGCCGCCACGAGCTGGTTAACGGGCTTTTTTCTGCCGCATATGATTTTGCCTCCGACATTGCCGCTTAAGGTCATTCGTATACTCGGTTCGGCATTTTTTATTGTCGGCGTGATATCGTTTATTATTTGTGCTGCCCAAGTGTACGGCGGAAAAATATTCAAAAGAGGCGTCGCCAACAAAGGCTTATACAAATACATTCGTCATCCTCAGTATTTTTCGCTTGCTTTGTGGGGCATCGGTATGTGCATCTTATGGCCAAGATTCATAGTCCTGGCGAGCCTGTCATTAATGTTCATTTTATATTATTTTCTTGCAAGAAATGAAGAGCAGCGAATGCTGATACAGTATGGTCAAAGCTACAGCGATTATTTACGAAATACCGGGATGTTCTTACCGCTGTTTGTCGAAAAACGGTTCGCATTTATCCGAAGCATTATTCCAAACACATCGATAAGATTGGTCATAATCCCGGCGATAATCGTAATTGTAGTAATGGGCGGCGGTTTTATTTTACGCACGGTTACTCTCCATTCACTTTCGTTTGAGTCGAAAGGTAATCTAACACTTGTCTCTATTCTGCCGGAAGACAATCATTTGAATGCTGATGCGCTGAAGGGGATTCTGGACGGCAATATCGGCCTGCAGAGCGAAAATGATTATCTGGGTTATCTTATGCCCGGCGACTATATTATGCAGGGGATGATCGCCGATACGGGTGAGAGCTTTCATCTGTACAAAAAACATCACAGTATAGCGATGATTATGGAATGGGTGCTGCATCCATTCAGCCACTTGAGAGCTTCGCCGGCGCTGCATATGGCGAAAATGCACAATGTCGACCCTGCATTTGCCAGACGTCATCACTGTCCGATGGGTATTGACGACCCTAATCTCGACTGCAAGAGCTGTCCGTATAGACGTATAATCATCGTCGAGGTAAAACATAAGACTCCCGGACATATAAGCGGAAAGCAATTATTGGCGTTCGGTACTGTGCGCACACCGATAGAAGCAGTAGACCTTGATACGAGAACCGGACAAATCGTGAAACTTACAAAAGTCAGGAAATCAACAGCCTGGGAAAATGTCCCTACGCCTGCTATATGAAAGGCGAAAAATGACGAAAATACAGATATTGGGAACGGGCTGTCCGAAGTGCAAAAAACTTGCGCAGAATGCCGAGGCGGCGGCAAAACAGCTTGGCCTCGAATACGAAATTCAAAAGATAACGGACATAAACGAGATTATGAAGTTCGGCGTTATGATGACGCCGGCACTGGCCGTCGACGGTCAAGTGAAGATGGTCGGTAAAGTCGCTTCGCCCGAAGAAATTGAAGATATGCTGAAGTAAATTTTCAGGAGGCAAATATGAAGCCAAAACAGATTTTTGCAATTGTATTAATTATTTTCGCTGCCGGGAGCCTTGCTTATATGGTCGTAAAGGAAACGACGGCAAAACCTTCAATAGATAAAGCGGCCGAGAATATGGCTCCAGATGTAGATAAGACAACTGCCGAGCCTGACGACAGGATAATCGTATATTATTTTCACGGCAATGTAAGGTGCGAGACTTGTCGTAAGCTGGAGGCATACGCAAAAGAAACGCTGGATACATATTTTGCGGATGAGCTCACCTCGGGAAAAATCGTATGGCAGGTAGTTAACGTAGAGCAGCCGCAAAACGAACATTACATCGGCGATTACAAGCTTGTTACCAAATCGGTAGTCCTGTCAGAAATCCGGCAAGGCAAGGAACTGGCGTGGGAAAATCTTGACCGAATATGGCAGGAGGTCGGGGACAAGCAGGGTTATATCGAGTATGTGCGCGACAGCATTTCGAAGTTTATGGAAGATACTAATTTATGAACGGATTTATGATTGCTTCGGCGAGCGCGCTTTGGCTGGGGATACTGACCTCGATAAGTCCGTGTCCGCTGGCAACCAATATCGCTGCGATTTCTTTCATTGGGCGCAGGGTCGATAAGCCCGGTTACGTTTTATGTACCGGCCTGCTTTATACAATCGGCAGAACGATTGCTTATGTCATACTGGGAATCGTCCTGGTCGGCAGTATGCTGGCGGCACCGGCAGTTTCCAACTGGCTGCAAAAATATATGTACAAACTGCTCGGACCTGTCCTGATTATTACGGCTATGGTGCTGCTTGATATGCTTTCGTTTAACTCGAAGGGCAGCAACATCGGCCAATGGTGCCAGCAGCGGGCGGAAAAATTCGGATTATTCGGGGCTTTGTTTTTAGGTGCTGTTTTCGCGCTGTCTTTTTGTCCGGTATCAGCTGCTTTGTTTTTCGGCAGTCTCATACCATTATCCATAAAACACTCATCGAATATCACATTGCCCGTTGTTTACGGTATCGGGACGGCCCTGCCTGTTTTCATATTCGGCCTGCTCATCGCCGTCGGAGCCGGCTCACTTGCCAAAGCCTTCCAGAAGGTCACGCAATTCGAAATCTGGGCACGGCGCATCACCGGCATAATCTTTCTTTTAATCGGGTTCTATTTCTCATTTGCCTACACGCTGGGGATAAATCTATGACGCAAGGCCAGAGTACAAAAGGATTGAGTGTTTTTGAAAAGTATCTCACGCTGTGGGTGGGTTTGTGTATAGTCGGCGGGATAATCCTCGGTAAATTTGCCCCGGGACTGGCTGAAGCTCTCGACGCGATGGCGATTTATGTCAACAAAGCTCCCGTCGTGTCTATACCCATCGCAGTGTGTTTATTCTTTATGATGTACCCGATTATGGTCAAGATAGATTTCGCCGAGGTGCTAAGGGCAGGCAAAAGCATCAAGCCGGTCGGCCTGACACTTTTTGTCAACTGGGCGATAAAACCGTTTACTATGTACGCAATTGCATTGTTCTTTCTGGGTACATTATTTTACGGATTCATCGGGCCTGACGCGGTAGATTTGGTAAAGATGCCGTTCGGCCTGGATTTGCCGGTCGGGGCAACTTACGGCGTCGGAAAAGTCGTCGAGGTCGGAGCAATAAAAATGCTCGAAGTGCCGCTGTGGCGCAGTTACCTGGCTGGATGTATTCTGCTGGGTATAGCGCCGTGTACGGCGATGGTGCTGGTCTGGAGTTATCTTGCCAAAGGCAATGACGGTCATACACTGGTAATGGTAGCTATCAACTCTCTTACAATGCTCGTGCTGTATGGTTTTCTCGGCGGATTCCTTCTCGGCGTTGGAAAACTGCCCGTACCGTGGCAGGCCTTGTTTTTGTCAATTGCGATTTACGTGGCGCTGCCGTTAGCGGCCGGTTATTTCTCCCGCAGATTGATTATCGCTCACAAGGGCCGGCAGTGGTTCAGCGAAAAGTTTTTACACGTACTCACTCCTGTTACAATTATTGCACTTCTTGTGACATTAGTCTTATTATTCTCTTTCAAAGGCAGGATGATTCTTTCAAATCCGCTGACGATTCTCTGGATTGCGATTCCGTTGTTCATTCAGACAAACGTTATTTTCTGGCTAACTTACGGTCTGGCAAAAGTCCTCAACTTAAAATACACCGACGCGGCGCCTTCGGCGATGATAGGGGCGTCGAACCACTTCGAGGTTGCTATTGCTACAGCGACGATGCTGTTCGGCCTGTCTTCGGGAGCGGCCCTTGCAACCGTTGTCGGCGTTCTTATCGAGGTGCCGGTAATGCTTATGCTCGTGCGGATATGCCTGCGAACAAAAAGCTGGTATAGAATCGGTTAATTGGTGAGTAGTTAAATGGTTAATTGGTAAAGTTATTCAATTTGACTGATTTTCAATTGTCATGCTGAGCGAAGCGAAGCATCTGGCCTTAGAACGGGCTTTTCGTGCTGTCGCAGCTTTGAGATTCTTCGCTGCGCTCAGAATGACAGACAGCGTATCTGCTTGTCAATTCCGAAGTTATTCGAAAGTCAGTCAAGATGAGTAAAGTTAGATTTCGTCCCAAGGGTTACAATTAACCAGTTAACCAGTTAATAAATTAACTTTTAATGCACTGCTTCTTTTGATTTAACATATTGGTTTATTTTGGTATAATAACAATTAACGGAGCTGACAAGTAAATACGGGGGCGATTAGGTATCGACCGGATGGCGGATCGATAAGCTGCGTGCCCAGGACGCCGGTTGGCCTGGCTAATCATCCGGCACCAAACTTAATTGGCACTAGCCAATATCGTCTGGCTGCTTAAAGCAGCCCGTTCTTCCTGCCATTGCCTGCGGGGCAGGAAAGGGCGTCACAACAGCAGGCTGCTCCTGACGGTTGCTCGGGCCTGAGGGAAAAGATTAATTCTGAGCTAATCGACTTCGGAGCCTGTCGCTCGGCGCCGAACGAGGTGAAAGCTTCAATAGAACGACTACGCGTGTAGATGCTTATTGTGAAACATCTCGGGACGGGGGTTCGAGTCCCCCCGCCTCCATTCGGCTCGCTTCGCTCGCTCATGGCAGGCCGTTTTGTATTTTGGAGTACCCCTGGAGAATTTAATAAAGTGAAGATTTAAAGAATATGCCCCTGAAAACTTATCCAACTATAGGCTGCTGCGGCCTCGATTGCGGCTTATGCCCAAGATTCTATACAGAAGGACATTCAAGATGTCCCGGGTGTGCCGGACCTGATTTTTTCAACAAGCACCCGTCCTGTTCTTTTATAACCTGTTGTGTTAAGAAGAAGAATCTCGAAGTTTGTGCCGAATGTGCCGAATTTCCATGTTCTAAATTCAAAAGTGACGAGGAATACAAGCAGTTACAAGAGTCTTCTTCCTACCCGTCGAGCAAAAAAGTTATACCGAATCTGGATTTTATCAGAGAACATGGAATTGAAAAATTCATAGAACAGCAGAGAAGTCGAATTAAATTACTGGAAACAATGATAGAGAATTTTAACGACGGAAGGTCGAGGAGTTTTTTCTGCAAGGCAGCAGCTTTGCTTGATTTAACAAGCCTGACAAGCTCATTAGATCAAGCGGCCCGGAAAATCAAAACAGATAAAATCAAACAAAATGATGTTAAAAATAAGGCACAAATTCTTAAAGAAATCATTATAAAAACCGCTTTCAAAGAAGGTTTAGAATTAGTTAAGAAGAAATAAAGAAAATTTGCCGCCAAAGAAAACCTGAAATCGTCCTTTTCGTTTCCGCTTCAAAGCGAGGCGGGCGGGGATTCGAGCCTGACCGCCTCCATTTTAATAAGAGAATTTATACTTTTTGTGGAGGGGAAAATTCCTGTGCCCGGCCGGACTTAGCATCAGTTACTCAGGTCCGAAAAATCATCACAAATAGCAGGTCATTCAGGGAACATATTTCACTTTTGCTGAATAAAGACACATAAATAAAATCTTTTGACAAAATAGGTCTTTTCCCTTATAATAAACCTGCTTTGAAGCTCCAATGAAGTTTTCATACGACGGTGTTTGTTGCTGGGGGAAGAGAGGGGCTGGATATTATAGTCTTGGGGAAATTGTTGTGTTTCCTAATATCATTCATTCAGGGAGGTGGTTGCGGCATCGTGTTAATCTTCCGATTCCGCTTCGTTCCATCGAAAGATTGAGATATTGGGTTGTATGTAAATGCCATCATCAAACCGAGACCAAAAATAAGTGGCATCCCAATAGTGTTTAATGTGTTTTTTGTCTTTTTTTTAGAAGGTCGGGAAGACGAAAAAAATACAAACAATTTTAATGGTGGTTGCGTTGACCTCCGCGGCACAGGCGACGATGGTAACAATCGACTCCACCACGACCTTTCAGACGATTGAAGGTCTGGGCGGGGCGATTACCTTCTATGATAGCTGGCTCACAAGCCATCCCTACAAGCAGGAAATTTATGACTATGCTTTTGCCGGGCTGAATCTTTCGATGCTGCGGCTGGCGAACTGGTACCGTTACGAGGAAAACTTCTCCCCAGCGGCGGCCGACATCGTGGCCAACGCCAATCAGCGACTGGGACATCCTGTTCAGATTCTCATGAGCTCATGGGCACCTCCGGGATTCCTCAAGGAAAATGGAGAGACCGGCAACGGAGGCACGCTAAGACAAGTCGATGGTGCCTACGACTATGTCGGCTTTGCCGACTATTGGTACGATTCACTTCAAGTTTATGCCCAAAATGGTGTCCATCCAACCTGGATCAGCATCCAAAACGAGCCGGGTTGGTGGGCTGGATATGATTCCTGTCAATTCAATCCATCTGAAGCTCCGTATGGGCTGCCCGAAGGAGATCCGAGTGAATGGATTGTCAGAAGTCGTGCAAGCTATGCATTAGCGATGGACGCCGTGTTTCAAAGGATATCGAGCGACATTAAGATATTAGCGCCGGAAACTCTTGGCCTGTACGGCGACGCAGCTTCATATAAGGACTATGTGGCGGAACTGAATCCCGACCACTTTTATGGAATGGCGCACCATCTCTATGGCGGCAGCACGGACGGTACTCCGGACGGATATATTCCCGTGTTCAACACTTTGACCACCATTCAACCGAATAAGCCGCGGTTCATGACTGAATTTGGCTTGGATGGCATGATTGAATCCGCAAACCTGATTCATAACTCTTTGGTTTACGAGATGGTGAGCGGCTACAATCACTGGAGTCTGGTCTGGCCGGACGGCGGGATGGTCGTGATGGAGGGAGTTCCTTGGGACCCCGCCACGTGGACGAATGAGAAAGGCTATCATCTCAACCCGTCCTATTGGTCTATGAAGCATTTTTCGTATTACATAACCCCCGGATTCAGGCGAGTGGAAGCCGACTCCAGCGACCCCGACGTTCTGGTATCGTCCTACCTTTCGCCAGATGATTTCCGGCTGGTCGTCGTGCTCATCAACCGGAGCACGAGCACGCCCGCAACAGTGACTTTGGATGCCGGTTCCTTTGCATACGACTACTCGAGTGTTTATCAAACCGCAGGCCCAAATTACTTCGAGTCGCTCGGTCCAATCGCCAGCTCTCAATTAACACTGCCTGTGTCATCGCTTACCACGGTCCTCCTGGATAAGGGCGTGTCAGTTGGTCCCGCGACCAATCCGTCGCCCGTCAACGGCGCGACAGAAGTCTCCACCAATACTATTCTGACTTGGTCGCCTGGAATAAACGCAATGAACCACGCGATATATTTGGGAATGGATTACAATGATGTAAACAATGCCACGCCGGCTTCGCCGGAATATCAAGACACTGTTTTCACCAACAGTTTTACGCCAACGGCGCTTACTTCAAGGACGACCTATTACTGGCGCGTGGATGAAATCGCCTACTCCAGCTCCAATTACGGTTCGGTCTGGTCTTTTAGTACCACGCAGCCAGTGCCGGTAGCACACTTGATGTTTGATGAAACCAGCGGTACTACCGCATCCGATGCCACCGGGAACGGATGGACAGGCACTCTCGTCAACGGCCCGCTTTGGACGTCAGGCAAGTTCGGCAACGCCGTGGAACTTGACGGGACGGACGACTATGTCAGCCTGCCTTCCGGCGTGGTTGACGGCCTGACTGATTTCACTATCTCCGTATGGGTTCGCCTTGATACTATCAGCGACTGGTCACGCATATTTGATTTCGGGACAGGCACATCGGTGAATATGTTCCTGACGCCGCGTAACGGCTCGACGGGCACGGTACGTTTCGCCATCACCACCGGCGGAGCCGGCGGAGAACAGCGAATCAACGGCAGCGCCGCACTTGCGACGGGTGTCTGGACGCATGTGGCCGTCACGCTCAGCGGCAATACGGGTATTCTTTACGTCAATGGTGATGAAGTCGGACGCAACAGCACGATGAGCCTCACTCCGGGTTCACTCGGCGTCACTACGCAAAACTATATCGGCAAGTCTCAATACGACGACCCTCCCTCTGATGGTTGTTTTGATGACTTTCTCCTCTACTCGAATGCCTTGAGCGCCGCGGAGGTGGCGGAGCTGGCGAACGGCATAACTACCTGCCAGGAAGTAAAGAGCTTCGGCTACAGACTGCCGGCGGATTTAAACGGCGATTGCCAAATTGACCTGTCGGATTTGAATTTACTGGTCAATCAATGGCTGTCAATCAGCCCACAGGCCGTAGCACCCAATTACTCTCCGGACCTGGTGGTAGATGACAATATCAATTTTGCTGACTTTGCAGCAATGGCCGGGCAATGGCTTCTCTGCAACGACCCCGAGAGCGCAGGCTGCATCGCGAATTGGTAGAAAGTGGAATATGCAGACTACAGAAATATTAACTTTAGACAGAGGTGAATGAAAATGAAACATGTCTCAAACAGAACGGTTTACACAAACATAACAAAAGTATTCGTTGCGGCCGTTGTCTGCTTTACGGCTTTTTTGGCACGAGCGGATTATCCGATTATGTCGCAGCACTACGCCGCCGACCCCACCGCTGTTGAATGGAATGGGCGGCTGTACGTTTATTGCTCGAATGATGAAGAGAACAACGATACCGATTATCTCATGGATTCCATTGTCTGTTTCTCGACGGACGATTTGAAGAACTGGACCGACCACGGAATAGTTTTCGATTCAGACGAGTTGTCGTCCTGGTATTCAGGTACGGCGTGGGCGCCGTGTATCGTCCTGAAGGACAACCAGTTCTATTTGTATTACGGAGACGCCTACTGGGGCATCAGCGTAGTGAAAAGCAGTTCCCCGACCGGACCGTTTACCGCTCCAAAGAATAACCTGGTAGTTAAGCGAGAAAGCCTTTCGGGGGGGACCCCCGGTGCGGACAGCGAATGGTTATTCGACCCCGGTGTGTTTGTTGACGATGACGGCACGGTGCATCTGTTTTTCGGCGGGGGAGGCGCCAATCAGGCACGCTATATCCAGCTTAATTCAAATATGTATGACGCCATCGGCTCGGCGGTCACAATAGAATTTCCGGATTTCTTCGAAGCATCTCATATGCATAAATACAACGGCGTTTATTATTATTCATACGCTGATAATTATGACAGTGACTATACCGACCCGCCGCCGACGCCAGGGTCCCAGATTGGGTATATGACCAGCTCAAGCCCTTCGGGTCCGTTTACGTATCGGGGTGTAGTCCTTGGGACGCCGCCTACTAACTTCGGAAATAACAATCACCATACGTTATTCACTTATCAGGGACAATGGTATTGTGTATATCACAACCGCTATCAGGCAGATCTCGACGGAGTTGCTGTCGGCACGCATCGAAACATCTGCCTGGACCGACTGTATTATAATACGGACGGAACGATGCAGCAGGTTGTCTGTACCCAGGACGGTCTGCCCCAGTTGAAGAATTTTGACCCGTATGTCGAAGTCGAAGCAGAGACGTTAGCCGCACAGAGCGGTGTCAGAACCGAATCCTGCTCCGAAGGCGGTATGAATGTGACTTCGATTTCCAACGGAGACTGGATACGCGTTCGCGGG
>Ga0315536_1001398_pt1 | contig 12092 bp, 10 predicted proteins | sample SalMarSW160230MG_FD_203093 | JGI IMG/M metagenome (GOLD analysis project Ga0315536, IMG submission 203093) | Salt marsh sediment microbial communities from the Plum Island Ecosystem LTER, Massachusetts, United States - Salt Marsh Sediment SW1602-30 ... | reverse complement strand
GTCAGCCGCAGGCGGCTCAACGTGCCGCCCACCTCCTCCCTGACCAGCGCCTGGGCAGTGGTGATCGTGATGAACATGATCCCGAAGACGATGATCCCCCCCACCCCGAAGTCGAAATCGGACAGGGTGCCCGTGCCGGGCAGGAAGCTGTAGTCGACGACGGCGGCGGGTGGTCTCCCGGCGGCCTGGTCGGCAAAGGCGCGCACCAGCCCTTCGACGAAGCTTTGGGCGAAGATGGTGCTGTCCGAGGTCGTATCGCCGATAATGATCACCTCGGCAGGACTACCGGTGCCATGGGTGGCCTGGAGGACGCGCTCGGAGAAATCGGGGGGGATCACGATCAGCAGCGCTGCCTTATGCTCTCGTAAGGTGATCTCCGCGGCGCGCTGGCTGGCGACCGGCACCACCTCGAAGACCGGCTGGCCCTCGTATTCGGCCCCGCGCAGCGCCTCGACCAGCGCCTCGCCGCCCTGCCCGCTGTCCTCGTCGCGCACCAGGACGGTGAGATACCCGGACAATCCCTGCCGTGTCCCGCCGAAGGCCAGGTAATAAAAGGCGATCAGCAGCGCCGGGAAGAGGAAGATCAGGGCGGGCAGGATCGGCTCCCGGATCAGCTCCAACAGTGTCTTTCGGGCGATGCTCAGCGTTTTCATGCCGACTCGGAGCCGATGCCCTCTATGATCAGGTCGAGCAGCGCCTCCAGGACCCGCTCGGAGGAGATGCCCTTGTCAACGACCTGGAAATACGTGTTCAGATAGGGCAGCAGTTGCCCATCGCCGACGGCGATCATCAGGGCGTGGATCAGGCGCGTGGTGGCCTGCAGGTCGACCCCGGCCCGAATCTCGCCGCGCGACACTGCCTGGGCGAGTATCTCCTGCACCATGTCCCGGAGCGTGTCGGCGATGGGCCGCACCACCCGCTCGGCGAGTGCTGGGTCGCCCTGGTAGGCCGCGCGCAGGAAGAACTGGATCAGGCCGACCTGGGTCTGGCTCCATCCCACGCCGCCGATCAGGTAGGACGCCAGCGCGTCGCGCAGGGGCAATTCGGCGAGATAGGGGCGAAAGCTCTCGAAAGTGTCGACGGTATACCGCACGCACAGTGCGATGGCGAAGTCGAGCAGCCCATCCCGGTGGTCGAAATAGGTGTAGAGCGACCCGACCGACACCCCGGCCCGCTGCGCAACCTGCTTGATGTTGAGGGCGGTCGGCCCTTTTTCCAGGGCTTCCTCCAGGATGGCATCCAGGATGGCCTGCTGGCGCTCCGGGTCGAGCCGCCGGAAGGTGCGAGTCACCAGCCCCTCTCGCTCTAAATGCAGGATGTGGGAGTAGATTGGCTCCCAGACAGACCTCTCCATGGTTATGAACCTCCGGTTCATATTATATGAAAACTCAGTTCACCGGTCAAGCGGGGCGCGGCTCCCTGCTTTGACACGTTTCCTGGTGAATGATAGACTGCGCTTGCAGAGGGGATACGCAAGGAGGGATGATGTGATCGTAACACGGGAACGGATCGAGCAGCGCGAGCGGGAGATGCTCGCACCCTACGCGCTCAAGAGCGGGGACAGCCAGGGCCGCGAATACCCTGAGGACGAGCCTCAACACCGCACAGCCTTCCAACGTGACCGCGACCGGGTGTTACACACCACCGCCTTTCGCCGCCTGGAATACAAGACGCAGGTCTTTGTCAACCACGAAGGGGACTACTACCGCACGCGCCTGACGCACACGCTCGAAGTGGCCCAGATCGGGCGGACGCTGGCCCGGATTCTGGGCGGAAACGAGGACCTGATCGAGGCGATCTGCCTGGCCCATGATCTGGGGCACTCGCCCTTCGGCCATTCGGGGGAGATGGTGCTGGGTCGCCTGATGGAAGGGCACGGCGGGTTTGACCACAACCGGCAGACGCTGCGGATCGTCACGCAGTTAGAGCGGCGCTATGAGGATTTCCCCGGCCTGAACCTGACCTATGAGATGCGCGAGGGGATCGTCAAGCACGAGACCGAGTACGACGTCAGCTCGGCGGAGGACTACGAGCCGGAGAAGCGGGCCAGCCTGGAAGCGCAGATCGCGAACGTTGCCGACGAGCTGGCCTACACCGCCCACGATCTGGACGACGGGCTGTATGCCGGGCTGATCAGGCCCAGGCAGCTTGACGGGATCGGCCTGTGGGAGCTGGGCAAGCGGGAGATCGGGTTCAAATCAACCGAGTTCGACGAGCTGACCCGCCATCGGCTGATCCGGCGCTTGATCGGCATCCTGGTGCGCGACCAGGCGAGCGCCACCCACGCCCGGCTGGCAAAAGCCGATCCTCAGTCCGCCGAGGCCCTACAGCGCCTGCCCCACAACGTGATCGGCCACAGCGACGAGATGGGGGAAATGGTGCGCGAGCTAAAAAACTTCCTCTACGCGAACATGTACAACCATTACCGCGTGGTGCGGATGGCCCAGAAGGCAGAGCGGACGCTGACCCAGTTGTTTGAGGCTTATCTGGTCGAACCGGCCCAGCTCCCCGACTCGGCCCGGGCGCGGCTGGCGGAGGGCGGCCACTCGTTGGAGCGGGTGGTGTGTGATTACATCGCCGGGATGACCGACCGCTTCGCGTTAGAGGAGTATCGGAAATTATACGATCCGATGACGCGGCCTTGACATGGGCGGGATTTTGCGTAATCCTATCGAACCCGGCAGAGAGACATGAGCGAGCGGCAGTTCTGGATAGGGTTCAGCCTGGTGAGCGGCGTCGGCCCGGCGCGTGTTCGGCTGCTGCTGGAGCGCTTTAGCACGCTCGGCGATGCCTGGAGGGCCGGGGCCAGCGACCTGCGTGAGGCCGGGTTGGATCAACGGGCGCTCGACAGCCTGCGTGAGACCCGCGAGCGAGTCGACCTGGACGGCGAGATGGCCCGGCTGGACAAGCTGGGCATCGCGGTGCTGACCTGGGAGGACGAGGACTACCCGGCACTGCTTGGCCAGCTTCGGGAGATCGACCACGCGCCGCCGGTCATCTACCTGCGGGGAAGCCTTTCCCCGGAGGATGAATGGGCGCTGACCGTCGTCGGCACGCGCTCGGTCTCGGCTTATGGGCGGCAGGTTGCCTATCGGCTCGTCGGGGAGCTGGCAGCAAACGGCCTGACGATCGTCAGCGGGCTGGCGCGGGGGGTGGATGCCGAGGCGCACCGCGCCGCGTTAGAGGTCGGCGGGCGGACGATCGGCGTGCTGCCCTGCGGGCTGGATACGATCTATCCCCCGGAACACCGGAACCTGGCGGCGCAGATTATCCAGAACGGTGCGTTGATGAGTGTCTTTCCGTTGGGCACCCCGACGCGGAAACAGGTCTTCCCGGCGCGCAACCAGGTGATGAGCGGGCTGGGACGTGGGGTGCTGGTCATCGAAGCGGGGAAGAAGAGTGGGTCGATGCTCACCGTCGCCAGCGCCCTGGAACAGGGGCGCGAGGTGTTCGCCGTGCCGGGGAACATCACTTCCCAGGGCAGCGGCGGCACCAACCGGCTCGTGCAAGATGGCGCGCACCCCGTGCTCTCCGCCCAGGACGTGCTGGAAGTGCTCAACCTGGATCGGGTGGTGCATTTCAGCGCCGCGCGGGCCAGCCTGCCGTCGATGAGCGAGCACGAGTCGGCAGTGTATGGATGTCTCTCGGACGACCCGCTGTATATTGACGCCCTGGTGCAGCAGTGCGGGATGCCCGTCGACCAGGTCAGCAGCGCGCTGACGATGCTGATGCTGAAGGGGATGGCGCGCGAGGTCGAGCATATGACGTACGTGCGGCATTAGTGGATTGCACACGCTGATTACGGAGCACAAGTTAAGGGGCTGATCATTGGATAAGGCTTACGCACTCATCATGGCCGGGGGGGCGGGGACGCGCCTCTGGCCGCTCAGCCGCAAGCGCCAGCCTAAACCGCTGCTGCCGCTGGTGGAGCGGGCACGCTCGATGTTCACCATCTCGGTCGACCGGCTGCACCCGCTCTTTCCACCGGAGCGGATCCTGGTGGTGGCTGGTCCGGCGTTGACTGAGCAGCTCAAGGAGCACGCGCCTGACCTGCCGGAGGAGAACTTCATCGTCGAGCCGGAGGGGCGCGACACCGCCCCGGCGGTTGGCCTGGGCGCAATCCACATCCGGCAGCGCGACCCGGATGCGATTATGGCCGTGCTGACCGCCGATCATCACATCACCGATGAGGCTATGTTCCGCAAAGTGCTCGACGTGGCCTGCCGGATGGCCCTGGAAGGGAACGTCGTCACCCTGGGGATCGAGCCGGAGTTTCCGTCCACGGGGTTCGGCTACATCGAGCGCGGGGAAAAGGTCAGGACGGTGGATGGCGTGGACGTCCACATCTTGCGGCGCTTCACCGAAAAACCGGCGCAGGATGTCGCTGAATCTTATCTGAAAACTGGCAAATATAGTTGGAACAGCGGTATGTTTATTTGGCCCGTCCGGCGTGTGATGGCTGAATTTGAGCGGCACGCCCCTGGGTTATACGAGCCGCTTGAGCAGATCGCCGGAGCGATCGGGCAGCCTGATTACCAGGCACGTCTTGAGGCTGCCTGGGCGGGCATGAAGCGTATCTCCGTCGACTACGCGCTGATGGAGCACGTCCAGGGCGCGGCGCTGGTGATCCCGACTCGGATGGGGTGGAGCGACATTGGTAATTTTGGGGCGCTCTACGACATCTTATCAGAGCAGGCTGGCGGTGATGTCGTCCACAGCGGCTGCGAGCCGATTGTGATCGACGGAAGCCGCACGCTGGTCTTCAGCGACCGGCTGGCGGTGACGATCGGGGTCGAGGACCTGGTGATCGTCGATACGGATGACGTGCTGTTGATCTGCCGCCGCGACCGGGCAGAGGATGTCAAACAGGTCGTAAATAAGTTAAAAGAGGACAAGCGGAACGACTACTTATGAGTGAATCATTCACGGCTTATTGTGTAAAGTGTAAAACCAAGCGCCCCCTGGAGAATCCCAGAGCGGAATATACCAGGAGCGGGCAGCCCGGCACGCGAGGCACCTGCCCGGTGTGTGGCACTTCCCTGTACCGGATGGGACGCACACCCGCCCATGACGACGTGCCGCCGCCGGAGATAGTTGAAAAACCCCGGCGTTCGAAGAAGGCAAAGGTGTCAAAAGCAAAAAAGAAGAAGAGCGTGCAGTCGTCGAGCAATCACAATACCTCGCATCGCCGGGGCAAGCTGGTGATCGTTGAGTCACCTGCCAAGGCGCGCACGATCGAGAACTACCTGGGTAAGGGCTACAAAGTGAGGGCGTCGGTCGGGCACGTGCGCGACCTGCTGCGCTCGAAGCTCTCGGTCGACGTCGAGAATGATTTCCAGCCCCATTACCGGGTGCCGAATGACAAGCGTGATGTGGTCAAAGAGCTGAAGGCAGCGGCGGCCAAGGCCAAGGAGGTCTACCTGGCAACGGACGCCGACCGGGAGGGCGAGGCGATTGCCTGGCACCTGACGGAAGTGGCCGACATCGACGAGGAGCAGATCCGGCGGGTGGTGTTCTACGAGATCACCAAGGACGCGATCCAGGAGGCGTTTGCCAACCCGCGCGGGATCGACATGGACAAGGTGAACGCGCAGCAGGCACGGCGCATTCTCGACCGGCTGGTGGGCTACGAGCTTAGCCCGCTGCTCTGGGACAAGGTGCGGCCCCGGCTTTCGGCGGGGCGTGTGCAGTCGGTGGCGGTGCGGCTGGTCGTCGAGCGGGAGCGGGAGATCGAGAGCTTCGTCCCCGAAGAGTACTGGACGATCGACGCCGAGTTGGCCCGCGCGGACGAGCGGGAGCGACCCGACCGGGTGAGCTTCCTGGCACGGCTGTTCCGGATCAACGGGGAGAAGGTGCACCTGCCCACCCAGGGCGAAGTAGGGCCGATCCTGGCCGACCTTGAGCGCTGCGCATACCTGGTCGACGACGTGCAGTATGGGGAGCGCAAGCGCAGCGCAGCGCCGCCCTTCACCACTAGCACCCTTCAGCAAGAGGCGTCCCGGCGGTTAGGCATGACGGCCCGCCGAACGATGCGTCTTGCCCAGCAGCTTTATGAGGGGGTTGACATCGGTAGCGGCGGTGTGGTCGGTCTGATCACCTATATGCGTACCGACAGCACCCACATTGCCGACCAGGCCCAGGCCGAGGCCCGCCAATATATCGCCCAGCATTATGGGGGCGAGTATATTCCCGATCGGCCCAACGTCTACGGGAAGAAGGCCAAGGGTGCTCAGGAGGCTCACGAGGCGATCCGCCCGACGAGCGTCAACCGCACGCCGGAGTCGCTCAAGCCCTACCTGAACCGCGACCAGTTACGCCTGTACAGGCTGATCTGGGAGCGGTTCATCGCCAGCCAGATGGCCCCCGCCGTCTACGATACGATCCGGGTGGACGTGCTGGCCGGGCTGCCCGGCACCGCCCGCGAGCAGATGCCTTACCTCTTCCGGGCGACAGGTTCCACGCTGCGCTTCGCCGGTTTTCTGGCCGTCTACGTGGACGTGAAGGACGAGGATAACGGGGAGGAGGACGATCTGGACAGGCAGTTCCCCGATCTGGAGAACGGGCTGCCCCTGGACTTGCTCAACCTGTTACCTGAGCAGCACTTCACCCAGCCGCCGCCGCGTTACAGCGAGGCGTCGCTGGTCAAGGCGTTGGAGGAGTTTGGCATCGGGCGACCGAGCACCTATGCCTCGATCTTGAACACCATCCAGCAGCGTGGCTACGTCCATCGGGAGGATAAGCGCCTGCACCCGACCGAGGTGGGGTTCGTCGTCAACGACCTGCTGGTCGAGAATTTCGACCAGATCGTCGATGTGGGTTTCACCGCCGAGATGGAGGATGCGCTCGACCGGGTCTCGACCGGCGAGCAGGACTGGGTGCCGATGCTGCACGAGTTCTACCAGGACTTTAAGGCCGATGTCGACCGGGCATTTGAGCGCGTGCCCAACGTCGAGCTGGGCAACGAGGAGATCGGGCGGGCCTGCCCGAAATGCGGCAGCCCGCTGGTGATCCGCTGGGGGCGCTATGGGAAGTTCATCGGCTGCTCGACCTTCCCCACTTGCCGCCATACCGAGCCTTGGCTGGACTACATCGGCGTGCCCTGCCCGGAGTGCGGCAACGAGCTGGTCGAGCGCAAGACGCGCAAAGGGCGCACCTTCTACGGGTGCTCGACCTATCCAGAGTGTGAGTGGACGAGCTGGAAGCGCCCGCTGGCGATCCCCTGCCCGGTTTGTGGCGGGATGCTGCTCGTGCAGAACAAGGAATGGGCGCAGTGCATGGCCTGCGAGGAGCAAGTGCGGCTGGACACCCTGCCGGAGGCGGCTGCCGAGGGGCAGGCCGATACGGCGTAGCCCGATAAACTTCGTCTTACTATCGACAGGCCGCCTATCTGGGCGGCCTTTTGATTCTAGCCGGATGGCTCAGCGGTAGAGGTCAAGCTCAGGGGGGCGGTTCAGGTCGGCAGCGCGGGCCTGCTCGTCAATGGGGTAGCTGAGGCCGCGCACGATCACCACCGGGACGGCCTCCGCGCCCTGGCCCATCACCAGCCCGGCAGCGGCGGCCAGCTCGTCGGCGAAGCCCACTTCGGTGACCCGCAGCTTCGTGCCGAACAGGTCGGGCTGGCCGCGCAAATCTCGGAGCGCGGGCAGGCCCGCCGCGCCAATCGCCACGCCAACCGTGCCCAGCCGGAACGGCCTGCCATGGCTGTCGCTGATCACGACGGCGACCGTGGCCTGGAAGCGGTCGGTAAGCCCCTGGCGCAGCAGTTCCGCCGAGCGGTCGGGTTCTTGAGGGAGCAGCAGACGCCACTGCTCGCCGGGGCGGGCGTTCGAGTGGTCGATTCCCGCGTTGGCGCAGACAAAGCCCAGCCGGTGCTCGGCGATCAGCACGCCCTCGCGCAGGCGGGAGATGCGTGACGATTCGCTCAGGATCAGCGCCACCTCGCGCGGGTCTTTGCCGCATTGATCGGCGACCCGCCTGGCTTCGTCGTCAGGAGTGATGGTGTCGAGGTCAGCCCAGCGGCCCTCGGCCTTGGAGACGATCTTGGAGGTGACGACCAGCACGTCGCCGCCCTCCAGGCCGAGTCCGGCCCGCTCCAACGCCGCCTCGATCAGCGCGGCCAGGTCGTCACCCGTCTTGACCAGGGGGATGCCCGGCACCGGGATCAGTTGAACGCCATCCATGCTGTCCCCACTGCGTAATGTGCTTCTTACCTATCCGAAATGAGCTAAGCGAATTTACGGATAGGTTTTTAATCCAGCCCCGTGATCCGGATGCCCGCGCCTTTGACCTTGTAGCGCCGGTTGATGCTCACCAGTACCGGCGTCAGGCTCTCGGCGGTGACGGCGTTTGCCAGTGGCCCGGCGTCGATGCCGCGCATTCCGGCGGCCTCCGCCAGGTCGATCACCACCTGTTTGGCCTCCTCGTCGTCGCCGGTGACCAGTATGTCGCAGTCGACCTGGCGTTCCAGGTCTTTCAGATGGACGGCAGACACGTTTTGAAAGGCGGAGACGACCCGCACGCCCTCGCCGAGCAGGGCCTGGGCTTCCTGCGCCGCCGAGCCGCCCTCCGGCAGCGTGACGGTTCGGATCGCCGGGGGCCGGAGCGGGACGGTCAGGTCGATCAGGATTTTGCCCTGCACCTGGTCTTTGACGTTTTCCAGCGTGGGCTGGTGGGCGGTGTATGGGACCGAGAGCACCACGATATCGGCCCGTTCGGCAGCCTGGGCGTTGAGCAGGCCATCGACCACTTCCAGGCCAAGCAGCAGGTTCATCTCGGCGGCGGCATGCTCGGCTTTTTCCTGAGAACGCGACCCGATCAGCACCTTATATCCGGCGCTGGCCCAGCGGAGAGCCAGCCCGCCCCCTTCGTTTCCGGTGCCTCCAAGCACGGCAAGGGTTGGTAGGTGTTCGTTGTTCACGATCTTCTTCTCCTCAAGATAGTGTGCAGGCTGAGGGATCACTGAAATGGCCGGTATGATAGCCCTTTCAGCGCAACCGGACGATGTCACTTTCTGCGAAAATAGCGGGCACCTCCAGCCCCAGCCCGGCATAGAGCGCGGGCGGCACGCCGATGTCGGCCAGATACAGTTCGCCAACCTGCTGCTCAACATCCGGAGCGCGCAAACCCTCTTTGGGCAAAGCCAAAGTCAGAGTGGCGGCTGCCTCGATCGCCAGGTTGAATACCTTCCCCGTGGTGGTATCTATCCCGGAAGGGATGTCGAGGGCCAGGATCGGACATGGCTGTGCGTTAGCCCAGCAGATCAACTCGGCAGCGCCCCCGCGTGGCGCACCCTTCAAACTATAGCCAATCACCCCATCAACTACCAGTGCAGGCGGCTCGATGGCGGGGAAATCGCCTGCCAGGGTAATGGGCAGTTCCATTCGGCGCAGGATTTCCAACTGGTGGGCGGGCACGGTCTTAAAAGAAGCGTCTGGGCGGGTGATGAGCACCTGCACCTGCGCACCATAATTATGCAGCCGCCGGGCGCAGACCAGTGCCCCGCCGCCGTTGTTGCCTGTCCCGGCGAGCACGACAACCGGTTTTTCCCTGGGGTCGCCCCCCAGGAAACGAGCGCGCGCCAAGTGTGCGAGATTGCACCCCGCGTTCTCCATCATTTGGATCAGGTCGATTCGGTAATCCTCGATCATCGCCCGGTCGACCTCGATCATCTGTTCGGTGGTCAAATAAGGGATTTCGCCGGTATAGAATGGGATGTCCATTGGCGATAACTCCGTGTGATGTTCTCACAGGCCGAGCGATGAAATGGATGCTCAATCCCGGTAAATCGCCATACACGCATCTTCGAGCACGCCGCCTATCACCTCGACCATCACCGGCGACCGCTCGACTACCTCCCTGGCGTTGATCATGATGCGGGAGAGGCCGAGCGGGGCCGTTTTTTCGATTGAAGCCCCATAGACGATCGTGCTTAGGTTGGCCCAGACGGCCAGCGAGGCGCACATCGGGCACGGCTCGCAGGTGGAGAGCAGCACCGCGCCGCTCAGGTTGATATCGCCCATCTTTCGTACTGCCTGCCGGATCGCGTTGACCTCGGCGTGCAGGCTGGGGTCGGGGCCGTCGCTCACTGTATCCCGGCCCCTGCCGATGACCTCGCTGCCCATGACGACCACCGCGCCGTACCCCTCTCGCCGGTTCCCCTCGGATTTGGAGCGGAGCGCCTCTTCGACGGCCAGCGCCATCAACGCCTCGAAATCCAGCCGGACGATCCGCTCCTCGCAGGTGTCGGCGTGGGGCCGGATGGTCTGGTAGCTGCGCAGGAAGCGCAGCTGCGGGTCGAGCCGGGAGATCAGCGCCTGGGTTGAGCGCTCGTAGACTGCCCGGCAGACGACTCTTGTATCCAGGCCGAGGCGTCCGCAGGCTTCCAGCGTGTCGCAGGGGTTGGCCGACGCCCAGATGATCTCGGTGGGGCTTTCTGATAATACCGGGACTTCGTCCTCGGCCAGACCCATGTAGTCGAAAAACAGCATCTCGAAGGCGTCGCGCGGCGACGGAGGGCGATCCGTGTCCCAGCGCCCCGCATACTGCTCGGCGTGCTGCTCGAACCAGCCCAGCCGCTTGGTGGTTACCTCGGCCTCGATGGCTCGATAGTTTTTACTCCCCAGCCGCTCGACCTGGGCCTGTATCCTGCGCTCAAACTCATCCACAGCCGTTACAGCGTGTCACGGGCGATCTTCTCATAGCGTCCCCAGGCGGCCTGGGCCAATTCGCGCGAGCGGGCGGTGATCGCGGCCTCATCGAGCGTCAGCAGTTCGCGGTCGCGCATCAGCACCCGCCCGGCGCAGATCGTGGTCGTGACCATCGACGCCTCGAAGCCGAACAGGATGTGCCAGGGCAGGTTGCCCGCTGTAAGTGGCGTGGTGGGGTGGTAGTCGACCAGGATGATGTCCGCCGCCGTGCCCGCAAGCAGCAGGCCGGGGGGCGAATCGGGGAAGAAGGTGCTGGCGAGCGCCGCGTTGTTGTGGATCGCCATCTGGACGATGTCCATCCCGTTCGCTCGGCGCGGGTCGCGGTGGGCGACCTTGTGCAGCAGGTAGGCGGTCTTCCACTCGGCCCACATGTTGTTGCCGAAGCCGTCGTTCCCCAGGCAGACCGGAATCCCCAGGCGCAGCATCCCCTCGACGTCTGCCGCCCCGACGGCGTTGTTCATGTTCGAGCGCGGCTGGTGGGTGACCCACGCCCCTTTGTCCTGGATGATCGCCATCTCGCGCGGGTCGACGTGCACGCAGTGGGCAAGAATGGTGCGCCTGTTGAGCATGCCCGCCTCACACAGCCGGTCGATGACCCGCTTCCCGGATTTCGCCAGGCTGTCGTATTCGTCCGCTTCGTGCTCGGCGACGTGGACGTGGAAGCCGGTCTGCAATCCCTCGGCGGCTTCCACGCAGGCGGCCAGGGTCTCGTCGGTCAGGGTGAGGGAGGCGTGCAGGCCGAAGGTGGCGGCGACGTTGGGGCGGCTCTCGGCGGCATTGAGGAAGCGTACGTTCTCCTCGATGCTGGCCTGGGCGCTGTCCAGGCCATAGCGGTTGGTTACCTCGTAGCACAGCACGGCGCGCAGCCCGGCCTCGTCCACGGCGTCGGCGATCACGTCGAGCGACCCGGCCAGTGCGGCAGGGCTGGCGTGGTGGTCGATCAGCGTCGTCGTGCCGTGCTTGATCGCGTCCACCAGGCAGACCAGCGCGCTGTAGCGCACGTCTTCTTCGGTCAGCGCCTGATCGAGCGGCCACCAGAGCCGCTCCAGGATTTCCGGGAAGTCTTTGGGGGCCGGGCCGGGGATCGCCATGCCGCGCGCGAACGCGCCGTAAAAATGGGTGTGGGCGCAGATGTTGCCGGGCATGATCAACTGCCCGCGCGCGTCGAGGTGCTCGGCGGGTTGGTAGCGTTCGGCCAGCACCGACGCCGGGCCGACCTCGACCACCCGCCCCTCTTCCACGTAGACCGCGCCGTTCTCAATCAGCTCGGCATCCGCCTCCCAGGTGACGGCGGTGCCGTTCGTGATCAGGAGTGAGTCTGCCATTTGATCCTCCCTTGAGTAGCGTTTCGGCAGGCCAGCAGTTTGACCTGTCGCGGATAGAGTT
>Ga0315536_1001395_pt1 | contig 12119 bp, 22 predicted proteins | sample SalMarSW160230MG_FD_203093 | JGI IMG/M metagenome (GOLD analysis project Ga0315536, IMG submission 203093) | Salt marsh sediment microbial communities from the Plum Island Ecosystem LTER, Massachusetts, United States - Salt Marsh Sediment SW1602-30 ... | reverse complement strand
GGCAAATTCATCCGCCAGAGCGGCGGCCACGGCCAGTACGGCAATATCTCTATACGGCTGGAGCCGATGGAGCGCGGCGGCGGCTTTCTGTTTGTTGACAAGGTTAAAGGCGGGGCTATTCCCAAGCAGTATATCCTGGCGGCGGAGACGGGCATTAAAGGAGCTATGGAGACCGGGGTGGTCAGCGGCTACCCCGTAGTTGATATCAAAGCCACCATCTATGATGGCAGTTATCACGAGGTTGACTCTTCAGACATCGCCTTCAAGATGGCCGGCTCGATAGCGCTGCGCAACGGCGTCACCCGGGCCAAGCCCATCATCCTGGAGCCGGTTATGAAACTAGAGGTAGTTGCACCGGATGAGTTCCTTGGTGATATAATAGGTGACCTCAACTCCCGACGGGGACATATTGAGTCTATAGAGACACGAGACGGGATGGCAGTTGTTCACGCCCTGGTACCCTTATCCGAGACCTTCGGTTATACCACCAGTCTCCGGTCACTAACTCAGGGCAGGGCGGCCCATTCCCTGGAGTTCTATCAATATGAGGAGCTGCCGGCGGAACTGGCCGACCAGATAACCGGCAAAGCCGCCGTCGGATTGAAGAGGTAATATATGCCAAAACAGAAGATAAGAATCAAGCTAAAGGGTTACGACCACAAGTTGCTCGACCTGTCGGCGGAGCAGATTGTGGCCGCCGTGGAGCGGACCGGGGCGGTGGTGGTGGGGCCGGTGCCACTACCCACCCACATCAAGCGGTTCAGCGTTATCCGTTCCCCCTTTATCGATAAGGACTCTCAGGAACAATTTGAGATCCGGACTCACAAGCGCCTGATTGATATCGTCGAGATGACCTCCAAGACCATAGACGCCCTGAGCAGCCTCAATCTACCGGCTGGAGTGGAAATAAACATCAAGCTATAGGAATAAATCATGGTTCAAGGTATTATTGGCAAAAAGCTAGGCATGGGTCAGATATTCGGCGACGACGGCAAGGTAGAAGCCTTAACCGCCATCGAGGCTGGCCCCTGCGTGGTCATACAGGTTAAGACCACAGACAAGGAAGGCTATAATGCCGCCCAGCTCGGCTTTGGAGAAAGCAAACGGCTCAACTCCCCCCAGAAGGGGCACCTCAAAAAGCTGGGGCAGTTCAAGCACCTCCAGGAGTTCAGGCTGGCCGATACCGGAGACATTAAAGTAGGCGATAAGATTGATGTCAGCCTTTTCAAAGAAGGCGACCTGGTTAATATTACCGGCGTCTCCAAGGGCAAAGGCTTTGCCGGGGTAGTAAAACGCCACCACTTTGCCGGCGGCCCCAAGACCCACGGGCAGTCCGACCGCCACCGCGCCCCCGGCTCTATCGGGTCAACTACCAGCCCGGGCCGGGTGTTAAAAGGGATGCGCATGGCCGGTCACATGGGCAATAGCCGGGTAACGGTGTGCCACCTGCAGGTATACAAAACCGACCCGGAGCGCAATCTGTTACTTATCCGGGGAGCCGTTCCCGGGGCTAAGAACGGGCTATTATTAATTAAGAAGGCGGGAGGGGAATAGCAGTGGAGGTTCCGGTCTATAGCCCCAGCGGCGAGGTCGTAAAACACATTGAGATAAGCGACGGCGTTTTTGCCGTGCCCTTTAACGAAGCGGTGGTGCACCAGGCAGTGGTCAGACAGCAGGCCAATGCCCGCCAGGGAACGTCCAGCACCAAGACCCGCGCCGAGGTTGCCGGCAGCGGCCGCAAGCTGTTCCGGCAGAAGCACACTGGAATGGCCCGGGCCGGCAACAAAAAGTCTTCACTGCGCCGGGGAGGCGGCATCACCTTCGGCCCCAAGCCCCGGAGCTACCAGCAGGACATGCCCAAAAAGATGCGCCAGCTGGCGCTGAGGTGCGCCCTGTCGGCCAAGACCAGAGACGAGGAGCTCAAGGTCCTGGAAGAGTTCAAGCTCGACCAGCCCAAAACCAAACAGATGGCCGTAATTTTAGTGGCGCTGGGGATAGACTCCACCGTCCTTATCGTGACCGGTGCGCCGGAGGAAAATATAATCAAGTCAGCCCGCAACTTGGCCGGGATTAAGACCCTGCCGGCCAATATACTCAACGTGGTTGACATCCTGTCATATAAGATGTTATTGATGACGGAGTCGGCGGTGCGCAAGGCGGAGCAGCTGTGGGGCCCCCAGAAATCGGAGATTTCTGGGGTAAAGCTGGGGGGAGGCGGTAATGCATCTGTATAGGGTATTACACCGCCCGTTGATAACCGAGAAGAACTCGGCCCTTCAGGCCCAGGGCAAATATGCCTTCAAGGTCGCCGAAGAGGCCAATAAGGAACAGATTAAACAGGCGGTGGAGAAAGCTTTCAAGGTCACCGTCACCGGGGTCAATGTGATGACTGTGGCCGGCAAGAGGCGCCGGATGCGGGGCCGAGAAGTGATGAGCCCGTCGTGGAAGAAGGCTCTGGTCACTTTGAAGCCCGGCGACAAGATAGAACTATTTGAGGGGGTATAGGTGCCACTAAAGCAATATCGTCCAACTTCACCCGGCCGGCGGAGCATGACTGGCTCTAGCTTTGAGGAAATAACCAAAAGCAAGCCGGAGAAATCGCTGCTGCTGCCCCTCAAGAAGAAGGGCGGGCGCAGCAACCAGGGGAGAATCACCGTCCGCCACCGCGGCGGCGGCGCCAAGCGCCGGCTGCGCATAATAGACTTTAAAAGAGATAAGCCCGGCGTACCGGGCCGGGTAGCGGCTATTGAATACGACCCCAACCGCTCCGCCCGTATCGCCCTTATTTTCTATGCCGATGGGGAGAAGCGTTACATCCTGGCCCCTAACGACCTAAACGTTGATGATGTCATAAAATCAGGCGAGGGTGCCGAGTTAAAACCGGGCAACGCCCTGCCCCTAAAGCTAATACCCACCGGGACGATGATACACAATATTGAGATGCAGCCGGGTAAAGGGGGGCAACTGGTACGCAGTGCCGGAGCCGCCGCCCAGCTAATGGCCAAGGAAGGCGAATACGCTCTAATCAGAATGCCCTCCAGCGAGGTGCGGCGTATCCGCAGCAACTGTCTGGCCACAATCGGGCAGGTGGGCAATCTTGACCACCGCAGTATCAGCCTGGGCAAAGCCGGACGCAAACGGTGGATGGGCATACGACCCACGGTGAGAGGCTCGGCGATGAACCCTCGCGACCACCCCCACGGTGGGGGTGAAGGCAGATCCCCGATAGGAATGCCCGGACCCAAGACACCCTGGGGTAAACCGGCTTTAGGCTACCGGACACGCAAGTCTAAGCCTGGAGATAAGATGATAGTCAGGCGCAGGGGGAAGTGACCCAATGTCAAGGTCAACTAAAAAAGGCCCAGCCGTTGATGCCAAACTGATGAAAAAGGTCGAGGCACTGATGCATGCTGATGAGAAGATGGTGATAAAGACCTGGGCTCGCTGGTCTACCATCACACCCAAGATGGTGGGACTCACCATCGGTGTCCATGACGGGCGGAGGCATGTGCCCATCTATGTCACGGAAAACATGGTGGGGCACAAACTGGGCGAGTTCGCTCCGACCCGAACCTTCCGGGGGCACGTGGGCAGGGGCGAGAGAAGCGCCCAGCGGAAAAAGTAGGCCATAAATGGAAGTCAGAGCAATATCTAAAGATACCGGTATCTCGCCACGCAAGGTGCGCCCGCTGGTGGACATGGTACGGGGTAAGAAGGTAGAGGAGGCACTATCCCTGCTCAAATTCACCCCCACCCCTACCGCCAGGGTGGTGGCCAAGGTGGTGAAATCGGCGGCGGCTAATGCCGAGAATAACTTCCAGATGGACCCCGCCGATTTAAAGATTGTAGGCATCTTTGCCGATGAGGCTAGAACCACAAAGAGGTTTCGCCCCCGGGCTCGGGGGCGGTCCGCCCCTATTCTCAAGCGTTCCAGCCATATAACGGTTATCGTTGCTGAGGAGGAGAGTATTGGGACATAAGGTACACCCTTTAGGCTTTAGAATCGGCGTCATCCGTGACTGGCAGGCCAAATGGTATGCCGAGAAGGACTATGTCGAATTCTTACAGGAAGACATGAAGCTGCGCCGGGCCATCCAGTCCCAGTATAACGATGCCGGCATCTCCCTGGTGGAGATTGAACGCCAGGCGAACAAGGTATCGGTAACCATCCATACTGCCCGCCCCGGTGTGGTCATCGGGCGGGGTGGACAAAGGGTTGATGAAATGAGGCTCCAACTGGAGAACCTCATCGGCAAGAGGATTCAACTCAACATCCTGGAGGTGCAACAGCCGGAACTTGATGCCTATCTGGTAGGCAGGGCGATAGCGGAACAGATTGAACATCGTGTCGCCTTCCGCCGGGCCATGAAGCAGGCACTATTCCGCACCATGCAGGCGGGGGCTAAAGGAATAAGAATTAGCTGTGCCGGCAGACTAGGCGGCGTCGAGATAGCCCGCCGCGAGGTTACCCACCAGGGGCAGGTGCCCCTGCACACCCTGCGGGCTGATATCGACTACGGCTTCACCGAGGCGCATACCACCCTAGGCCGAATTGGCATCAAGGTCTGGATCTATCGGGGTGATATTCTCCCCGAGCCCAGCCTGCTGGGGGCTGAGGAAGCTCCGGCCGAGCCGGCAGAAGCCGAGCCGAAGGAAGAAAAACCAACAGCCGCAAAGGCGGCTAAAGCCGTAGCCCCGCCAGCCGAGGTCACAGCCGAGGAAAAACCCAAGGCAAAGAAAGAGGTGACCAAGGCCAAGGCCGAAAAAAAGACCAAGGAAAAAGCAGAGGTAGAAGTAGCCGAGGCCAAGGCTGAGAAAAAGCCCAAGGCAAAGGCAGAGGCAGCCGAAACCAAGGCCGAGGAAGAGACTGAAGAAAAGGCAACTGAGGAGGAAACTCCCAAGCCCAAGACAAAGAAAACCACCGCAAAGGCAAAACCGGCGGTAACCGAGGATAAAGAGGAGACAGATGCTACAGCCCAAGCGGGTTAAGTACCGCAAGAGCCATAAAGGACACCGCCGGGGTAAAGCCCAGGCGGGCAACAGCATTGAATTCGGCGACTACGGTTTGCAGGCGCTAGAATCGGCCTGGCTTACCAGCCGGCAGATTGAAGCGGCACGGCGTGCTATCACCCATCACATCCGCCGTGGCGGCAACGTCTGGATTCGCATCTTCCCCGATAAACCGGTGACCAAGAAAGCGGCGGAAACCCGCCAGGGCGGGGGGAAGGGTGCCCCCGACCACTGGGTAGCAGTGGTCAGACCGGGCCGAATTTTATTTGAGATGGGAGGAGTCAGCGAGGCGGTAGCCAAAGGGGCGATGCGCCTAGCCTCACACAAACTCCCCATAAACAGCCGATTCGTGGTCAGAGAAACGGGCGTGGCCGTGGCTGGCGACGCCGGAGCCAGGGAGGCAGCTTAGGGTGATGGTCGAAGAGGTTAGAGCTTTAAGCGACAAAGAGCTGGATAAGCAGCTGGAGGAAGCTCACCAAGAGTTGTTTAACCTTCGCTTTCGCCTGGCGACCAAGCAACTGGTCAATCACCGTGAGATTCCGCGGGTGAAAAAGAGGATAGCCCAAATCAAGACAATAATGAGAGAAAGAGAGCTCACTAAAGGTTAACGGTCTATGGAAAGCAAGCGTAAATTCAGACTCGGCCAGGTAGTCAGCGACAAGATGGATAAAACAGTGGTGGTGGCAGTAGAAACACCCAAGCGCCATCCGTTATATAAGAAGACCATGAAGAGAGTGGTCAAGTATAAAGCTCATGACGAAAAAAATAAGTGCCGGACTGGCGATAAGGTAATTATTGTGGAAACTCGCCCCCTCTCCCGGGAGAAGCGGTGGCGAGTGGCCGAGATAGTAGCCAAAGCGGAGGTGGTGGAGATTTCGCCTGAGGAAATAACCCGGGAAGACCTGGCCAAGGTTATACCGGAGAAAAAGCCCAAGGAAAAGGAAGCGCCTGAGGTCAAAGCCGAGGAAGAAACCGAGGAAGAGGCAGCCGAGGCCAAACCGGAGAAGAAAGCTAAAGAAAAGGTAACCGAGGCCAAGGCTGAGAAAAAGACGGCCAAACCCGAAGAAAAAAGCAAGGAAGAGGCGGAGAACCAGGTGACATGATTCAAACCTATACCAGACTCAAGGCCGCCGATAATACCGGCGCCAGAGAAATTATGTGCATCAACGTTTTAGGCGGCACCAGGAAGAAATACGCCCGCGTCGGTGATGTTATCGTGGCCTCGGTGAAAAAGGCAATTCCCCGGGGGGCGGTCAAGGAGGGCGATGTAGTCAGGGCGGTTATCATTCGCTGTGCCCAACCCTACCGGCGCCCTGATGGCTCTTACATCAGGTTTGACGAGAATGCGGCGGTGATTCTCACCGATAAGAACAACCCCAAGGGAACCAGAATATTCGGACCGGTAGCCAGGGAGCTGAGGGACAAGAATTTCGCCAAGATTATCTCGCTGGCACCCGAGGTGGTGTGAGGATGAACATCAGAAAGAACGATATGGTCCTGGTCATCGCCGGCAAGGATAAGGGCAAGAAGGGCAAGGTGCGCTTTGCCTACCCCGAGAATAAGCGGATAATGGTGGAAGGCGTCAACTTCATCAAGAAACACAGCAAAGCCAAAGGGGCGGCCAGGCAGGCGGGCATAATTGAGCGGGAAGCGCTCATCCCGGTGTCTAATGTTATGCTGCTCTGCAGCAAGTGCAATCACCCGGCCAGGGTTGGCTTCCGCTTCCTGGCTGATGGCCGGAAGGTGCGGTTCTGCCGCGCCTGCGGCGAGGTAATAGACTAAATGTCAGAACTTAAAGAAAAATATAAAAAAGAGGTCGTTCCCCGGCTCATGGAGCTTGGCGGGTACAAGAATATAATGCAGGTGCCGCGTCTGAAAAAGGTGGCCCTTAACATCGGCCTGGGCGAGGCGAATCAGGATGCCAAGGCTCTGGAGTCAGCCGAGAAGGATTTAGCGGCTATTTCGGGGCAGCACCCGGTTATCACCCGGGCCAAGAAATCCATTGCCGCCTTCAAGTTAAGGGAAGGGATGAACGTCGGACTAAGGGTGACCTTACGGGGGGAGCGCATGTATCAATTTCTGGAAAAGCTGATAAACGCCGCCCTGCCCCGTATGCGCGAGTTTCGCGGGGTTTCGCCCAGTTCCTTTGACGGCCGGGGCAACTACACCCTGGGTTTTAAGGAGCAGACCCTCTTCCCCGAGATAGATTATGATAAGATAGACAAGGCGCGGGGACTAGAGGTATCGATTATTACCACGGCTAAAACCGACGAAGAAGGCAAACACCTGCTGGAATTACTGGGCATGCCTTTTGCCCAAGATTGAGGTGGAATGGCTAAGAAATCAAAGCTAGAAAAATGGAAGCAGCCGCCCAAATACAAGGTGCAGCAGCATAACCGCTGTTTCCTGTGCGGCCGGCCCCGGGCTTACATTCGCCATTTCGGCCTGTGCCGGATTTGTTTTCGCAAGTTAGCCCTGGCGGGACAGGTTCCCGGGGTAAGAAAGGCAAGCTGGTGAGGTAGATATGGCTGTAACTGACCCAATAGCCGATATGTTAACCAGAATACGCAATGCCATCATGGCCAGGCATGATTTTGTCCTGGTGCCATCCTCAAGGACCAAGATGGCCATTGCCCGCATCCTCAAAGAGGAAGGCTTCATCGGTGACTATGAGGTGCTCAAAAGCAAGTCGCACCGGTCAATCAAGATCTACCTCAAATATGATGATAAAAGTAAATCTATCATTTACGGGCTGGAGCGGGTGAGCAAGCCCGGGCTGAGGGTATATGTGGGACAGAAGGAGATTCCCCGCGTCCACGGCGGCTTAGGCGTGGCTATCATTTCCACCCCCAAGGGGGTAATAACCGGCAAGCAGGCCTGGCGCCAGGGAATCGGCGGTGAAATACTATGCTACGTATGGTAAATAAATCTCAGGGTGATAGCCATGTCTAGGGTAGGTCGGATGCCAATACCGGTGCCCGAGGGAGTAACGGTAAGCATTGAGAAGGACAAGGTCACGGTAACCGGTTCCAAAGGGGAACTCGAGCGCCGCTTCAACCCGGATATGAGTATTGTCCTCAAAGATAATAACCTGATAGTATCCCGCCCCGACGACAGCAAGGAGCACCGCTCCCTGCACGGGCTCACCCGCAGTCTGCTGGCCAATATGGTGCAGGGGGTAAGCGGTGGCTTTGAGAAGACCCTGGAGATAGTCGGGGTAGGCTATCGGGCGGAAAAGGCCGAGGATAAGATAGTACTCAGGATCGGCTTCTCCAACCAGATAGAGGTAACCCCCTTACCCGGTGTCTCGCTGGACGTAGAGCCAGGCAATCGCATCAAGGTCAGCGGAATTAACAAAGAGGTAGTGGGCCAAATGGCCGCTGAAATCAGAGCCATCCGTCCCCCCGATGCCTATAAGGGCAAAGGCATCAGGTATGCCGGTGAGGTAGTCCGCCTTAAAGCCGGCAAGGCCGGTAAGGCTATAGGCCAGAGGGCATAATGGGCAAAAGCGAAGTTAGAATAGCGCGTCAGAGAAGACACCGCCGGGTCAGGGTCAAAATAGAGGGCACTGCTTCCCGGCCGCGGCTCTGTGTCTTTCGCAGCCTTAACCATATCTACGCCCAGGTCATCAATGATGAGCAGGGGCACACGCTGGTCACGGCCTCAACCCTGGACCCGGAGATAAAAAGCGGGGCCGACAGCCAAGCCAAGTCGGCTCGAGCCGGGCTGGTCGGTTCCCTGGTAGCTAAACGTGCTCTAGATAATGGGGTAAAAGAAGTCGTCTTCGACCGTGGCGGCTACCAATATCACGGCCGGGTAAAAGCCCTGGCCGAGGCGGCCCGGCAGGCGGGATTGAAATTTTAGGGAGAATCTTAAGTTAAGTGAAACAACCCATAAGCAGAATAGACCCATCCGAACTGGCCCTGAATGACAAGCTGGTGTATATCAACCGGGTGAGCAAGGTGGTGAGGGGAGGCAAACGCCTCCGGTTCAGCGCCCTGTCGGTAACCGGCGATGGCAACGGGCATGTCGGCATTGGCGTTGGTAAAGCCAACAGCGTACCCGAGGCAATCAACAAGTCGGGCGCCGTCGCCAGAAAGAACCTCATCAAGGTTCCGCTGGCCGGGACAACCATCCCGCAGGAAATAACGATTAAATTCGGGGCCGCCCAGGTGATGCTGAGACCAGCCTCACCGGGTACCGGTATTATTGCCGGTGGCAGTATCCGGGCGGTGGTGGAAGCCGCTGGAATCAAGGACATTCTGACCAAGTCGCTGGGAAGTGCCAACCGGATTAACACGGCCAAGGCGACCATACTGGCCCTCAGCCAGCTTAAAGAGCCTGAAGCAGAGTTTGCCCGGCGCCGGGTAACCGCCAAGGTTGAGGGGGGGGCAAGCGGTGGCTAAGCTGCGTATCACCCAGATTAAAAGCGGCATCGGTTATACCCAGGACCAGAAACGGACGCTTAAGGCGCTAGGGTTCCACCGGCTAAACCAGAGTGTTACCCATGACGACCGCCTCTCGGTACGGGGTATGATTAACAAGGTGAAACACCTGGTTAAAGTAGAGGAGACAAGCTAATGCTACAGGAGAAACTCTCCCCACCCCCCGGCGCCAAGCGTGCCAGGAAACGAGTGGGGCGGGGCGATGGCAGCGGGCACGGTACCTATTCCGGGCGCGGTTGCAAGGGGCAGAAGTCACGCGCTGGATACAAGATGCGCCCCGGCTTCGAAGGCGGGCAGCTACCGTTAATCAAGCGCCTGCCGGAAAAGCGCGGCTTCCACAATCCCTTCCGGACGGAGTACAACACGGTCAAAGTTGGCGACCTTGGTGTCTTCGAGCCGGAAAGCGAGGTAACACCGGAGAAACTGGTCGCCGCCGGGATAGTAAAATCACTGCGCCAGCCAATCAAGATTCTGGCCGGGGGTGAAATCAGCCAGCCTCTGGTGGTAAAAGCCAACAAGTTCTCCGCCGCGGCTAAAGCCAAGATAGAAGCCGCCGGCGGCAAAGCCGAGGAGGTGGGGCATGCGGCCCAGACCGACTAGGCCAAGGCTGTTGCAGGCCATGATCGATGCCTTCAGCCTGCCCGATTTAAGGCGGCGCATCCTCATCACCTTGGTCATTCTGATTATCTTCCGCTTCATAGCCCACATACCTCTTCCCGGCGTCGACCTAGGGGCCTTGAAAGAGCTGTTCGAGAGCAATGCCCTGCTGGGCATGCTTGACATGTTCAGTGGCGGTGCCATGAGGCGCTTGAGCGTGGCGGCGATGGGGGTCTACCCCTACATCACAGCGTCAATCGTCATGACGCTGCTGGTACCGGTCATCCCCCAACTGCAAGCCCTCTCCCAGGAAGGGGAGGCGGGGAGAGACAAGATTAACCGTATTACCCACTGGCTGACCGTCCCCATGGCCGGTCTTCAGGGTTACGGGCAGCTCATCTACCTCCAGAGCCAGGGTGTTCTCGGCAGTGCCGCAGCACTACCCATGGCCACCATGGTAATATCTATGATAGCCGGCACCATGTTCCTGGTCTGGCTGGGTGAGCGTATTACCGAATACGGTATCGGCAACGGCATATCAATAATAATCTTTGGCGGCATTGTCGCCGGCTACTGGCAAACGACGGGGCAGGTCTTCATCGCTGCCGGACAGGGGCAGTGGCTGGGAGCCGTAGTTTATATTATTATCGCCCTGCTCACCACTGTTCTCATCGTCGTCTTCACCGAAGCCCACCGCCGCATTCCCGTCCAGTACTCTCGCAGCGTGTTTAAGGGCGGGCGAATGTACCGGCAGTCAGGCTCAACCCACATCCCACTGCGGGTAAACACCGCCGGGATGATACCCCTCATCTTCGCCATGTCGCTGGTCATCTTCCCCGGTACCGTTGCCAGCTACTTTGCCGCCCCGCCGGGGGCTGACCCTAACTTAGCTAATCAGATTATGGCCTGGTTCAACCCCAGTGCCGCACTGCCCATGGGCCTATTCTACTGGGGGCTCAACTTCCTGCTGGTCATCGGTTTTGCCTTCTTCTATACTATGATTATTTTCGAGCAGCAGGACCTGCCCGGCACCCTGCAGCGGCAGGGGGGCTTTATCCCAGGGATCCGCCCCGGCCCCCACACCAAGGAATACCTGGACGGGGTGATAAAGCACATTACCTGGGCGGGAGCCCTCTTTCTGGCGGTAGTGGCCATAATGCCCTTCTTTGCCCGGGAGATAAGCAACGTCCAGATAATACAGCTATCCAGCATGGGCTTGCTCATTGTGGTCGGCGTTGTGCTGGATACCATGAAGCAGATGGAAGCGCAGCTGGTAATGCGGCGCTATGAGGGTTTCATTAAATAGGGAAAAAGGTGTATATTATCTTTCTAGGCGCTCCCGGGGCAGGCAAAGGAACCCAGGCCGCTGAGCTGGCTCGGGAGCGAGAATTGGCACATATCGCCACCGGCGACCTGTTCCGACAGGCGCTGGAGCGGGGAACTGAGTTAGGCCTAAAGGCTAAATCTTATATGGAAAAGGGGGTGCTGGTTCCCAGCCAGATAACCATAAGCATGGTTCTGGAGCGCCTATCCGCACCGGACTGCGCCGGGGGAGCAATCCTGGACGGCTTCCCCCGCAATCTGGAGCAGGCGGAGGCGCTGGATAAAGCCTTGAGTCACCAGGGCAAGGCGATAGACAAGGTAGTATATATTAAGGTCGCCGAGGAGGAGTTACTAAAGAGATTAAGTGGACGCTGGATCTGCCGTCGGTGCCAGGCGCCGTGCCACGCCACCGACTCTCCCCCCAGGGTACCGGGGAAGTGTGATAAGTGCGGCGGCGAGCTCTACCAGCGCCCCGATGATAACAAAACCAGCGTCAATAAGCGGCTGGAGGTCTACTTCGCCGAAACGGCGCCGCTGATTGACTATTATACACAGGGGAGTAAACTAATAGAGATAGACGGCGAGGGGGGCGTGGCTGAAGTGGCCAAGAGAATAAAGGCTGCCCTACCGGGAAAGCATTAAAGCCTAAATGGGCATAATTATCAAATCGGAGCGAGAGATTGCTCTTATGCGCCAGGCGGGCAGGATTGTGGGCGCAGTACTGGATATCTTAATGAAACAGGT
>Ga0315536_1001394_pt1 | contig 12121 bp, 11 predicted proteins | sample SalMarSW160230MG_FD_203093 | JGI IMG/M metagenome (GOLD analysis project Ga0315536, IMG submission 203093) | Salt marsh sediment microbial communities from the Plum Island Ecosystem LTER, Massachusetts, United States - Salt Marsh Sediment SW1602-30 ... | reverse complement strand
AAGATCTCGAAGGAAAATTTAGAGAGGTAGATATCTTTAAATTAAAAGATACTCAACATGCGATAGAAAACGATTTAAAAGATAAAACCGTTGTATGGAATGAACCATTTGATGGGAGAGGAGAAAAAGAATGACTAAAATAATGATTGTAGATGATGAAATCGACCTGAGAGAAATGCTGAATCTCATGATCTGCAAAGAAGGATTTGAAACATTAACAGCGGAGGACGGTGACGATTTCCTCAGCAAAATCGATGATTTTCAACCAGATCTGGTCACCCTCGACGTCATGATGCCAGGACTTACCACCAGAGAAATCCTGGGCAAACTCAAAGAGAAAAAAACCAAACCAAAAATAATTCTCCTCACGGTCGTACGATACTCAGAAGAAGAAAAACAAAAACTACATCAAATGGGAATCGTCGATTATGTCACTAAACCATTTGAGCTAGATGATTTAACATTTAGAATACATAAGTATCTTGACAAATATAAAAGTTCATCGTAAAATAAGAACTGCGCCTTGGCTTTTTATAGTATCCGCTAGTTACGTTTTTCATATTGTTTTTACTTCTGTCGCACTATCTATAGAGCATATAGAGCAGGTTGGACAGCCTGCTGCGTGCGACAAAAACAGATATGGTCTACTGGGAGAAAAAAGAGTTTCTAAGGAATGCGGGTCTTACACTGATGCTTTAGACCACGCAGTATTCCCAGTCGCAACTATAAAAAAAATCTGTGATTTTTTACGTTAGTATTTTATACAAGTAAATGATACATTACTTATGTAATTCTTTAGCATTACAAATACCATCTAAAGAACAAAACGATGAATATGGAATTATAAAAAATATTCCAAAAACAAGGACTACGTAGAAATATATTTGAAATAAAATTTAATGGAGAGAGATATGACTAAAATTATGGTTGTAGATGACGAACAAGACCTTAGAGAAATGATACAGATCATGCTACGCAAAGAAGGCTTTCAAACTAATACCGCGGAAAACGGCACAGATCTCCTTAATAAAATCGATGATTTTCAACCAGACCTGATCACCCTCGACGTCATGATGCCAGGACTTACCACCAGAGAAATCCTAGACAAACTCAAAGAGAAAAAAACCAAACCAAAAATAATTCTCCTCACGGTCGTACGATACTCAGAAGAAGAAAAACAAAAACTACACCAAATGGGAATCGTCGACTACGTCACTAAACCATTTGAGCTAGACAACCTCATCAACACGATCCACGACCATATTCTCCGTAGTCCTGCGCTCTAAGAAAAATAAGTTTGACTGGTGACGAGAGATACCAATGGAAGAACTAATGGTAGTTCAGGTAAACTATTGGAAAGAAATACGAAAAGAAATCAACAGAACCTTTGAATCTCTTCATGGCATGGTCTTACTTACCCATAACTCCATAGAGTTCTCAGACATCATCGACTTCCTTAACAACCTGCGGAGAAACCAGGAAACAACGGTTCTCTACATCTCCCTGATCAGCAGCTATAATCATATCGAACAAACCCTCCAAATACATCCCCTCCCATCAAAAAAACTCTTCGTCGTCGACTGCGTCTCCGGCTTCCTCCTTGAACGTCAAGATTCAATTCATTGCGTCTATAGAAAACCTCCGTCCAACCTAGACGAAATGAAAAACCTCATCATGAAAAACATTCAGTGGTCAAATCCTAATATCATTGTCGTCGATTCAATCTTACAGTTCATTAATTTCACAACACCAACGGACGAAGAACTACACAATCTCTGTACTTTCCTCAAATCAATTAAAGAAGATGCTCTTGGAATAAATCGCGATATCATCATCATCTTATACGATGATAAAATAGGATCGATGAAAAAACTCCCGACAATGTTCACCGATGTCATTATGAAATTAGAAGTCATTAAAGAAAAACCTGAATGGAAAGATTAGAGAAAATCATATGATGGAAAACGAAGTAGAAATCAATTACTGGCGTTCGATACAAAATGAAGTAGATGAGGTACTGGAAAAACTCCAAGGAATCGTCCTCGTAATCCATAATTCCATAGAATTTACCCAATTTATTGATTTTTTCCAGAAAATTCAATCAAATCATTTCACAAACGTCCTCTATATCTCATTAACACGAAGTCACGATTATATGCGACACGCACTGGAACTGAAACCCTTTGACAGGAAACTCATCTATATTATCGATTGTGTCTCAGGATTCGCGTTCCCGACTGAAGACCATATCGACAACTGTCTCTATCATAAACCACCACAAGATTTAGCCCAAATGAAAGAAATCCTCAAATTCGGCATTGAAAAATGCAACCCAGATATCATCGTATTAGATTCACTCGCCCAATTCGTGAATTTTTCTCAATCGTCAGACAAGGAGTTACGTGATCTGTCATTCTTCCTTCAAAACCTGAGAAACGACGCGTTTAATATCCGCCAGAAAACGATTTTGTTATTTTACGACAGCAAACTTGGTTCACCAAGAATTCCCCCAGATATGGCGATTGATATAATGCTAAAAATAGAAGTTATAAAAAAGAACAACCTGAATGAAAAATATAAATTGTGTTTAAATTACTAAGGAAAAAATGCATATTACTCAGTTGAAAGGAATACAAACAATTTTTAATCATTGAATTGAAAAACGTTGCAGAGGACAGAAAAAACTTATGTTAACAGTTTTTATCACCGTTGCTACAATGGTCCTGAAACATACCACTAACCAGGCTCTTCTTCAACCAGCACTCGTACATAAAAACCTATTCCGCCTTACTTGAAATGATAGAAGAATAATCGTTTTATTCACAAAATAGCGCGCGGAGGGAGATTTGACCTCATATTTGTTGATTTCATATCTGTTGCCTGAGTTTTCTCCGAGAGAGAATCATGGGCCTGTTGCGACCCAGATAATCTCAACAGGAGTAAAATTCGTCAACAAAATGCGATTTTTAGGTCTGTTGATTTTTTTGGGAATTTACGTCTACTCTTTCTTTTTTGAATTTTTTGATTAGGAGATTTGACAGCCCATCTTACCGGTAAAAATGATAACATGCGTCCATCGGGAAGAGAATACGAATTTTCCAGTAAAAATCTCTATCCTTGTTTGCAGACCAACCAATACCAGAGGTTAACTATTATCGGCATTATTTTTTTATAGGAATGAATCAACCCAATTCGTGATATCCATAACAACCTGTTCATCAACATTTCCAGGCTGATTGTATTCCGTATTTGTTGGTGGACCATTTCCTGCGATGAAGAGATGGTTCAACAACGGGTACGCTATCAACGTCACATTTGCATTATCTGCGAAGGCTTGCTGCCATGCTGGAAAATCATCTGTATACGAGACCTGATAATCTCGCTCTCCCTGAAGAAGTAACATCGGAATATGTAATGTTAAGGCCGTTACAACAGGGTTATAGGAGTTAAGATCATACCAGTATGCAGCAGAAGCGCCAAGGATGATTTCATCAGGATCGAGGCTGTGTGAAGTTATTAATGATATATTCTCTCTCAGTGAGTCTATTTGTGCTTGTTCTACTTCACTGATGTTTCCGTCTAATGAGGCAAGATAGATGGTTTGATTCAACAGAAGATCAGTGAGAGATCTTGTAGGTGCGGCAAGCATAATCAATCCTGTGATATTTGAATCATTTTGTGCGATTCGTGGTGCAAGCATAGCTCCCAAGCTATGGCCAAGAACATATATGTGGTTTTGATCGATTTTGTCTGTTGTCTGTAGAAGTGTTACTGCAGCGCGTGCATCGTCAATGGTTTCATCGTAGACTGTGAAATTAGCAAGCATATTGACGAGTGTTGAGGCATAATATTTCGTCCGCTTCTCATATCGAAGGACCGCTATCCCTTTCGTGGCAAGTCCCCAGGCAAGATCTTTAAATGGTTTATTGGGGCCGATGGTTTCATCGCGGTCGTTTGGCCCTGATCCCTGAACAAGAACAATTGCGGGGAACGGTCCATCCCCGTTTGGAAGGGTGAGTGTTCCTGGAAGAGGCCAGTCTGTTCCTGCACCAACAGTGACATTGTACTCGGTGAAGTTCTCGGTGTTTGCATAGGAGGGTGGTTGGTATTCATCTGAGAGGTCCGTGGGGACAAACTGCAAACCAACAATTTGTTGACTGTCATTAAAAACAACCCGTGTGTCCAGCAGGCCGAGTTTATCGTAATTGCTGGTGACGTACACGATGATGTATCCTTGTTCTTCTGTTGTCCTTGTGCTAATTATTTCCGTGAAATTCCCGTACGATGCCTCGATTTGATTCCAGATAAGTTGGAGTTGTTCCGGTGTCGTCTGTGTTTTAAGGGTGTCGTTAAACAGAGTGTTATATGGTATGATGAATGAATCATTTGCGAAATCACTGACAAGGGTTACCGCGATATCTGCGTCTGTTTGTTCAGGGGGTGCTGGTTCATTGTTTGTGGCACATCCAGCGAAAAAAATGCTTCCAACAACGATACTTATGATGAGAAGTGTGATTGTCTTTTTCTTCATATATCTGTCTGCCCCCTGACGGTTGAGAGGTGGAATGACCTCCATCTTTTTAACTATATCTACAAATTAAGTAAGAAATAAATCATTTGTATCCACCGCAGCATACGATTAGAAAAAGAGAGTCTCAGCGGGCCACAAGAGAAATACTCCTGCCGGGAAGGGAACTTGAATTAAGAAATCATTTGGTAATTTCTTCATTTACTTAACAATAAGTGTCTGGTCCCTTTTTCTCCAATCTAATGATATCCTTTCGCTTCGACAAGATAAAGCTCTATACAATTAAGAACGACACCTCGTCTCGTTTAGTTCCTAGCGAAAAACCTTGATAATACTATTTTCAATATTTTCTACGTCGTTTGACCATGTCTTTTAGATATTCTTCTGGAGTTTTTACCCAAAAAGACCGTTCAGTTTTTTTCTCGACATATCCTTTTGTTGCTATGTTAAAAAAATCTGGATCGTAGGTGATAATCCCAATAATTGTATGATCATTGACCGCTGCTTGAATCAGAGATTTATCTTGTATTGATGGTTGTTTCAATCCTGAAGATTTTAATTCCTTTAATTCTTTTGAAATTTTAGCTTCAGATATCGTTATGATTTTTAAGTTAATATCATCGATATCACCAATAAAATAAAAGGCTTCTTTTAGTACTAAATCAGTTGTTGCTAATCCTTCTTCATATAAAATTGCTTGGCAATTTTTAGCTATTTTTCCTTCCCTTTTAGCGTTAACTAGGATATTAGCATCTATTAATATCCATTTTTTTTCAGGCGTTCTTTTTAATAACGATGATTTTGGTAAAGATATAGAATATGATGGGGGTGATGGTGATCGATTTACAATTCTAAGCCAATTATTATAAGCGGATTCACTTATCCATTTATAAGAACGACATTGAGGACTACATTGCTCAGAGCATTTTGATTTAGCTTCTTCTATTTCTTTATGATATTTTTGGCAAATATAAACCATTGATAAGTATCTATATTAGGACATTATAAATAGATACTGTGGCAAAATGTCAATATGATTTAATATTTATTTTTCCTTCAAATAAGACCTTAGATGCGATGATTCTGTTGCTTATAACAAGGTCGTATCTCACCTTTCTCAATTTATTTAATCAAAAGGAGATATTAACTCCATTTTACCGGTAAAAATACATTAGGAAAAGATATTCAAAAGCTCTTAATACCGGGGGAACGGAAACGTGTCTCCCGAGGTTACAGTTCCCTCCAAAAACGATTTATAGATGCAGGGGAAGGGATTTAAACCTCTATTTACTGATAAAAAATAAACAATGTTTCTATCAAATACTTTTTTAAGCGATTTCTTTTTCAATAAATCGAGAGTTCATCAAACGTGCAACAGCCATATAATCTGGTGAAAAACGCAAATAGTTACCTGTTTTGTATTCCGTAGGGTTTTTCCCAAGACTATACACCGTTAAATCCGAGGTCGTTCCAACAAATTGTACTCCATGGTCTTTTGGTTTAAGATCATTAATATCAACATCAACGACACCGAAATCCACTACCGCTTTGTGTTCTTTTATCCCTTCCAGCGATTCTGTGTGTAACTGTGCATGTCCTACGTTTCCTTCTCCTATCACCCCATCAGGTGTTCGTTCCTTTTTTTTGAATTCGACGATATTCGCATCAAATTCAAACGCATTTGTAGAAAGATTGCAAAATTTTTTGTTGTTCAGTGGTGAGGTCCCTAAGAAAATCGCTTCACCTATTCTCAGGTGATTGACTTCTAGGGGGACTTTTCCTTTTCCGAGGAGTGGTAGGGTAATGGAGCTGCCACCAGTGATAAGGTGGAGATTTCTTTTGAATTTTATCTCAATTAGCTGTTTATAGAGGCAGAGTTGTATCAGTTTATCAAATGTTGGTTCAATCCCGTACATGCATCCGAGGTTTGTTCCAATTCCTATGATTTTGATATTCGTTAAATTAAAAACTTTAGCATAGAACTCTAACAACTTCTCCCGTACCACACCTTCACGGAGCTCCCCCATCTCAATCATAATAATTATTTTGTGAGTTCTCTGCTGATTTTTCGCTTCTTTATTTAATTTTATTATCGTGGCAAACTCCGTGTTTAGTGAGATATCCGCGTATTTCACAATACTTTTGATATACGCTGAAGATGGTGGTTTCAGGTACATGGTGACAAGCTTCGGATTGATCTTTTTTATTGTTCTTAGGCTTGAGACCCGGGAGTCCCCAATTGAATGCGTCCCCAATATCACATCTGGTTGTAATATTTTTTCCAATACCGGTTTATATCCGCCTAGGACTTTGGTGACGAACGTCCATTCTTTGTTGTATTTTTTACAGTATTCATTCATTTTTGAAATATTATCTATGATTCTCTCAGGGAATATCCGTAATTTAGCCATCGGGTCTTTTTTTCTCCTTATTTTTATATCTCATCTCAGCGTATTTTGATGTGAAACCAATGTGTTTGTATATCTTCAATGCAGGGTTGTCATATTCAACATGTAATGAGATGTCCCCGTCGCAGAGCTCGATTGCTTTTTGAATGAGCTTCTTTCCTATTCCTTTCCCCCGTTTTGTGGGACGGACCGCGATGTAGACGAGGACATGCTCTGGGATGTACCCTGACATGCCAGAATCGTTGATGACCACTTCCCCGAGTACAATCCCCTTTTCGATTGCTGCGAGGAGGAATCCGCCTTTGCCTGACTCTTTTGAAAAGGCGTAGTCCACAGCTTTGGTGATGTCTTCTTTTGTGTCCCGGTATTCTTGGAGATGGGTGTATAAAAATTCTATGAATTGTCCTTTTGGTAAAACCTTTGGGAAATCCGTGTTCTCCTTAATTTGAATCAGTTCCACTGTCATTTTTTTTTTTCAACCTTTTTGTGCGTACTATTTTTTTCTCTGTTGTGATTTGTACAAAAAACAGGAAAAAATCCCACTTTTTGTTTTTTATTGACGGGGGTTTTTAAAATATATACTGAAAGCTAAATAAACCTTTCCAGTCCCTTCACTCAAACTGTATTATTGAATGGATTCATCATATAATAATTTTTTTATTAGGAGCAACAGTAAGTCTTCTTGTTTTCATCATTGGGCAACTCATGGACTGAGTTAATTGTATTTTTTGAATTGAAATAAGTGGAAAAGTGCACGGGGACGGGATTTGAACTCCTAATTACCGGTTATATTCTGAAAGATGGATAATAATTACTCTTCTAGAAATATACAATTTTATTCGTTTTTCAGGTCAAACCTGTGATATCATATGATTCTTGTGCTGGATGCCAATCAAATGAAAACGATGGTCTGTTCCACTCTACATACACTGGTGGAATAACTGGAATTATGAATTGAATGAACGCATCTTCCCGAATTACTTTTGGACCGTGACCTTGTCAATCGTCCCAATAGTTTGCAACCCACTTGTTATTAGACGGCGTAAGAAAACATCGGAATATTCTCCATTCAAGGAAATAGCAATTCTGTAAATTGTTAATGACATTGTGTATCTGTTTAGCATTCTATTAATCTAAACATCTGATACGTATCTAATATCGGATTTATATTCTATGTAGTTGGGGAGGATTTTATGATAAATCTATCTGAGTTAAAAAGATGAAAGTAATACGTGTTGTCTACAGAGAATATCACCAGATTTTAGAGAGCAGCCCCATACAAAAAAGGATGAAAAATCTTTTTTATGGTCAACATCCTTTAATAAAACTAATGGATTTTCGTAAACAAAAATTTATTATAAACGAAACTAATAGATGCAATTATCACTTGAAATTTAGAATGAAGATGTGAAAATATGAATCAAATTGAAATTGAACTACCCGTTTTCAGAAAAAAACTACATGAATTTCCAGATCTTTCCGGACAAGAAAAAAAAACATCTTTAGTCCTTAAGAAAACACTTTTACACTATAAACCAGATGAAATTATTTCTGAACTTGGCGGTTATGGTCTTGCTGTACTATTTGATTCAAAAAAACCAGGGCCAGCAATTATGATTCGTGCTGAATTGGATGCTTTACCAATCCAAGAAATTAATGAATTTTCGTATAAAAGTAAGAATCCTGGAATTAGTCATTCATGTGGTCATGATGGTCATATGACAATACTAATCGGCCTTGCATCTTGGTTACAAAAAGAAAAAAAGAATCTACAGGGGAAGGTTATCCTTTTATTCCAGCCTGCAGAAGAAAATGCAGCAGGAGCAAAACTTATATTAAATGACCCGAAATTCAAACCAATACAACCAGAGTATATTTTTGCACTTCACAATATACCTGGGTATAACAAGGGTTCAGTAATTGTAAAAAAAGGTGTATTTGCTTCGGCATCACAAGGTTTAATTATAAAATTAGTGGGAAAAACGTCTCATGCTGCTCATCCAGATAAAGGAAAAAACCCTGTCTTGGCAATGACAGCCATTATTGAAGAGCTATCAAAGATACCAACAATAACGACATCTGAGCAAAATAATGCGCTCATAACCATCATTCATGTAAAATTAGGGGAAATAGCATTTGGGACTTCTCCAGGTGATGCAGTGATAATGGCTACCTTTCGCGCTCAGCACAATGAAGTTATGCAAAGGATATCTGAAGAGGCTGAAAATCTTGTGAAAAAAATAGCAGAAGCTTATCAATTAGAGTATACTATCAAATGGGTGGAGCAGTTTCCAGCATTACAAAATGATGATGAATGTGTTGATACCATACGTTCCGCTTCTAAGATTTTGAATAAAGAAATTGTAACGATAAACGAGCCGTTTCTTTGGTCAGAGGATTTTTCTTTTTTCACACAAGAACATAAAGGTGCTATGTTTGGAATAGGCTCAGGTGTACATCATCCACAACTTCATAATCCGGATTATGATTTCCCAGATGATATCATAGACGTAGGTGTATGTCTGTTTCAAGAAATAATTCGAAAAATAGTAAAAAAATAAAAAAAGAGAGGAGTACCATGCAGCATTCATCGTATATTGAACTCAGTCAATTAGCATTGAAGAACAATATCAAATATCTACGAAAACAAATTGGAGATTCAGTTAAATTTGTATCAGTGATAAAAGGAAATGCATATGGACATGGATTCACACATTTTATACCCATGGCCGAGGCATGTGGTCTTGATTATTTTGCCGTATTTGATGCATGTGAAGCAGAAATGGCTTTTACCGCAAAACAGCCAAAAACAGAAATTATGATCATGGGCTGGATCGCTAACGAGGATATCGAATGGGCAATTGAGCATGATATCTCCTTTTTTGTTTTTGAATTTAATCGTTTAGATAAAACCATTGAAATTGCAAAGAAGCTTAAAAAGAAAGCAAAAATTCATTTGGAAGTTGAGACGGGTTTGCATCGTACTGGTCTTTGTGGTGATGAGTTAAAAAAGGCTGTTGAAACCATAAAACTCAATGAGGAACACGTTTTCATCGAGGGTGTATGCAGTCATTTTGCAGGTGCTGAAAGTATTGCAAATTATGTACGTGTTCATAAACAAATTGATTGTTTTAACGAAGTAAAAAAATGGCTTAGTAGTAAAGATATCGTACCTAAATATTATCATACTGCATGTTCAGCTGCAGCATTCGTCTATCCTGAGACAAGGATGGATATGGTCCGAATTGGTATTGCTCAATATGGTTACTGGCCGAGTGAAGAAATAAGGATTCATCATTTGATTTCAGGTGATATTAGTTTGACTCAACGTCCATTGCAACGGGTATTAACCTGGAAAAGTAAAGTGATGAGTATTGAACATGTCAAAACAGGTGAGTTTATCGGTTATGGGAATTCTTTCCAAGCAAGAAAAGACACAACAATAGCAACTGTTCCTGTTGGATATTTTCATGGATACCGACGGAGTTTAAGTAACGTAGGATATGTATTAATTAAAGGTAAAAAAGCACCTATCATTGGTATGGTGAACATGAGCGTGATGGTTGTAGATATCACTTTCATTCCTCTAGTTCAAAAAGGTGATGAGGTAGTGTTAATCGGTAAACAAGGGAATAACACTATCACTGTTGCTTCGTTTTCTGAATCATTAAATTTAGTGAATTATGAATTTTTAGTACGCTTGCCTATGCAAATTCCGAGAATTGTGAAAGAATAAAAGAAAGCCAATCTAAATCTGTTTTATAACAGAACTTTTGCACTTTTAGGTAGGAAGGTGCACGGAATGCACCCTCCCTTTTAACCGTTCAAACATCCATCGCTTCAACCGTTGACAGGCAGCACCAATACTTTTCGTGCCTGCCACGATCGCAGCAAGCACGGGATTGCTGCGGACATTTTTTAGGAGGGTAGGTTCTTGTAGCTGGCTACGTGTAAATTATTCTGTAGTCTGCTTAGATAAGCCGTGACCTGTTCTATGTTGTTCACGTCAACGTTTTTCACAAAATCAGTGAGCCACCAGCTTACACATTTGATCCAATGGTTACTTTTTTGATCCAGTTTTACAAGCCCTAAAAATTCTTTTAATTTCTCCTGTTGAAATTCACTATTATGGGCCTGTTGCGACTCAGATACATACAACAGGAGTAAATTTCGTCAACAGAATGCGGTTTTTAGGTCTGTTGATTTTTTGGGAATCTACGTCTACTCTTTCTTTTTTCTTTTTTTGGAATAGTTGGGAGATTTTGACGCGAATTTACTGGTAAAAAATTAAAATATGCTCCCGTCGGGATTTGGCACTCACGGGTATAAATCCCTCAATGTTGATCTAAAGTAACATGACATTTTACCAGAGAGTAATTCCCCAGAATCTGATCGCTATGATCACTCCGACAGCGATGATAATGATACCGAAGATTCGCTGCATCCATTTACCCGCAGTCACATACTTGTTCCCGAGTTTTCCACGAATACTGCTTGTAGCAGCACAAAGCGGTATAATCGGTACACCGTGACCTAAACCAAAGACAAACAACAATAACCCACCCATAATAATAGAAATCTTCTGGGTGAGCGTAAGGATAAAAACGGGCATCATCAATGACAGTGCACATGGTGCCCATCCAATCGAGAAAAGAATGCCTAAAAAGAATGCTCCCAGATAGATAGATTTTTTACTCAGTTTGAAAAATATACCTTGCCCCTTTTCCACAAACCCAATACCTGTTTTTCCTTCCGATTTCTTTTTAAGAAGCTCGCTAAAAGGCATAAAGATGTTGATACCCAGGATGATAAGAATAATTCCGGCGATAAGGTAAAACACAGTTGATGCTTCAAGAAAGACACCGATAGATGAGAGTATCATCCCAAACACAAAAAATACAAGAGACATGCCAAGCGTGAAGACAACTCCTATCCATACCCCTTGGAGCGAGTATTTCTTGAACTTTTTCTCAGAATCTTTCTGCAAGGTGCCTACATATGAAATCATAGCAATCAAAAGTGCAAGCGAACAAGGCGTTGCTGAGGTCAAAATACCCAAGAGGAAAATACCTACAAAAGTTATCCCTTCAGCGTCCCAATTTCCATCAGTTCCTTTCCATGTTCCATCTGCAATAGCTTTAGCATCTCCAGCAAGGGATTCAGCAGATTGAATCCCATCAATTGA
>Ga0315536_1001393_pt1 | contig 12126 bp, 10 predicted proteins | sample SalMarSW160230MG_FD_203093 | JGI IMG/M metagenome (GOLD analysis project Ga0315536, IMG submission 203093) | Salt marsh sediment microbial communities from the Plum Island Ecosystem LTER, Massachusetts, United States - Salt Marsh Sediment SW1602-30 ... | reverse complement strand
CAGAGAAACGATATTGGGAGAAATGGTCATAGATGGTGCAAAAAAAAGACGGAGACATACCTGACCTGAAGACCATGATGAATTCGGAAATAACTGTTAAGGCATTACCGGTGGCTGAACCAGCAGCGCTTGGTTTAATTGGTCTTGCGGTTGCTGCTTTGGTACTTGCGTCTGCTGATCTTGGGTTAGTGCCAAGCAGTCCTTCGAAATCGTTGATGATCCCTTGGATTTTGTTTTTTGGTGCCACCGCGCAACTTGTTGCAGGGGGAATGGAGTTTAAACGTAATAACGTCTTTGGGGCAACAGTGTTTTCGGTCTATGCGATGACGATGTATTCGATCGCGTTGACATTATTCATTATTAATTCAAGTGTGGTCAGTCAGGGTAACATCGCTCATTATGCGTATGGTCTTATTGGTATTCTTATTTTTAGTCTGATTGCAACGATGGCGTCAGTAATGACGAATAAGGTGTTTTTTGGAATTTTGATTGCTGTTGACTTGGCTGTTGCACTCCTTATTCCTCACTACCTGTATGAAATGTCTTCGCAGCCTGCCGGTGTTTTTCTTCTCGTAACCTCAGTATTGTCGTTTTATGGTGCTGCTGCTATCATCCTTAACACGATGGCAGGGAGGGTTCTCTTGCCACTTGGTAAACCAATCTGGACTGCAACAAAATAAGATAGCCCTTCATTTAAGCGATTCTAGCGGGCATGGTTCAAGAATTACAACAACCATAAGAAAGGAGTTTCTTTCTTCTTATTTATTGCTAAGGACCATTTCAATTTTAACGTTGACATCAATAAATATATAATAAAATTTATATACATGTGCCGTTAATATATATTATTAGAGAATGGGGGCAATAGTCTTTTTAAACACATCTCCTCACCACCTCACTAACGACCCCATTCTCTTACGTTAATTACTAAAAACGTGTTCCAGGCAAGAGATATATCGTTGACTTTTTTATAGTTTTTTAAAAATTCTAAAAAAACACGATGAAATCGAAGATCGAAAAAAGGTAAAAGAATTAAGAATGGTAAAGATCTGCTTCCTCTGACTCAATGGTCTGCGCACGTTGACAAAGATACAGATGCACGGTGGTTTGTGTTATACAGAGGTCATACATCACTTGGGGATCACTCGGCGCTCGTTCTTTGCAAAGCTCTATCGTATATGCGAGAATCCCTCGTGCACGATATAACCAATTTTCTGAACTGCCAAGTGTTCCTCCGTACCGTGGGATCAGATGATAATTCTTCACATATAAATAGTAGTTGTTAATCAAAGAAATGTTTTCACCAACCGAGCGGAACAGAGGTTCGTCTGGTGTTTGTTTGGTGGTATGCATCCATGGATAGATAATAAATTCACCATACGAATGATAGGAAATTGAAATTGAGATGGTATGGTTTTCTGCAAAGTTTTTTATTGCTTTGGTCTCATTTGCTGAGAAGGGATACGGACCACGATAATTGAAGCTGGAGTCCGGGAGAATAAATGGAAGACTATAACTGACAGGGAAGATGTACGCAAGAAACCAAGGGTCATCATAGTTTCTGTTAAGATTGACTCCATAGGAGGTGATGGTTGTGCTCAGTCCGAACGGGCCGTGGTTAGGAGCGCAGTTTTTCCTGGTATTCGCCTCGACACCATCCGGGTTCACCATCGGGATGACATAGATTTGTGTGCTGTTGATCGCATCTCGTATCTCCGGGAGACTGTCATTCCCATATTGTTCGACCATGTATTGAATGAAAAATAAACACACCTCGTAACTTGGTTTTTCATTGCCGTGATGGGCACCCATAAACAGCACACCAGGTTCGTTTTCCTCTTGGTTTACGTTATCAGAAAGCTTCACCATCCATAGGTCTCTCCCCTCATAGGTCTTCCCGATCGAAGAAAGAGACATGATATCTGAATGGTTCACCTGTAATGAGTGTAACTCATCGGTGAGCTCTTGATAAGTATGATAATGGTATGGTTCAGTTGATGCTGGATTGAAAGTAGGTGTATTTAATGCACTAGAAAAAGGAACCACCAGAAGAATTACGAGACAGAAACCAATCGTAATTATGCGTTTTTGCTGAAGGAATGCGAACTTCTTCATTGGAATTATCCCCATGTATACTATGAATATGGTATATATATAAGTTTTTTTAAAAAAATGATTTAAACCCGGAGAAAGATCTTTGCAAGTATGACAACTGTTGAAACGACAATAAGCAATGCAAGGAATTGTTTTGTCCCTGTATTCACACAGATTACCTCACATCCGATTATGTCCTTCGTTCTTTATATAGTGTCAGAAAATGTTTGGGAAAAACCAAACATCCAGGAAAATAGATAAAACACCACCTTGAACCGCTATGCATTAGTTTTTAAATAATACGTGCTTATTCTCCTTTGAATGCAACCGGTTTTACAGGTAGCCTTAGATCTCCTCAATGCTGAGAGGGCAATAGCAATCGCACAAGATGCGGTGAAGGGTGGAGCGGACTGGTTAGAAGCTGGAACTCCTTTAATTAAAAGCGAAGGCATGGACATAGTCCGCCAGCTACGAGAACAATTCCCAAGAAAAACCATAGTCGCGGACATGAAAACCATGGACACCGGTGCCCTAGAGACCGAGATGGCTGCAAAAGCTGGTGCAGACATCATTTGCCTTCTTGCAGCATCAGATGATAGTACGATCCTTGATGCAGTGAAATCCGCACGGAAATACGGTGTAAAAATCATGATCGATCTCATCGGTGTCTCCGATGTAGGTAAACGGGTAAAAGATCTGGAAAAACTTGGCGTTGATTATCTCTGTATTCATGTCGGTATTGACGAACAAATGCAGGGGAAAAGCCCTCGCAAGGTTCTCCTATCGCTTATGAAACAGACTCAACTCCCGATTGCCGTGGCAGGTGGGTTAAATAGTGAGACGGTTGCGGACATGATCCGTATCGGGGCGTCCATTATCATTGTTGGTGGAGCGATTACGAAAGCAAAGAACGTAACTTTAGCAACAAAAACGATTAAAAAAGCAATGACCCAGAAGAAATCCATTAAGACTGAACTTTTTAAAAAATATGATACAAAAGAGTTATACGAAGCATTCATGCAGGTCTCAACACCAAACATCTCTGATGCGATGCATAAACAAGGTGCTATGCAAGGAATACGACCGATTACGATTGGATTCCATATGGTAGGACGTGCTTTTACGGTACGGACCATCGATGGTGATTGGGCAAAACCTATAGAGGCGATCGACAAAGCAGAAAAAGAATGGGTTCTGGTCGTAGATGTAGGCCAAGGGAAAACCGCGGTGTGGGGCGAACTAGCGACATGGAGTGCAAAACTCAAAGGTCTGGCAGGCGTCGTCATCGATGGTGCAGTCCGAGATTATGATGACCTATTAAAAATTAAATTCCCGATCTTCTCCAGATATATCGCCCCTAATGCAGGGGAACCAAAAGGGTTTGGGGAAACCGGTGCCGAGATACAATGTGGGAACCAAACCGTAACGACTGGTGATTGGATCATCGGGGATGACTCAGGATTAGTAGTGGTACCACAAGAGAGAGCTCAGGAGATAGCAAATCGAGCCCTCGATGTGAAAGAACAGGAGAACCGCATCCGTGAGGAAATCAAATCCGGTGGATCGCTTGGGAGTGTATTAAAACTAAAAAAGTGGGAGAAAAAAATCGGATGACAAAGGTCGCCTTTTTTACAGATATAGCGCATCTTCATAATGCCCTTGCATTATTTCCTCTTCAAGGGTTTGCAGGAAAAAAAGTCCCGGTAAAACTGCATATGGGGGAGAAAAAAAATCCGTATTTTGTGAAACCTGAGTTAGTGAAATGCGTCGTTGATGAATTAAAGAAAGTGCAAGCAGAACCTTTCCTTTTTGACACAACGGTTGCGTACCATGGATCGCGGTATACGAAGTCAGATTACCTGAACACCGCAAAGCTTCATGGCTTTACGATGAAAAACGTTGGTTGTGAGGTCGTCATTGATGATTCCGGGGTATCAACTGCGGTGGAAGGGAGAACCTTCGAAGTCGCTGATCATTTAAAAAATTCGTCGCATATCTTTGCTCTTTCACATGTCAAGGGACATATGCAATCAGGCATGGGTGGCGCTATTAAGAATTTTGGTATGGGCGGGGTGACAAAAGAAACGAAAATAAAAATTCATCATGGGAGCCGGCCGGTGTACCAAAAAGATTCATGCACTTTTTGTGGTGTCTGTGCTGAGGTGTGCCCATTTGACGCAATTAGTGTTGAAAAGAACAAATGGACTTACGATAAAGGAGAGTGTTTTGGATGTGGAGTCTGTGTTGAAAATTGTACGACTAATGCATTGCGGAATCGTGATGCTGACATGCAGTTTCTCCTTGCTTGCTCTGCAAAAGCATGTGTTCAGGGAAAAAACGTGTTGTATCTGAATGAATTAAAACGTATAGCAAAAGGCTGTGATTGTGATCCGAATGCAGGCCCTATCATTTGTCCAGATGTTGGGTATTTAGTCAGCGATGATCCTGTTGCGATAGATAAAGCATCGTTAGATCTGATCAACGATGTCAAAGAAAACGTGTTTTTGAAAATCAATAAAGTAGATCCGTTAAAACAAATAAAATATGGGGAGGAGATCGGGCTAGGATCATCCTCGTATCAGTTGATAATGGTATAGGACTATTTAATAAGTGGTTTCCCAAGGGGGAGCACTGTTTTCCCATAGGTTTCATTGAGTAGTTCTGCGATGGCGACATAAAACGCACTTAACCCGCAGAGAATTCCTTCATATCCGATCCAACTACCGCTGATGTAGCCCCAGTCCCGCAGGGCGAGGAGGAAGAACAGGATGAACAAGGATCCGAAGATGAATTGAAGTCCTTTGTTCTTTTTCAGCGTCCCGATGAACATGCAGAAGGTGAACAACCCCCACATAAAGAAGTACCAGGCCATAAACCCTGGTTCTGTCGTACCTGCTTTTGAACCAGTGTTAATAAAGGTAAGGCTTGGGAACACCCATAACGCGACTAAGGAAATCCAGAATAAGCCATACGATGTAAAGGCGGTTGTTCCAAAAGTGTTTCCTTTTTTAAACTCCATAACCCCTGCGAGGATCTGTGCAAGTCCACCGTAGAAGATACCCATCCCTAGGATCATTGCACTCACCCCATATGCTCCTGTGTTATGGATATTCAGAAGGACGGTTGTCATTCCAAAACCCAGTAAGCCTAATGGTGCTGGATTTGCTAAAATAGTATTTTTCTCAACCATGGTAAGTCACCTTCCGGCTGTATAAAACTGTTGTTTAAAAATCTATCGAGAAAAACAACTATTTCCACAGGATGACAACAAACCCGGTAAAAATCATCCCGAGCACGATTAAGATAGCGATAATCTTCACCACCCAGCTTCGTAACGTTTTTTTATTCAGTTTCATGGTTTCTTCCTCTTAAGTTCAACGTAAAAACCATCAAAGGATAAAATGGTGCTTTCTTTTTTCCCTTTCACACCTACTTCTCGTTTCACTTTAATGTACCCTGCTTTGAGCAGCCCTTCTTTTTTCTTTGCCGCAATCCCGGGGATCTCAGAAAGGAAAATATCTTCCTGGTTGTCTATTTTTTTAATAATCTCTTCTTGATGATCCTTAATCCATTGTGAAATCACAGAACTCTCTGTTTTAAATGCTGGACCAAGTGTGGCAAACACTGGTTCAATCGCGGTAATGACCTCTTGGATTTCTGGTTTTCCTACGATGAATGTATGATCCTCTGGATATCGTAAGGTTGAAAAAATAATCGTACCATTGGTTTTCAGTCTTGTTATTATTTCTGAAGACGCATAGGTGGCCAGTGCTGACATTGGTGCGTTCAGCGCGATCCCTTGTTCACTTTTCCACGCGCGAACCTTAGCGATATATTCCTTCACTGTTTCACCAGCTTGCTCTTTTTCTTCATCGATAAGAATTGATTCAGGCCATTTTGAGAGATGGATGCTGATTTCATCTTCATGGTTTTTGTAAAGAGTAAAGTAAATCTCTTCAGTGATGTGCGGGAAGAACGGGGCAAATAATTTTAGTATTCCTAATCCAACGGTGTATAAGGTATACCGGATACTTTCAACGTTTTCTTTACTGTAGAGGGATCCTTTGATCATTTCAAGGTAATGATCAGCGAGCTCATGCCAGAGGAAATATTCAATCTCTTTCATGGCTTGTGAGTAATCAAACGCATCCATTTGCGTGGTGCATTTTTTCACAAGTTTACTATATTTTGTCAGAATCCAATAGTCGATGTTCTGGAGCGTTTTTGGTTTTTTTGGTTTTCCTTCTTTAATGATGTTGGCGATGAACTGTTGCACGTTCCAGAGTTTCCGTAGAAGTTTTGTTCCCCGGACGACATCTTTTCGTCGGAACGGGTTGTCCTCACCTAATGCACAGCTTGCTGCGTAGCAGCGGAACGCATCAGTCCCATATTCATCGATGACTTCAAGCGGATCGATGACATTGCCAAGGCTTGCATGCATTGGCGTTCCATCCTCAGAGAGAATGAACCCACCCATCATGATGTTTTCAAAAGGTTTTTCATTGGTAAGAAGCAAGCAGCGTAGCATCGTATAAAACGCCCATGTGCGGATGATGTCATGTGCCTGTGGCCGTAGCGACATAGGGTAGAGTTGTTTGAATTTTTTATCATCGCGATGCCAGAACGTGTTAAACAATGGTGAGATGGAAGAATCCATCCACGTGTCAAAGACATCCTCACATCCTTTCAGATGACCACCGCATTTCGGACATGTTGTTACCGGTGGTGTATCAATAGTTGGATCAATGTAGCAATCTTCTGGTCGCGCGAGTACGACCTCTTCGCATTCTTCGCATTCCCATAATGGGATTGGTGTGGCAAAGTATCGTTGTCTGCTGATCACCCAGTCCCATTCAAGGGAGTTGACCCAATCTTCAAGCCGTATTTTCATAAACTCAGGATACCAGTGCATTGAGTTACTTGCGTCAAGAACCATTTGTTTAAACGGGATTGTTTTTAAGAACCATTGTTTCGCGTTGATGAACTCCACCGGTGTTTTGCACCGCCAGCAGACACCTACGTTTTGAGCGAGTGGCTCTTGTTTTAGGAGCAAACCATCCTGAGTCATGTCCTTGATGACAGCGTGGCGTGCATCCGCAATTTTCATCCCTTTATATTTCCCGGTAAGTGCCGTCATTTTCCCTTCTTCATCTATACTCATTTCAAGAGGGAGTTTGTATTTAAAGACCCAGTTGAGGTCCTCTTTGTCTCCGACGGTACAGATCATGACAAGCCCAGAACCGAACTCAGGGTCGACAGCGTCATCTTCAACGATTTTCACTTCTTTATTAACTGTCGGGACTTTCACGGTCCGACCTACAAGCCACGGTGCCCGTTCATCGGTTGGGTGAACCGCGACAATTTGACAGGCGGCAAGCATTTCCGGTCGGGTGGTCGCAATCTCGATGTACATCCCATGTGTATCTTTGCCGATGCCATGGAATTTTGACAGGTGTTCTTCTGGTGATTTGGTGAAGTAGAATTTTATCGTGTTGAGTTTTGTGGTCCGGTCGCTGTAGACAACCTCTGCATCTGCCATCGCGGTCATGCAGCGTGGACACCAGTTCACGGGAAACTCGCCTTTGTAGATATGGCCTTTGTTGAAGAGTTCGATAAAGGAGATTTGCGTGATTCTGCGGTAGTATTCTGCATCGGTCTGATAATAGATCGAGGGATCCATGCTTTCGCCTAGTCGAATGAACTGGTTTGTCATGGTCGCGATATTCTTCTGGGCGAACTCAGAGCACAGCTTGGTGAATTTATGGCGGTCGATATCCTTCCGGGTGATGTTGAGTTGTCGTTCGACGCGCTCTTCGATCGGGATGCCATTGACATCAAAACATAAAGGAAAAAACACATTGTATCCCTGCATGCGTTTATATCGAGCAGCAAAATCAATATGAGTATAATGCACCGCATGACCTGCATGGAGTGGCCCTGAGGCGTACCGTGGAGGGACATCGATACTGTATGGTTTTTTTGAGCTAGTGAAATCGAAATGGTAGACCTTCATTTCTTGCCATTTCTTTTGCCATTTTTCTTCTAAAGTTTTCTGATCGTAGTCGGTCATATCGGCTTCCTCATAGGGAGCAGGTTTAGAACGCACAGTAGATTTTTCTTTATAAACATTGCTTTTGATTTTGTTCTTGAAATCTTGTCTTTTATATCCTCATGCAATAATTTTATAATAACCTTATCTATTACCGTAACCGGATGCGAAATCACTCTACAATGGAGGGAGCATTTTGCCCGAAGCAATCGCCTATGAATTAGCTAAAAAACAAAAAGAAATCTCAGTTGCAGAATTCTTCGAACGTAATAAACATATCCTGGGTTTTGGGAACCCGACGAGAGCACTCATCACTAGTGTGAAAGAAGGTGTAGACAATGCACTTGATGCCTGTGAGGAATCAGGGATCCTGCCCGACATCGCTGTCGAAGTAAAGAATGTAAATGAAGCCGAATGTATTATTATCATCGAAGATAACGGTCCTGGTATTATCAAACAACAGATACCTCATATTTTCGCTCGGTTGCTCTATGGGTCGCGGTTTCATGCGGTTCGACAGAGCAGAGGCCAACAAGGGATTGGCATCTCTGCTGTCGTTTTGTATGGACAGTTGACCACAGGAAAACATGCGAAAATCATTTCAAAGATTCAAGAAAATCAGCCTGCAATATCGGTTGAGCTTGCGATTGATACGAATAGGAACCGCGGTGAGGTGCAACATCAAGAAATTACGCATTGGGATAAACCATCAGGGACACGGGTTGAGATTTGTTTGAAAGCGGACTACAAACGAGGAAAACGGTTTGTCTATGATTATCTTCAGTCCACTTCGATTGTGAACCCTCATGCTCGTATCAAGTATAAGGAGTCGGATGGCACCGAGCATGTTTTTGAGCGGACCGCTGATATTCTTCCGAAAAAAAGCGAGGAAATCAAACCACATCCGTACGGGATTGAGCTGGGAACATTAATTAAAATGTCAAAAGAGACGAACGCGAGAAAATTAGCATCATTCTTAAAAAATGAATTTAGTAGCATGGGGGACCGGACAGCAAATGCAGTCTGTGATGAAGCAAAACTTGACAGAAATCTCAACCCATCAGACATGACACGAGAACAGTTCTTTGAGCTGCATCAAGCCTTTAAACGGGTGAAAATCATGGCTCCACCGACTGAATGTCTCTCCCCGATTGGTGAAACTCTTATTCGTCGGAGCTTAAAAAGCGAGACTCAGGAAATCTCCCCTGAATTTATTTTTACCGCCTCAAGACCAGCGTCGGTCTATTCAGGAAACCCGTTTCAGGTGGAAGTAGGGATTGTTTACGGGGGGAATCTTCCTAAGGATAAGCCGGTGAAGATTTTACGGTTCGCTAATCGTATCCCTTTGTTATTTCAGCAGGGTGGTTGCGCGGTTACCACCGCGGTTTCATCGATTGACTGGCGTCGGTATGGGCTTGATCAGCCCTCAGGGACAGGGATTCCTATTGGTCCTGCTATCTTTCTGACGCATGTTGCATCCACTCAGATTCCTTATACCTCAGAAAGTAAAGAAGCGATCGCTGATGTTGAGGAAATTGAAAATGAAATTAAACTCGCGTTTCGTGAGGTCGCACGAAAAGTCCAGATGCATATCAATAAAAAAGTCCGTCGGGTGAAAACCAGGGAGAAATTTGATTTAATAACGAAGATTTTACCAGAGATCGCCAAGAAGTCCGCAAATATGCTTAATAAACCGATCCCATCTCTTGATAAAGTGATTACCAGGATTATGGATGTAGTCTGGATTGAGGACGTGGTAGAGTATGAAAAAGTCCGGGGGAAACCGGTGCAGACAAAACTTGATAAAAAGGATCCAAAGACTCCAGCTGAATCAGGTGGATGGATAGCGAAAAGTACGATCATGGTGGTCAACTATAAAAGCAAACCACAGAAGTTCAATTTATACGCTCTTTTTCCAAAGAATGCTCTGGTTGGTGAGGTAAAACCAAAGCCGACAAAAGTCACTGATAGTTATATTAAATGGAGTTTGGAGAGTATTGATCCAACCAACAAGGTTGATATCTTTTTTGAGCTGGCTGGCCTGAACAAAGGAGATTTTGATGAGAATGATTTGTATATCCAGAACATTAACCCAACGTATGTGATTGGGGCGGATAAATGGGAAGGTGAATAGAGTATGGCACGTGATTATTCCGAGGTAATTACAAAGATAGATTCAATCGCTACTAAAGTCTATAACGATCTTGAGAAAGCAGAAATCCCAACGTTGCAGCTGTCGACGCGAACAAAAGCAAACATACGATTTGACGAGACGTTAAATGTATGGAAATATGGGAAGAATAAAACACAACGAGCCGCCAGCTCCCTTGACGGTGCGTACATGCTGTTGCGCACAATGTACCTGGTTGATTTCATTAAGGACATGATAAAAGAGAAAAAATCATCGACGTTAAGAGAAACCTATTACATCTCAGAGGGATGGAATCTTGCTAAGTTCAGCAGTCAGAATGAATCTGACCTGCTCGCAGAGGACCTTGAGGTTATTACCGGCTGTATGCGCGAGGATTTTAAGCTTCGACCGGAGGAGGATGGCGCCCGGGTTATTGGAAACCTTGTTGTTGAGGAAATAACCAGGAATAACACCAAGAAGAAGATCCATTGCCAGGACGACGTTGGCGACGCAGGATATGGGATACCCTATAATGTCGAGAAGGAAAAACTCTCCTTTAAAGAGGTTGACGCTGATTTTATCGTCGCAATCGAAACCGGTGGTATGTTTGATAGACTTGTAGAGAATGGATTTGATACGGATTCCCGTGCGATTTTAGTTCATCTGAAAGGTCAACCTGCACGGTCCACTCGTCGGTTTATTAAACGCCTGAACGAGGAAAAGAAACTACCGGTTCTTGTTTTTACCGATTGTGACCCTTGGAGTTTTCGTATTTACGGAAGTGTTGCGTATGGTGCTATTAAAACTGCGCATATCTCTGAGTATCTGGCGACACCAGCGGCACAGTACCTTGGTGTGACACCATCAGATATTGAGAATTATAAGCTTCCGACCGATACGTTGACTACTGAAGATGTCGCCGCGTTGAAAAGTGAGCTGGATGACCCACGGTTCCAGGATCAATTCTGGAAGCATGAAATCAAATTGCAACTGAAACTTGGGAAGAAATCAGAGCAGCAGGCGCTTGCAAAATATGGACTTGATTATGTGACCGATACCTACCTTCCTGAGAAACTCACGGAAATGGGCATGTTGAAAAAGTAATTTCCTTATTGTTTTTGTCCCCAGAGGGCATTTGGGGGAATCATCTGGTAGCGGAGGTTTAACACTCGGTTTTCATCAATGAGGATGTAGGTTTTGCTGAAAATACCACCTTTTGCATCAATAGGGATGGTGTAGCTGTGAACGTGTTTCCCTTGTAGAAACACGGGTTGTTTTTGTTTTTCTGGTCGGAATTGTTTTTTTCGTAATAGCATGAACTGAATGAGAAGAATCACTTCAAGAGCGATCAACACGCTGAGGAGAGCGATAGCGGAAAGAATCCATTCTTCTACAGTCAGGGCAGCCCAGTTATTGCCAAGCTGGAGGAAATAGGTTCCTGTGATAATTAAAGCAATCCAGAGTGAATAAATCATGGTAATTAAAAAAAAGAATTTTGATGCTTTCAGCAATCTTTGTTTTAATTTATCTTCGTCCCAGATAGGTTCTGTTGTAACCATTATCTTTCCTACCAGTCCCCTTATGACTCATAGTCTTTAAAACTTTTTGTTTTTATAATAATTATAGAGATTACATTTATATAGATTGGTTTCTTATATTCCATGAAAGAAGGGGGAGATCATGAAACGAGATATAATGATAAAATTTTTAGCGTGCTCCGTTATTTTTCTGTTGGGGGCAGGATGTTGTTCCTGTTCATCAGCACTATCAAAAGACCGTTCTATTTCAATGAACAATGGACAGATGCTGTATGTTGGTGGATCTGGTTCAGGGAATTATAGCAGGATTCAGG
>Ga0315536_1001391_pt1 | contig 12130 bp, 13 predicted proteins | sample SalMarSW160230MG_FD_203093 | JGI IMG/M metagenome (GOLD analysis project Ga0315536, IMG submission 203093) | Salt marsh sediment microbial communities from the Plum Island Ecosystem LTER, Massachusetts, United States - Salt Marsh Sediment SW1602-30 ... | reverse complement strand
CCCAGTCAAAGGAGGACATCACCATGCCTGAAGCCGTCATCGTCGAGGCAGTGCGTTCACCGATCGGGAAGCGCAACGGCGGGCTGTCCGGGGTGCACCCGGCGGACCTGTCCGCGCAGGTCCTCAACGGTTTGGTCGACAAGACCGGCATCGACCCCGAGATCGTCGACGACGTCATCTGGGGCTGCGTCATACAGGCCGGCGAACAAGCTCTCGACATTGGCCGCACCGCGCTGCTGACCGCCGGCTGGCCGGAAACCGTCCCGGGCGTGACCGTCGACCGCCAGTGCGGCTCGAGCCAGCAGTCCATCCACTTCGCTGCTGCCGGCGTGGTTGCCGGGCACTACGACGCCGTCGTCGCCGGTGGGGTGGAGTCCATGTCGCGGACTCCCATGGGTTCGTCGCTGGCCAACGGCGGTCGGCCGTATCCGGAGGCGTTCATGGCGCGCTACCAAGGCAAGGTTCCCAACCAGGGCATCGGCGCCGAGATGATCGCAGAGCAGTGGGGCCTGAGCCGCACCGCGCTCGACGAGTTCTCCCTAGGCTCGCACGAAAAAGCCGCAGCCGCACAGGATTCGGGTGCCTTTGACGATCAGATTGTGGGCATCAAGGACCAGGACGGCAACATGATGCTCAAGGACGAAGGCATCCGCCGCGGTACGCCGATGGAAAAGATGGCGTCGCTGAAGCCGGCCTTCAAGGAAGACGGGGTGATCCACGCCGGCAACTCCTCGCAGATCTCCGACGGTTCGGCGGCGCTGCTGTTCATGTCCGCGGAGAAGGCCAAATCGCTGGGGCTGAAGCCGATTGCCAAGGTGCACACCGCGACGCTGGCCGGGGCCAATCCGGTGATCATGCTGACGGCGCCCATTCCGGCGACACAGAAGGTGCTCAAGAAATCCGGGCTTAGCATCGGCGACATCGGAGCCTATGAAGTCAACGAGGCGTTCGCTCCCGTTCCGCTGGCGTGGCTGAAGGACATCGGCGCCGACGAGAAGAAGCTCAATCCCAACGGCGGGGCCATCGCACTGGGCCACCCGCTTGGCGGCTCGGGGGCACGGTTGATGACCACGCTGCTATACCACATGCGGGACAAGGGAATTCGTTACGGCCTGCAGACGATGTGCGAGGGCGGCGGCCAGGCCAACGCCACCATCGTGGAATTGTTGTGATGGACGATCGGGCCGGCCAGCCGGCGGTGCTGGTCGAACGCCGCGGCAACGTCATGGTCATCACCATGAACCGGCCCGAAGCCCGCAATGCGATCAACGGCGCCGTCAGCATCGGTGTCGGGGACGCGCTGGAAGGAGCCCAACACGACCCGGACGTGCGGGCCGTGGTGATCACCGGCGCGGGTGACAAGTCATTTTGCGCCGGGGCCGACCTCAAGGCGATCGCCCGCCGGGAGAACCTGTATCACCCCGACCATGGCGAGTGGGGCTTCGCGGGTTATGTGCACCACTTCATCGACAAGCCCACCATCGCCGCGGTCAACGGCGCCGCACTGGGTGGCGGCACCGAGATCGCGATGGCCAGCGACCTGGTGGTGGCCGCCGCAACCGCCAAGTTCGGGCTGCCGGAGGTCAAGCGGGGACTCATCGCGGCCGCCGGCGGGGTTTTCCGCGTCATGAACCATCTGCCCCGCAAAGTCGCGATGGAACTGTTGCTGACCGGCGAGCCGCTCACCGCGGCCGATGCCTTCGAATGGGGCCTGATCAACCAGGTCGTGACGGATGGCTCGGTCCTGGACGCCGCCCTGGGGCTGGCCGCCCGGGTCACCGTCAACGCGCCGCTGTCGGTGCAGGCCAGCAAGCGCATCGCCTACGGGGTCGACGACGGTGTCATCACCGACGAAGAAGCGGGCTGGGAGCGCACCATGCGCGAGATGCGTGTCCTGATGAGATCCGAAGACGCCCAGGAAGGGCCCCGGGCTTTCGCCGAAAAACGAGAGCCGGTCTGGAAGGCCCGCTAACTGCCCAGGATGTTCACCCCGCGCTCGAACACCGCGGGGAGCAGGGTGCACGCCGGCACGATGGCGCGCCGGACCGCGCGGGGTGTGCTGGCGAGCACCAGCCCGCGGGTGAGCAGCCGGTAATCGCGGGTCGCCCGGTGCCAGGCAGCCTCATACGACGAGGGTGCGTCCTTGACGATCGCATCGACCGCTGCGGCCGCTTGTTTGACCGCGAGACTGATGCCCTCGCCGGTCAGTGCGTCCTCGTAGCCGGCGGCGTCGCCCACCAGCAGCACCCGCCCCGCGACTCGGCGGGAGACGACCTGACGTAACGGGCCGCAGCCGTGCGCCCGCCCCCGGTCTGCGCCCCGCAGCCGGTGGGCCAGATGCGGGAACCAGGCCAGGTCGGGTCGCCCCCGCGACAGGATTGCCACGCCTACCAAATCCGGTTCCACGGGCGTTACGTACGCCTCACCCCAGCGTGACCAGTGCACCTCAACAAATTCCGACCACGCTGGCACCCGGTAATGCCAACGCATGCCGTAACGTCGCGGCACTCCTGCGGTTGCGGTGATCCCGACGGCACGGCGCACCGCCGAATGCAGACCGTCAGCTGCCACCAACCATCGCGCGCGCACACCGGCGGCCGTCACTGAATGCGCATCTTGTTCGACGCTCGTCACCCGCGTCCGGACCCATTCTGCGTCTTGCTCTTTGGCCCGGGCCGCCAGGGCTGCATGCAAGGTGGTGCGTCGCACGCCACGCCCCGGTCCGCTACGAAACCTCGCCTGCGCCCGACGACGGTCACTCACGTAGGCGATGCCGTGAAACGGCATGCCCGCCGGATCCACGCCGAGCGACGCCAACTCGGCCAGTCCGCCGGGCATCAGCCCCTCGCCGCACGCCTTGTCGATGGGGCTCTCCCGCGGCTCGGCCACGATCACCGAAAGACCTTGGCTGCGAGCGTATAACGCCGTGGCCAGGCCGCCCGGGCCGCCGCCGACGATCAGCAGGTCGGTGTCGTAGTTCGTCACGTGTAGCCCAGAACCGAGTTCTCCACCTGTAGACGCACCCGCAGCAACACCGCGTTGGCGATCGTGAAGACCGCCGCGGTCAGCCATGCGGTGTGCACCAGGGGGAGCGCGAACCCTTCAGCCACCACTGCAACATAGTTCGGGTGGTGCAGCCACCGATAGGGCCCCTTTCGCACCAACGGGGCATGCGGCAGGACGATCACCCGGGTGTTCCACCGGCGACCCAGTGTCGCGATGCACCACCAACGCAGCGCCTGGCTCAGCGCCACCGCCCCCAGCATGGGCCAGCCCAGCCATGCGATGAATGGCCGGTGCAGCGCCCACGGTTCGACGAGGCAGCCGACCAGCAGTGCGCTGTGAATGACGACCATCACCACGTAGTGCGATCGGCCAAACTCTTTGCCGCCCTGGTTAAAAGACCATTGTGCGTTTCGCTTGGATACCACCAGCTCAACGAGGCGTTCGATCCCGACCGCCAGGACCAGCAGGTAATACATGTCTCCACTATCTCTTGAATGGCCACTGCGCCGCTGGCTTCATTCTGGGTTGTACCGGTTGACGGTGCGGCCGCCGCATCGGTTCAAACGCGCCGACGGCGGCCGGACGGGCCGTGGTACTCGCCGCGAGCGTAGCGGCACGGCGAGGATTCGGGCCGGAAATCGCAGTGGCGTTACGTACGCGGCTAGGGTCGAGGTATGCGAATCCTAGTCACCGGTGCCACTGGCTACGTGGGATCGCGGCTGGTCACGGCGCTGCTGGCGAACCACCACGACGTCGTAGCCACCACCCGGAACACCGAGCGCCTCAGGCGGTTGGGTTGGTTCGACGACGTCGTACCGGTCACCCTCGACGTGTCCGATCCCGCGTCGGCGCGGGCGGCTTTCGCCGGCGCCGGCCCGGTTGACGTGGTGTATTACCTGGTGCACGCAATCGGGCAGCCCGGCTTCCGTGACGGCGACAAGGCCGCGGCGGCAAACCTTGCCGTCGCGGCCAGGGATGCCGGCGTACGACGCATCGTCTACCTGGGCGGCTTCGTACCCGCCGACGAGGTTCTGTCTGAACATCTGGCCAGCCGGGCGGAGGTGGCCGAGGCCTTGACCGTCCCAGACGGCCCGGAACTGGTGTGGCTGGGCGCAGCGATGATCATCGGCGCGGGCTCGACATCCTTCGAGATGATGCGTTACGTCGGAGACCGATTCCCGCTCATGCCGATACCGAGCTGGATGGACAATCCGATCGACCCGATCTCCATCCGTGACGTACTGCACTATCTCGTGGCCGCCGCCGACCCAAGCCTGATATCTGCCGGCGCCTACGACATTTCTGGTCCCAAAACCACTTCCTATCGGGAGCTGCTCAAGACGTATGCGCGCATTTCCGGCCGGTGGCATGCCGGTTTACCGGTCGGCAGAGTCGATACCGGACTGGCATCGCTGATTACGGGCGTCGCGCTGCCGGTGCCGCAGGGACTGGCCGAGGACCTGGTGGAGTCGCTGGACCATCCGATGGTGGCATCGGTGAGCGATCTGCGAGATCGGGTGCCCGACCCGCCCGGTGGCCTGCTCGGCATCGACGACGCCATCGCCCGGGCCTTGGCCGATCCATCGAACCGTCCGCCCCGGCCGGTCAACGCCCTGGCCGATCCGCATCACCTGGCCAACACCGATCCCGCCTGGGCCGGCGGTGATGCGCTGCGCCTGCGCCGACTCGCGCGGGCGGTCACCCCGTCCGTCGTGCGGCCGACCCTGGAGCTGGTGAACATGGTCCCCGGCCCGCTTGCCGGAGTGCTTCGAACCGGCCTCGACGTACTCATCGCCATGACCCCGAAGATGCGTCCTGCATGAGCCAGTCGACTGGTCCCTACCAAGCCGGCGTCTTAAGCGAACTGCGGCGCGCCGTCACCAATGTTGCTGTGCCGCATAACGAATCACCGGACGTCGTGCGGCGGCGGCGTATCATCGTCGCGATCACGCTGGTAGTCGGCGCCGCCGTGCTGGGGTTCTCGCTGCGGCGCCATCCGGGGGAGTCCAGCTTCTACTGGTCGACCCTGGCACTGGCGGCGGTGTGGACCACCGGAGCGCTGATCTCGGGCCCGTTACACCTGGGCGGTATCAGCTGGCGGGGCCGTAACCAGCGGCCGGTCATCACTGGCATAACCGCCGGCCTGCTACTCGGGGGCGTGTTCGTGCTGGGCGGGCTTGTCGTCAAGGAGATTCCGGCGGTCTCGGACCTGATCACCCGTGTGCTGCAGTTCGCCCGCGGGTCTTATCTGTTCATCGTGGTGATCACCATGGTCAACGCAGTAGCCGAGGAGGTTTTCTTCCGCGGCGCCCTCTACAGCGCGCTGGGCCGTCACCACCCGGTGGTCATCTCGACGCTGTTGTACGCGCTCGCGACCATGGCGAGCGGGAACCCGATGCTCGGATTCGCCGCGATCATCCTCGGCACGGTATGCGGGTTGGAGCGTCGAGCCACTGGCGGTGTGCTGGCCCCGGTACTGACCCACTTCGCGTGGGGCCTGATCATGGTCCTCGTTCTCCCGCCGATGTTCGGCGTCTGACATCGCCTAGCTGGCCGACTCGACGATCTGGCGCGCCAAGCCGCGCAGCGCGGCGGTGTGCAGGGGCCGCATCAGCAACCAGTACAAGCGACCCACGACACCGCTCGGCAAGAAGATCACTCGCTGCGTGTATGTGCTGCCGCCGCCGTCTTGCGGTGTCACCGAGATTTCGAGCCACGCTCGCCCCGGTAGGCGCGTCGTCGCGCGTAGCCGCAGCTTGCGGCCGGGCTCGCGGTCCGTCACGACCCAATGGCCGCTACGGCCGGCGGCGTTCTCGGCCGCTGTCCAGACGGAGTCGGAGTGGGCGCCGATGACGGCCGTGCGGACGTCGGTGTAGACGACCTCGCCGGCCCAGTCCGGGTCGCTGGGCAACGCCTCGGCGGGCTCGGTATGCAGCGAGGCCCACGTGGCATCGACAAGACCACGCTTTGCGCGCGCGAGCGCCAACTCGACGGCGCGGCGGTAGTCGGTGAGTCCACCCGGGGGCGGTGCGATGATGTCGTCGATGTCCGAGTTGCGCATCACCGCATCGCATTCCAGCGATTCGATCAGCGGCCGCGCCAGCCCGGGCGGGATCGGCGTCACGGTCCCCACCCACAGGCTGGCAATCGTCGGCGTCAGGAACGGCAGCACGATCAATCGGCGCGTTCTCAGGCCGGCCACCTCGGCGTAGACCCGCATCATGTCGCCGTATTCCAGAACGTCGGGTCCGCCGATGTCCCAGGTGCGCGACGACGGCACTTCCGCTGTCGCCGCGGCGACCAGGTAGTGCAGCGCGTCGCGCACGGCGATGGGCTGAATTCTGTTGTGCACCCACTTCGGCGTGGTCATCACGGGCAACCGGTCGGTGAGATGACGGATCATCTCGAAAGAGGCCGACCCCGACCCGACGACGACCCCGGCCTGCAGCACCACGGTCTCGACGCCGGACTGGATCAGTGCCTCGCCCACCACCTTCCGCGACTCAAGATGTGGCGAGAGTTTGCGGTTCTCCGGGTGCAAACCGCTCAGGTACACCACCCGTCGCAACCCTGCGCGGTGGGCGGCCGTCACCACATTGTGGACGGCCCGGGATTCCTCTGCGGCGAAATTCTTCGATGTACCCATCGAATGAACCAGGTAGTAGACGACGTCCATCCCGTCGAACGCGGCGACCAGAGAGTCCAGATCGCCCAGATCGCCGCGCGCCACCTCGGTGTGTTCGCGCCATGGCACGTCGGCCAACTTGTCGGGGTTGCGCGCCAGTGCGCGGACCTGATGGTCCTCGTCCAGCAGTCGTGGCACCAACCGGGTGCCGATGTAGCCGGTCGCTCCGGTCACCAAGCAGCGAACTCGCTCAGCCATCTTCTCCCTCGCGTGTCATTCGAACCTGATGCACCCAAGGATTCTCGCTTCCCCCGACCGATGAGCGATGCGGCCCCGGCCTCAGCGATCGGTGAAGTTGGGCGCGCGTCGTTGCTGGAAAGCCGTGACGCCCTCCTTCAAATCGTGTGACACCAGCAGGCGCGACTGTCCGTCGAATTCGAGCTGCAAGGCCGCGTCCAACTCGCTGAGCGTGGCCGCATTGATCGCGTGCTTGGTCCTGGCAAACGCCACTGCCGGGCCCGCCGCCAACCGGTCGATCACTTTTCGGACCTCGGCTTCGAAGCCGTCGGCCGGATAGACCGCGGTGACCAGGCCCCAGGACAGTGCCTGGGCGGCCGGCAGCCGTTCGGGCAGCAGCGCCATCTGCATCGCCCGGATCCGGCCGATCGCAGCTGCGACCAACGCCGACGCACCGCCGTCGGGCATCAACCCGATCTTCGTGAAGGCGAGCATAAAAAATGCGCTCTCAGAAGCCAATACGACGTCACAGGCCAAGGCGATGGAAACACCGACGCCGGCCGCGGGTCCCTGAACGACGGCGATCACGGGGTGCGGCAGCGCGGCGATGGCCCGTATCAGCCGGTTGACTTCCAGGATGATTTCATCCGGCGGGGTGCCGCCGCCGGACATGTCCTCGGCGCTGATGCCAGCTCCGGAGCAGAAGCCGCGGCCGGCACCGCCGAGCCGGACCAACTTGATTTCGGGGTCGGCGGCCGCGCGTTCCATCGCGTCGGCCATGCCGGTGATCACCGGAATGGTTAGCGAGTTCAAGCTGTCGGGGCGGTCGATGGTCACCGACAGCACACCGTCGGTCAGCGCGACGTCGAGACCTGCGACGGGTGCAAGCGTGGCGATTCCAGAATCCGGCATGGGGCAACCCTAGGCGACCGGGGTGCGCGCCCCTCGAGGGCGGCTGGGAAGATGCGAACGGCCGGTTGTTTCCCCCGGCCGGGCGTCAGGGCAGACGAAAGGTCGGTGGATCGTGGCGGCTCCGTTGAACGGACCTCTGAGCGGACTGCGTGTCGTGGAGCTGGCGGGCATCGGGCCCGGCCCGCATGCCGCGATGATCCTCGGGGATCTCGGAGCCGACGTGGTGCGCATCGACCGGCCCCCGTCAGGTGGCGCTGGTGGCGGCCCAGGCGGCGTCGCCAAGGACGCCATGTTGCGCAATCGGCGCATCGTCACAGCCGATCTCAAGTCCGACGAGGGCCGCAACCTGGTGCTCAAACTCGTCGCGAAAGCCGACGTGTTCATCGAGGGCTACCGTCCCGGCGTGACCGAGCGGCTCGGCCTGGGGCCCGAGCAGTGCGCCGGGGTCAACGACCGGCTGATCTACGCCCGGATGACGGGCTGGGGACAAACCGGTCCGCGCAGCCAGCAGGCGGGCCACGACATCAACTACATCTCGCTGAACGGGATCCTGCACGCCATCGGCCGTGCGAACGAGCGGCCGGTGCCACCCCTGAACCTCGTCGGCGACTTCGGCGGCGGCTCGATGTTCTTGCTGGTCGGCATCCTGGCCGCGCTGTGGGAGCGGCAGAACTCGGGCAAGGGGCAGGTCATCGACGCAGCCATGGTCGACGGCTCCAGTGTGCTGATCCAGATGATGTGGGCGATGCGGGGCATGGGCATGTGGTCGGACGCGCGCGGAACCAACATGCTCGACGGCGGCGCACCCTATTACGACACCTACGAGTGCGCCGATGGCCGCTACGTCGCCGTCGGCGCCATCGAGCCGCAGTTCTACGCGGCCATGCTGGCCGGGCTGGGGCTGGACGGCGCCGACTTGCCCCCGCAGAACGACGTCGCCCGGTGGTCCGAACTGCGGGCGGTGCTGACGGAGAAATTCGCCAGCCGGGACCGTGACCACTGGGCGAAGGTGTTCGCCGATTCCGACGCTTGTGTGACGCCGGTCCTGGCGTTCGGCGAGGTGCACACCGAGCCGCACATTACCGAGCGCGACACCTTTTACGAGGTCGACGGCGGCCTGCAGCCGTTGCCGGCCCCGCGATTTTCCCGCACCGCGCCGGAGACGCCGCGCCCGGCGGCGCCGGTGGCCGACGCCGAGACGATACTCAAGGACTGGGGATAGGCCCCGGCCCGCAGCTTGGTCGACACGATAGGGAAGGACTCGCATGCAGATCAAGGACGCCGTTGCCGTCGTTACCGGAGGCGCCTCAGGCCTGGGCCTGGCCACCACCAGGCGCCTGCTGGACGCCGGAGCGCAGGTGGTCGTGCTGGACCTGCGGGGCGAGGACGTGGTTCGCGAACTCGGCATTCGCGCGCGTTTCGCGCCGGCCGACGTCACCGACGAGGCCGCCGTCGCCAGGGCCTTGGACATCGCCGAGGCGATGGGGCCGCTGCGCATCGTGGTCAATTGCGCCGGTACCGGCAACGCCGTCCGGGTGCTGGGCAAGGACGGCGTGTTCCCGCTGGACGCGTTCCGCAAGGTGGTCGACATCAACCTGGTCGGCACGTTCAACGTGCTGCGGCTGGCCGCCGAGCGGATCGCCAAAACCGAACCCGTTGGTGAGGAGCGCGGCGTCATCGTCAACACCGCGTCGGTGGCGGCTTTCGACGGCCAGATCGGTCAGGCCGCCTACTCCGCGTCCAAGGGCGGCGTGGTGGGGATGACGTTGCCGATCGCACGCGATCTGGCCAGTCACCTCATCCGGGTGGTCACCATCGCGCCCGGACTGTTCGACACTCCGCTGCTGGCCGGCCTGCCGGAACCGGCCAGGGAGTCACTCGGCAAGCAGGTGCCGCACCCGTCGCGGTTGGGCAAACCGGACGAGTACGGGGCCCTCGCGGTGCACATCATCGAAAACCCGATGCTCAACGGCGAGGTCATCCGTCTGGACGGCGCTATCCGCATGGCACCGCGCTGAGGCGGGCCTGCGGGCCCGAAAACCCCGGGAAATCGAAAGCCCCCCGCAACGAGCGGGGGGCTTTCATCGAGCCAGATCAATGCGATCGACGGAACCATCGACTGACGGCGGGTTCGGCCATTAGCAGGCGCGCAAGCATACTCATGGGCGTAGGTCAGCTTGCCGTCTGCAGCCAGTCTTCAAACTGCTCTGAGGTCTCGCCTTCCACCAGCATGTCGCCGTGGTAGAGGGCCTCGAAGTCAGCCTTGATGACGTCGGCACTCGAGTCGTCGATCCACATGACACTGAGCGTATGGGCCACCATTAAGGAATCTTTGAGTCACGATTCGGAAAATGGTGGCAATTTACCGGCGGGTAGGTTCCTCCCCGCCGGGTGCGGGATTTGCCCCATGAGCTGCTTACTTGCCGCACACAATTCTGGCCGGACTCTTAGCGTCGCGCCGGTTTGAAAACCGCGTTGAGCCGTCCGGCTTGCCGAGCGGTTGGTGACATGCTGGCGGCACAGCGGCCGTCGGAGATCTCCTCGGAAACAAGCCTATTCTGGTGCTCAACTGAGTTGAAAGGTTGACGTGTATGCCATCAGTGGCCGCATCTGGGGTTGAAAACCCATTCTTCGCGAGGATCTGGCCCGTCGTCGCAGCCCACGAAACCGAGGCGATCCGGGTCCTTCGTCGGGAAAACCTGGCCGATTTGTCGGGGCGGGTACTGGAAGTCGGCGCCGGTATCGGAACGAACTTTCCGCACTACCCGGAGTCGGTCGACGAGGTGGTCGCAGTCGAGCCCGAGCGGCGGCTCGCGGCACAGGCCCGCACCGCAGCGGACACGGCGTCGGCCCGGGTGACCGTGATCGGCGAGACGGCCGAGAGCTTCGGCGGCAGCGAGCCGTTTGACGCGGTGGTGTGCTCCCTGGTGCTGTGCTCGGTAAGCGATCCCGACAGCGTGTTGCGGCGGTTGCATGCATTGCTGCGCCCCGGTGGGGAGTTGCGGTTCCTCGAGCATGTGGCCAGCGCCGGTGCGCGAGGCCGGTTTCAGCGGTTTGTCGACGCGACGATTTGGCCGAGGTTGTTCGGTAACTGCCACACCCATCGCGATACCGAGCGCTCGATCCTCGACGCCGGATTCGAGCTGGACGCGTCCCGGCGGGAGTTGACGTTGCCGGCCTGGGCGCCGCTTCCAGTATCGGAGCTGGCGCTCGGCCGGGCGCGGCGGCCGTAGCCCTTTTGCGCCGAGACTGCCGTGACGGCGTGGCCCTGTGAGTGAATCGCGTCGCCGGCCGTTGCCCCCGCGCCGATTACCTCAGTAAAGCTGGCAACCGCTGCAGCAGCCCGGGCAGCGCCTGGCTGGCAGTTTCGCGGATGCTGATCGTGGCGTTTCTGGACAACGGTGTGACTTCTGGATTGACCTCGATGACGGCCGTGCCGCGGGCCAGCGCCAGCTCGGCGAGCCCGGCCGCCGGATAGACGATCGCCGACGTCCCCACCACCACCATCACGTCGGCGGCTTCGGTTGCCTCGACGGCGCGCTGCCACGGCTCGTCGGGCAACGGCTCACCGAACCACACGATGTCGGGCCTGATCATGGCGCCGCAGTGGCAGACCGGAGGTTCCACCTCCAGCGCCGGCTCGAGCATTTCGGGAAGCACTCCGGAGTAGGGCATATCGCAACGCTCACAACGAAAGTCGAAAAGACTCCCATGCAGGTGGTGCACCGGTGTGCTACCGGCGCGCTCGTGCAAGTCGTCGACGTTCTGAGTGATGACGCTGACTTCGGCATGGTCTTGCCAGGCCGCGATGGCGCGGTGCCCCGCATTGGGTTGGACCTTGCCAACCAGATAGTGACGCCACAAGTACCACCCCCAGACGCGCTCGGGGTTGTCACGCCAGCCTTGGGTGCTGGACAGCTCGTAAGGGTCGAAGCGGGCCCACAATCCGTTCTTGTCGTCTCGGAATGTCGGCACGCCGCTCTCCGCGGAGATTCCCGCTCCGCTGAGCACCGCTACTCGCATCCCACCAACATAGCGGCTGGGCCAGATGGCTGGACTTCTCAGCCTGCCGTTCCGGCCATCATCGCTGCCGAGCCAGGGGATACTGGCTGAGTGGAGCTGGGTGACTGGTTGCGGATCGACATGAAGGCGGGCAGGCCGTTGTTCGACCAACTCCGGACGCAGGTCATCGATGGAGTGCGGGAGGGCGCGTTGCCGCCCGGAGCCCGCCTGCCGACCGTGCGCGAGCTGGCCGGCCAACTCGGAGTGGCCGTCAACACGGTGGCCCGCGCATACCGCGAGCTGGAAACTGCGGCCATCATCGAAACCCGTGGCCGTTTCGGCACTTAT
>Ga0315536_1001390_pt1 | contig 12135 bp, 10 predicted proteins | sample SalMarSW160230MG_FD_203093 | JGI IMG/M metagenome (GOLD analysis project Ga0315536, IMG submission 203093) | Salt marsh sediment microbial communities from the Plum Island Ecosystem LTER, Massachusetts, United States - Salt Marsh Sediment SW1602-30 ... | reverse complement strand
TTCAGCAACCCGCTGATCATCCAGACCGACGCCGCGATCAACCCCGGCAACTCCGGCGGGCCGCTGCTCGATTCGCGCGGGCGGGTGATCGGGGTGAACACGGCGATCCGCAGCGATACCGGCGTCAACAGCGGGATTGGGTTTGCGGTGCCGGTCAACACCGTGCGCCGCATCGTGCCGCAGATCATCGAGAACGGCGCGGTGGAATATCCCTACCTGGGGATCACCTCCCAGACCATCTACACGCTGGCCGACCTGGCGACCGAGTTCGACCTTCCCGTGACCGAGGGGGTGATGATCGACCAGATCACCAGCGGCTCCGGGGCGGCGCGGGCCGGGTTGCGCGGCGGGAACGAGACGGTCGATTTCCGCGGGGCGGAGATCGCGCTGGGCGGGGACATCATCACCGCCATCGACGACATCCCCATCCGCAATTTTGACGAGCTGCTCGGCTACCTGGTCACCAATACCAGCGTCGGGCAGGAGGTGATCGTGACCATCTACCGGGACGGTGAGTTGATGGACGTGCCGGTAGAGTTGAGCGCCCGGCCAGCCGAGTAGGCGATGCTCCCCAGAGGGGGTTCCGCCCGGCTGCCGGTTTTGTGCTCTGCGCCGATTTGGTGCATTATGAGAGATAGAAATGACCCCTCGTGCTGGTGCAGCGAGGGATGATCTCGTTTCGCTCCACGGAGTGTCCAGCTAGACCGTGATCGCCCTGATCTGCTCAGGGGATGACCACCGCAACACGCCTGTCTCCCCCCAGATGGACGGGTGCCCCATCACCGCCAGACACTCCCTGGATCAATTCAAAGGAAGGAGTGTGCTCGATGTTCAAACGCAGCGATCTGGAAGAGTTGGCAGCGTATAAGAGCGAACACCCAATAGTGAGCCTTTATCTCCACCTCGATCCACGACATCGCGGCTCTCTTGATGCGTATCGCGCCCGGCTCAGGGGGCTGCTGAAGGAGGCCGCCCAAAAGGCCCCCCAGGAAGATATTGCTGCGATTGAGGACTACTTCGACAGAGACTTTGACTGGTCAGGACGCGGCGTGGCGACTTTCTCCAGCGCCGGGTCGGGCTGGTGGCAGGCGTACCGTTTTTCCGTGCCGGTGCGCAGCCATGTCTACGTAAACGATAAGCCGTTTGTGATGCCGCTGGTCGACCTGCTCGACACCTACGGCTCGTATACCGTCGCCCTGCTCGACCAGCAGGCGATCCGCATGTTCCACATCCACCTGGGGGAGCAGGTCGGCACGGGCAAGGCGGAGGGTGAGGAGATACAGCGGCTCAAGTCCAGCGGCGGGTCAGGCTCAGGCCGGACGTCGCGCGGAGACGACCTGCAATCGGCCAGGGAGGAGGCCGTCCGGGGGAACCTGCGGCGGTTTGCCGACGAGCTGGAGGCGTTCTGCCGCCGTCAGGGAGCGGTCAGCCATCTCCTGTTGGGCGGCGTGGAGAGCACCACCTCCCAGTTCAAGGGAATGCTCAGCCCCAGGCTGCAAAACTGCCTGGAGGGCACCTTTGCCATCTCGATGCAGGCGCACGACAAAGAGGTGTTGAGCCAGTCGCTGGCGATCATCCAGAAGAGCCAGGCAGCCAGCGAGGCGCAGCTCGTCGAGGCGATCCGGGTCGGCGCGGCCAAGAGGGCTGGCGGGGTGGTCGGCTTGCAGCCCACCCTGGACGCCATCGCCGCCGGGCGTGTGCAGAAGCTCGTCCTGGCGGAAGGCTCGCTCAGCCCGGAGGTCGCGGACGAGGCGATCACCCAGGCGCTCGAATACGGCGGTGAGGTGGTGCTGGTTGATGGGGATTCGCCGCTGGCCGAGACGGAGGGGATCGGCGCGCTGCTGCGCTACTGAGATTTTGGCCTGCGCCAACAGGTAAGTTACACTGCCGGAGTCGGATCAGGCTCCGGCAGTTTGTGTCTACCATGAAAATCTCCTTTGATTCAGCATCGATCGTAGACCGGGCGCGCAGCATGATACAGCCACCAACAGACGACGCTTCGCACACCCCCTCCCGGCCAGCGTCCCGGCGTCCCCACAGCCCCACTATCATAGCGGCGGCGCTGCTGCTGGCCGTGATGTTCGGGCTGGCGGTGGGCAGCGGGTTGAACGAGTCGCCCACCTTCGACGAGGGCTTCTACGTCGCGCGCGGGTGGGCTTTCTGGCGCACCCACCACCTGATGCCGCTGGGGCACCCCCCACTCACGAACCTGTTGAGCGGGCTGGGCGTCCTGCTCGAACCCGGCCTGCCCGACCCGACCACCCTGGACGGCTGGGCGGACGATAACTACGAGGGCTTCAGCCAGGATTTGCTCTGGAAGCAGGGGATCGACACCGACCGGGTGATTTTCCTCGCGCGCCTCCCGATTGTTTTCCTGGGCCTGCTGTTGGGCGCGCTGATCTGCCGCTGGGGGTGGGAGTTGTACGGCAATGGCGGCGCGCTGGTCGCGCTGGCGCTGTACGCGCTCTCCCCGAACGTGCTGGCCCACGCCGGGCTGGCGACGACCGACCTCGGCGTGGCCGCTTTTTATGTGGCGACGCTGTACGCCTGGGCGCGGTTCCTGCGAAGCTGGTCGGTCCGCTGGCTGGCAGTCGGCGGGCTGCTCTTCGGGCTGGCGCAGGCGGCCAAGTTCTCGGCGCTGCTGCTCGGCCCGACCCTGCTCGTCATGACCCTCTGGACCGCCTGGCGCAAACGGGCGCAGATCGAGGAAGGCGAGGGGCCGCTCGCGCGGATCGCCGCCTGGCCGCTGGGCTGGTTGTGGGCGGGGCTGGCGTCGCTGATCGCGATGGGGCTGGTCGGCTTGCTGGCGCTCTGGGCGAGCTACCTGTTTGCCCCACGCCCCTACCCGCTGGCGAACTACGTCTCCGAGTTCCTCCATTTTATGACCCTCGCCTCCGAAGGCCACCGGGCCTACCTGCTGGGCAGCTTTTCCCAGAGCGGCTGGTGGTATTACCACCCCCTGATCCTGCTGACTAAAATGCCGCTGCCCGCGCTGGCGCTCCTCCTGATTGCGTCCGCGCTGGCCCTGGGGCGCAGCATGCGCCCGGTGGAGATGGGCCTGATCTTCCCCGCCCTGGTTTACCTGGGCGCGTCGATGCTAGGCTCGCTGAACGTCGGCATCCGCTACCTGCTGCCGATGCTCCCCCTGCTCTACCTGTTTGCGGCGCGAACCGCCGCCGGCCCGCTCCGCAGCGGCTGGCTGCGGGTGGGGGTGCTGGCGATCCTGCTCGGCTCCCAGGCGGCGCTGCACGTGTGGATATACCCCGATTACCTCGCTTTCTACAACCTGGCCGTCGGCGGCCCGCGCAACGGCTACCGGATCGCCGTCGATTCGAACCTCGACTGGGGGCAGGATTTGCCGGGGCTGGCGGCCTACCTGGCAAAGCACGACGATCAGTTGCAGGTCTATCTGAGCTACTTCGGCTGGGCCGACCCGGCTTACTATGGCATCGACGCCGTCCGCCTGCCCGGCTGGCCCCCGCCGCAGCCTGACCCCGTCCGGCCACCCTTCCATCCCCTGAACCCCCCGCCGGGCCGCTACGCGATCAGCGCCTCGAACCTGGTCGGCGTGCAGTTGTACGAGCCGGACAGCTTCGCCTATTTCCGGGCGCGCCAGCCGGTGGCGACCATCGGGCACAGCATATTCGTCTACGAGATTCAACCCGCCACGGCGCTCTCCAACGCGCCCACCAGGCCGAGCTGGTTCGCCCAGTGTGCCACGCCGGGGCCGCTGGAGAGCGAAGGCCGCATCGCCGATCTGACCGGCATCGCCGACCTGCGCCAGGTGTACTTCGACTGCCAGCAAAGCCTGCCTTTCCCCGCCGGGTCGGGCTGGCTGATGCTCCCCGCCGAGGGGCAGCCGATCGTCGACCTGGGCCCGCCGGATTACGTTGCCCGCCACGAGGACGGCTCGCCCCGCTACCGGGTGTGGCGGGTCGATTCGCCGCCTCCGCCGCCCCCCTCGACGGTCGAGTTCCCCCCGCTGAGCCTGCCCCTGCCCATCGCCGGGTACCTGGAGCTGAACGGCTACCAGGTGAACGCCGGGCAGGTCGCGCCGGGCGACACGCTGACCGTGACGATCTGGTGGCGTGTCCGCGAGCCGCCTCCCCCGCCCGTTTCGTTCTTCGCCCACCTGATCGCCCCGGATGGCAGCGTCGCCGCGGTCGGCGACAGCCTGGGGGTGGCGGTCGAGGACTGGCAGCCCGGCACCGTCCTGATCCAGCAGCACGCCTTCCACATCGGCGAGGAGCTTCCCGATGGCAGCTACGCCCTGGCGGTCGGCCTCTACTCGCTCGACACGCTGGAGCGTTTCCCCGTCTCCCAATCCGGCGAGCGCGTGGTCGACCGCATCGTGCTGCGCAACGTCACCGTGGCCCGCTAGTCAGGTCGACTCGCGCGGCAGGGCGGCCCATCTGATAAACTATACGTGCGTTCACGAGATATAAAGGGCATCATAGCCGAACGATGGCGCTGCACGTCGACATTTTCACGCTGTTCCCAGAGATGTTCGAAGGCCCGCTCACCGAGTCGATCCTCAAGCGTGCGCAGGAGATGGGCGCGCTCTCGATTGGCCTGCACGACATCCGGGACTACACGACCGACCGGCACCACACCGCCGACGACACGCCCTACGGCGGCGGTGGCGGGATGGTGATGAAGGTCGAGCCGCTGGTGGCCGCCGTCGAGGCTGTCGTCCCGTCCGGCGCGGGCGTGCCGGTGATCCTGCTCAGCCCACAGGGGCGGGTCTTCACCCAGGCCGTTGCCCAGGAATTGGCCGGGTACGGGCGTCTGGCCCTGGTGTGCGGCCATTACGAGGGGGTGGACGAGCGCGTCCGCGAGCTTGCCATCACCGACGAAATCTCAATCGGTGACTACGTGCTCACCGGCGGCGAATTAGCCGCGATGGTGGTCGTCGACGCGGTGGCGCGGCTGCTGCCCGGCGTGTTGGGCGACCCCGACGCGCCCGACAAGGACAGCCACGCGGCGGGCCTGTTGGAGCACCCCCACTACACCCGCCCCCCGGAGTATCGCGGGCTTGAGGTGCCGGAGGTGCTGCTCTCCGGGCATGCGGCGCGCATCGACGGGTGGCGGCGGCGCGAGTCGATCCGGCGCACCTGGCAGCGCCGCCCCGACCTGCTGCTCGACGCCCCCCTGACAGAGGCCGACCGGGAGTTTCTCTACACGCTGGCCGAGGAAGAGATCAAACGGCGCGAGGAGGCGACCGACGATGAACCTTGATTACTGCCGCACGTTGTTCGCGTATGACGACTGGGCCACCGGGCGGGTGATGGACGCCGCCGGGCAGCTTGACGCCAAAGCATATGCCCGTGACTTCGGGCTGGCGTGGGGATCGGTAGGCGGCACGCTCGCCCACATCGTCGACGCGCAGTGGATATGGCTGAACCGCTGGAAGGGCAATCCCCCGCCCACCATGCCGGAGGATAATCCAAGCGTGGACGCGCTGCGCCCGGTGTGGCAGGGGGTGATCGCGGAGCGCAACACCTACGTCGATTCGCTGAGCGAAGCCGACCTGTACGCCTCCATCGACTATCACAACTCGAAGGGCGTGCCTTACAGCACTCCGCTGTGGGGCATGATCGCCCACGTGGTCAACCACGGCACCGACCACCGCAGCCACGTCTCGATCATGCTGACCGAGCTGGGCCATCCGCCCCAGGGATTGGACTTCATCACCTTCCTGCGCGAGCGGGCATAATTGGGGCGAAAAATCTGCTTTCGCTCACCTCACCCGTATCCATTCACCTGCTGGTGCGTCTAAGTAGGTAGATGCATCTTCCAGGAGTATAAGTTTGGACGCTGAGCAGGCCCTGTTACAGAAGGCGCGCAGGCTCGACGAAGCCGCGCTGGCCGAGATCTTCGATACCTACTATCTACCGCTTTACCGCTACATCTACAACTCCATCCGGCACGTGGAGGCAGCGGAAGACCTGACGGCGGAGGTCTTCCACCGTCTGCTGAAACACCTTGCCGAGGGGCGGGGGCCGCGCAGCCATATCAAGCCCTGGCTGTTCCGCGTCGCGCATAACATTATTGTGGACGACTCGCGGCGTCAGGCCCACCGCGCCCACCAACCCCTCGACGAGCGCCTGCCACACTCCGATGCGCTCCCGGTCGAAGAGCAGGCCCGGCTGGCCTCGCTCTCCGCCGAAGCGCGCCGGGCCTTGGAGGACCTGACGACCAAGCAGCAGGCCGTGATCATTCTGAAATATCTGATTGGCATGGACAACGCCGAGGTGGCCCAGACCCTGACCCTACCGGTTAGCGCGGTCAAGTCGCTTCAGCACCGGGGGTTGGCGTCGATGCGCCGCGCCCTTTCCGGGACGGAGTGGGCTACCGTGGAGGACGACGTTCGATGAAACCCGAAGCCACGCCCGAAGACCTGAAGAAGGCAATTCACGCGATGGAACAAAGCATACCCGGCCCCAACCCGGCCCGGCAGGCTGCCGCCCGGCAGGCATTTTTAGCTGAGGCGCGCAGGCTCCGCCAGGTGCAGGCCGTATCCGATCAACACGCCAGACGTCATATAGGGTGGAAATCACTTTTATGGGCCGTAAAGGAGAACCCAACTATGGCAACACTGGCAAAAGCAATGGTAGCACTGGTTATGGCGACCGGACTGGTCACTGGCACGGCGATGGCGGCTGATAGCAGCCTGCCGGGAGGGCCGCTTTACCCGGCTGACCTGGCTCTGGAGCAGGCGCAGCTCGCGCTGACGACCAACACCCAGGCGCAGGCACAGCTCAGGCTGAAGCTGGTCGAGGAGCGGGCCGACGAGCTGTTGGCTCTGGCCGAGTCAGGCCAGGCCCCCGACGACGCCAGCCTCGACCGCCTGCAAGAGCAGGCGCAGCTCACCCTGACGACGCTGGCGCAGGTAGGCGAGCAGCAGCGGGTACAGTTGATGACCCAATTGCGCGATCAGACCGATACCCGGGCCGCCGAATTCAACGCGCTCGACATGCCGGAGACGGCGGGCCTGCTGATGCGTGTCCGCGAGATGGCTCAGATGGGCATCGATGACCCTGCCGGGTTTGAGAATCACCTGCGGAATGGCATGGGCTGGCCGGAGGACGTCGAGCCTGTGGATGAAGAGCCGGTCGAGGAGTCGGTTGGCGAGCCGGAAGATACTGGCGTCGAGGATGAGATGCTCGACGACACCGGTGAGAGGCCGTATCAGGATCAGGATCAGCTGCGTGACCAGACCTGCGACCAGACCCAGGACCCGACCTGCGATCAGACCCAGGACCAGACGCAGGACCAGTTGCACGATCAGACGCAGGATCAACTGCACGACCAGACCCAGGATCAACTGCGCGACCAGACCTGCGTCGACCAGATGTGCGACCAGACCCAGGATCAGACTCAAGATCAGTTGCAGGACGGCAGTTGCACGGATTGTGTCCCGATGGGCGATGGCCCGATGGGCTCACAGGGTGATAACCACCAGGATAATCATTCGGGCGGCGGCCATCGTTGATCCCGGCCCAACCGGGCAGATCGATGAGTGACGATGGGGGGCAGCCGCACAGGCTGCCCCTTCCCTTTCGCCCTACCGGAGCGCGGCTAACGCCGCCGGGCTGAAGGAGATCACGGTGTAGACCCCATAGCCGAAGGCGGCCAGCCCGATGGTGGCCAGCCCCCCCGCGACCGCCCGCCGGGCCATCGCGATCTGTTCCATGTCGATGAGGGCGTCATACAGACCCCCCAGGCCGTGCAGCAGGGCGGTGCCGAGGAAGGCGATGTCGATTGCCTTCCAGAGCGGGTTGGCGAGCCGCTCCAGCACGCGGGTGAAGTCGAGGTGGCCGGGCGGGTAGTGGACGACGACCATGTGGAGGGCCATAAAGGCGACCAGGGCGACGGCGGTGAGGCGCTGCATTCTGAAAAAGCCCATGATGTGAACCCTCCTAATAGCTGATGCCGAGCGCGTAGAGCAGCAGCGGCAGGCCGCCGATCACGGTCAGCAGCGCTGCGACGGCGAAGGCCGCGTACCACATGCTCTTGCGCGGCCCGGTCACCCGGAAAGCGTTGACGAGCAGCAGGCGGATGCCGTCAAAGGCGTGATAGGCGACGGCGGCCAGCAGGAAGATCTCCAGGACGTGGGTGGCCGGTGAGGCAAAGACTTCCATGCGCCGGTTGAACGCCTCCGCGCCCTGTGTGGCCGCTCCGATCACCCAGATGTGCAGCATCAGGTACAGCACCAGCACCACCCCGGTGAAGCGCCGCAGGGCAAAGCTGATAAAGCCCGTTGTCTTAAACATGACCGACCCTTCCTTCCGTTAAGTAATCCGCTGCCCGGTTTGCACCGGTGATTCGACTCGCGCTGTTGGCTCCATCCTCACCGGCGGCCCAACCTCGACCGGCTCGCCGAACCTCGCCTGGCGCTCGCGGCGCTCCTCTTCGAAGGCCAGCCGCCGGGCGGCCAGGTTGCGCAGCGTCTCGATTGCATAGGTGGGGTCGAGGCTTTTGGGGCAGGCGTCGATGCAGTTGAAGATCGTGTGGCAGCGCCAGACGCCGGTCAAGTCGGCCACGATGTCCAGCCGCTCGCCGGGGGCGCTGTCGCGCGGGTCGAGCGTCCGCAGGAACGCCTTCAACAGCGCGTGTGGGCCGATGTACCCCTTGTTCAGGGCGACCACCTGGCAGGCCGAGTAACACAGGCCGCACATGATGCACTTTTCGGCGTTGCACAGCGCCTTGACCTCCTCCGGGCTGACCCGGAACTCCCGTTCGGGCAGGTCGTCCGGCGGGAGCAGCCAGGGCTTGATCTGCCGGTAGTGTTCCCAGAACTTGGCCCGGTCGACGACCAGGTCTTTGATGATCGGCAGGAAGGGCAGCGGCCTGATCGTCACCCGGCCCTTGCCGTCGAGGTGATCCTTGAGCGGCGACTCGCAGACGAGCACATTGCGCCCGTTGACGTTCATCCCGCAGGAGCCGCAGATCGCGTGGCGGCAGGAGCGGCGGAAAGTCACGCTGCCGTCCTGGTGGGTCTTGATCTCGTGCAGCGCGTCGAGCAGGGTCATGCCCTGCCGCGCCGTGATCGAGTAAGGCTGCAAGTACGGCCTTCTATCGAAGTCCGGGTTGAAGCGCTGAATCCAGACGGTGGCGTTTTTTCTATGTCCGTTCGTTGTCATGGTGTTCCTCCCTGGCCTAGTATTTGCGTTCCTGGGGAGGGTATTTCTCCCAGTCGATGACCACGTCTCTGTAGCTGAGGACGGGGCCAGCGTCGCTCTGGTGGGCCAGCGTGTGTTTGATCCAGTTCTGGTCGTCGCGCCGGGGATAATCGGTGCGGAAGTGCGCCCCACGGCTCTCGGTGCGGGCCAGCGCCCCGGCAGCGATCACCTCGCTGAAGCTGAGCAGGTGCTGGGTTTCGAGCGCGGCGAGCACGTCGGTGTTGAAGCGGCTGCTTTTATCCATGATCGGGGCCGCCTCGAACCGCTCTTGCAAAGACCGGATCGTTTCCAGGGCGGCGACCAGCTTCCACTCGGTGCGGTAGATGCCGCACTGGTCGGTCATCGTCGCCTTAAGCTCCTGGGCGATGGCCTCGACGTTCTCCGTCCCCTCGCGCTCCATGAGCGCCCCGATGCGCTGGCGGTTCCTTTCCGCCGGGTCGCCGGAGATCGGCTGTAGCTCGCCCCCGTCCTTGACGAACGCGGCGATGGCGCAGCCCGTCCGCCTGCCAAAGACCGATGCCTCCAGCAGCGAGTTGGTGCCGAGCCGGTTGGCCCCGTGCACGCTGACGCAGGCCGCCTCGCCTGCTGCGTAGAACCCGACCACCGGGTCGCCCTCGGCGTTGGCGAGCGCCTGCCCGTCCGCGTCGGTCGGGATGCCGCCCATGCTGTAGTGAGCGGTGGGCTGGATCGGGGCAGGCTCGTCGATGATGTCGACCCCGGAGAAATGCAGGGCGATGTCGCGCACCTGGGGCAGGCGCTCCATGATCTTCTCGCGCCCCAGGTGGCGCATGTCGAGGTAGATGCCCTTCCCGTCGTCGCCGATGCCCCGCCCCTCGTCGATCTCGGTTTGCTCCGAGCGGCTCACCAGGTCGCGCGGGGCCAGCTCCATCTTGTCCGGCGCGTACTTCTCCATGAAGCGCTCGCCGTCCCGGTTGATCAGGTAGCCGCCCTCGCCCCGGCAGGCTTCGCTCATCAGGATTCCGTGCCCGTAGATGCCGGTCGGGTGGAACTGGACGAACTCCATGTCCATCAGCGGCACGCCCGCCTGGTAGGCAATGGCGACGCCGTCCCCCGTGTTGGCGTACGCGTTCGAGGTGATGGCGAACGCGCGGCCATACCCCCCCGTCCCGAACATCACCGCCTTGGCGCGCATCGTGTGGACTTCGCCGCTGAGGATGTCCAGCGCGACGATCCCCCGGCAGACGTTGTCCTCGACCAGTAGCTCCAGACAGTACCATTCCGAGTAAAAGGTGACGCCCTGCTTGAGGCACTGCTCGTGGATCGTGTGCAGCAGTACGTGGCCGGTGTAGTCGGCGGCGTAGTTGGCGCGCGGGGCGCTGTGCCCGCCGAAGCGCCGCTGCGCGATCCGGCCATCCGGGGTGCGGCTGAACACGCAGCCCATGTGCTCGTACTCGAAGATGATGCTGGGCGCTTCTTTGACCATGATCTCGATCGAGTCCTGGTCGCCCAGCCAGTCCGACCCCTTGATCGTGTCGAACATGTGCAGTTCCCAGCTGTCGACCGGCTCCTCGCCCGGCGGGATTTGCTCCAGGGGGCCGCGCGGGCCGGTCCCCGCGACCGGGCGGACGTTGTTCAGCGCGGCGGCGATGCCCCCCTGGGCCGCGCCGCTGTGCGAGCGCAGCGGGTGGAGCTTCGACACCACGCCGATGTCTTGTACGCCTGCGCGGCTGGTCGCCATAGCCGCCCAGCTCCCGGCCAGCCCGGCTCCGACGATGATGATGTCGTGGGTGATGGTTTCAGTCATAGAGACAGCCTTTCATGGGGGATACTCCTTGTGAGGGGGGGAACAAGACGACAGATGTCAAAGAACAGGTCTTAGGTCTTATCTTGTCTCTACAGTGCTGGGTGTGTCCTGGCCTGATGTCTTATCACGCCCAGCAAAGGGGGAGATGCACGGGTACCGTGCTGTTGGCGACCCCCCAACTACAGGTCGTTGGGGTGATCTGCTGGTGAAACTACACCACGGCCAATAATCGTGTATGGCCGATTTGATCGATATCGCCTGTGCGCCTGGGGTCTTCAATTGGCCGATGAACGATCACCGGCTGCTGAAAAACCCAATAGGCGTAGCTAATGTACTCTGTGCAGAGTGGATGCCGGGTGAATCCGGGGGATGGGGGAGAAGGTTGTAGGGGGGAGCGCCAGAATGAATGGCGCGGGCAGTGTGACAGGATGTGCAGGTTGGGATTAGAGAAAGCCTGGCTTTAGATGGTTCGCCCACAGCATCTAATTTGAGTGTACACCGACCCTGGGGCGGCGGTCGCTTGAGGTTCTTCCCGAAAAGTCTGGTGGACTGTCACAGGTAGACAGGCCGAGAAAAACCGACCGGGCGGTCAGCCGTGCAGCGTCTCGCTGGCTGCTCCCGGAGTCTCGTTATTCGTGCCTGTGCCGATGGCTCGCGGCAGATTGGCCCGCCGCGCCCATCAGCCCCGAACGCTGCGAATGATGCGCCGGATGGTGAAGATTCCCGTCGGCTCGAAGCGACGCACCATCAGCACCGAGCAGGGCGCGCGGTCGGCGATCGTGTCCGGGATCGCGCCAACCAGCAGGCTTTTCACCATCCACTCGTTCGACGCGCCGATGATCAGCAGATCGTACCCCCCGGCTTGTGCCTCTTCGAGGATCGGTTCCACCACGTCGGCGTGAACCACCACCTTGATCTCCACCTGCGCTGCCATACTGCCGATGACGTCCTCGGCCAGGTCTTTGAGCGCCCGCTCCTCGACTTCCATGTTCAGCTCGGCAGATGGCTTGGTCACGCGCAGCAGGGTGAGCTGCACGTCGCCTTGATGGGCGAGCCGGGCGGCCAGCCGCAGGCCGTAGCGCGCGTGCGGCCCGCCGCCCGCCGGGATCAGGATGCGGCGAATGCGGTCCAGGTTCCGCTCGCGCAGCACGGCCACGTTGCAGTGCGCCTCCTGCAAGATCATTT
>Ga0315536_1001389_pt1 | contig 12136 bp, 12 predicted proteins | sample SalMarSW160230MG_FD_203093 | JGI IMG/M metagenome (GOLD analysis project Ga0315536, IMG submission 203093) | Salt marsh sediment microbial communities from the Plum Island Ecosystem LTER, Massachusetts, United States - Salt Marsh Sediment SW1602-30 ... | reverse complement strand
CTAGAACGATAATTCCACGAAGGTTTCCGTGGGCCCGGAAGCGAATAAATGATAAATGTACCGATAGGGATGACGATAAACGGTGTGTCGGATTTCTCAGCTTTAATGATCTCCCTACCTGTTTGGATCTCTGCAATATCCTGCCAGCGTACCCGGTTTACCCTCCATAATTTACGCAGCACCAGGCCATTTTCGTATGCGTCAACGGATATGTTGGAAAAAGCCACTAGCAGAAGTGGAAGAGTCAAGACCACGATGGGCACCAGACAGACAAGAAACTCCCTGGACGATTCGATTCGAACTAACCAATAAGCCAATAAAACCGAAACAAGCAGAGCAGCAGCGCTCAGTACGATTAACCCGACATTGATAAGCGAAAAGTGTGCAAGCTGCTCACCAATATCTGTATCCATCCACTCGATAGCCAATCGCTTAGGCGGCACGTACGTGACAGGCCAAACCCAATTGCCAATCCACTACTAATTCTAAACATTCCAGGGATTTCGCCAAGCGGAGCAGACTCAGGGACACGGTTTTTCCCGTGTCCCCATGAATGAGCCTCGTGCTGATTACGGACAAACGGTCAGTCGGCCAGCGTCGAGAGGTCGCCCTCCGGCAGGCCCATCGCCCGCGCCCGCAGCACGCGCCGCATGATCTTGCCGCTCCGTGTCTTGGGCAGGCTGTCGACCAGCTCGATGTGCGCCGGGACGGCGATCGGCCCCATCTCGTGGCGGACGTGCTGCTTCAATTCGTCCACCCTATCGGGGTTGTCGTCAGCGCCCTCGCGCAGGATGCAGTAGGCATAGATCACGTTGCCTTTCAGTTCGTCCGGCACGCCGATCCCCGCCGCCTCGGCCACGTCCAGGTGGCTGACCAGCGCGCTCTCCACTTCTGCTGTACCCAGCCGGTAACCGGATACCTTGATCACGTCGTCGATGCGCCCGATGATCCAGAAGTAGCCATCTTCGTCCTTGCGCGCCGAGTCACCGGCCAGATACCAGCCCTGCTCGCGGTAGCGGCTCCAATACTGCTCGACGTAGCGGTCGGGATCGCCATACACGGTGCGTAGCATGCTCGGCCAGGGGTGTTTGATCACCAGGTAGCCGTCCTCGTTCGGGCCGGATGTTGGCCGTGGCGGCCACAATCTCGCTGGGGGGATAGACCTCGTGCTCGGCGCTCAAGATCTCCTCCTTGCGCCGTTGATCGGGGTGGGCATCCATCAGACTCTCCTTTGGCTCTGCACCTGTCATTGGCGATATTGTTGACAGTAATTATAGATTATTCGGTCAAAAAGAAAAAAGTGGTAAAGCCTATAGTGGTTCGTACGGCTTCAGAGCAGCGCCAGCGCCACACCGATGATGCTGGCGAGAATCTCGACCAGCCAGAAGCGCTGCACGACCTGCGTTTCGCTCCACCCCAGTTGCTCGAAGTGGTGGTGGAGGGGTGTCAGGCGGAACAGGCGCAGGTCGCGGCCCAACAGGCGGCGGCTGAGCTGCGAGGAGGCGACTTGCAGCAGCACCGACATCGTCTCGGCGACGGGCACGATGGCGATCACCGGCAGGATCAGCCACTGGCCGGTCATCAGGGCCACCACGCCCAGCGTCGCCCCCAGCGCCAGCGAGCCGGTATCCCCCATAAACAACTGAGCCGGGTGGGCGTTGTACCACAGGAAGGCGAAACACGCGCCGACCAGCGTAAAACAGAACTGAACCAGGTACACCTGTCCCTGCAGCAGGGCGATGATCCCGTAGGCGGCAAACGCGCTGGCCGTGATGATCCCGGCCAGGCCGTCCAGGCCGTCGGTCAGGTTGACCGCGTTTGAGGTGGAAACCATCACAAATACGGCGATCGGGATGTACATCAGCCCCATGTCAAAGCGAAGGGGAATGGTCGGGATCGCCACCGAGTGGACGTCCAGCCCGAAGTAAAGGACGAGCGCGGTCACCACCGCTGCCGCGATCTGTCCGGTCAGCTTCAGCCGGGCGGAAAGCCCTAACCCCCTGGCATGCGTCCCCTGTATCCCCTCCCAATCATCCAGCGCGCCCAGCCCGCCATACAGAATCAGGACGGCGAGCGGCACCAGGATCGAGCGTCCCGTGATGTTGACCACCAGCAGGTTGACCACGTTCAAGCCCAGGGTGACGATCAGCACGGGGAGGATGATCAGCAGCCCGCCCATCGTCGGCGTGCCCATCTTCTGCTGGTGCATACCGGCGATCTCGATGCGAATCTGTTTGCCGATCCCCAGTCGCCGCAAAACGTCGATCAGCGGCCCGCCCCAGATCACTGTGATCAAGAAGGTGAACCCCCCAATGGACAGCGCGAACGCCACTTCCCTCATCGTGATGAGTCTCCTCTTGACCTCTTACTCAATAACGGGATAACCACTCCGGGCAGACACGTCCGATTATGATTCTCAGCCAACTATCATGAAAGAATGGGTATTAGTCTCGCCCTGGCCGCAGTTCGCAGCAGTCAGTCCGCCTCGCTCGCCAGGGCGTGAACGATGCGCTCCATACCGACCGCGTGCGAGCCTTTTACCAGGATCGCGTCACCCGAACGGATCTGGGCCAGCAGGTAAGCCAGGGCTTCCTCCGCCGATTCGCACTGCTCAACCGCCCCGGCTGGCATACCGGAGCGGATCGCCTCCTGGGCGATGATCCGGCCCCGCTCACCCACCGTCACCAGCAGGTCGGCCACCGCGGCGGCACGCACGCCGACCCGTCGGTGGCCCGTCGTCTCGTAGCTGCCCAGCTCAAGCATGTCGCCCAGCACCGCGATCCGCCTGCCCTCCATCAGGTCGTTAAGCAGGTTGAGCGCGGCGATCGTCGAGGTAGGGCTGGCGTTGTAAGTATCGTCCAGGATGATCGAGCCGTGCGGCCCCTCGACGGTCAGCAGGCGGAGCTGGTTGCGCCCTTGTTGAAGCCCGGCGATGATCTCTTCCCAGCTTAACCCCTCGACCAGCCCGACGGCGGCAGCCCGCAGCGCGGTATGGACGCTGTGCTGGCCCAGCATGGGCAGCTTGATCTGGCGGCGCTCGTCCGCGTGATGCAGCCAGAAGCGGACGCCGTCCAGCCCCAGGCCCTCGATCTGGTCGGCCCAGATGTCCGCGGCGGGCTGCAATCCATAGGTGAAAACCCGCGCCTCGGTGTGCGCCGCCATGCTCATCACGTTCTTATCCTCCAGGTTGAGGACGGCGACCCCCTCCGGGGCGGGCGGCAGGGCACGCACCAGCTCGGTTTTCGCATTGATGATGTTCTGCAAGGTTTTGGCTCGCTCAAGGTGAACCGGCGCGATCAGGGTCACCACGCCCACCTGGGGCGGCGCAATGTTGCATAACAGCGCGATCTCGCCGGGGACGTACATGCTCATCTCAAGCACCGCGCGCTCGTGCTGATCGTTCATATGGAGGACGGTCAGCGGCAGGCCGATCTCGTTGTTGTAGCTGGCCTCACTTCTCAAGGTGTTGAAACGCTGGCCCAATACGTCGGCGATGACCTCCTTGGTGGTCGTCTTTCCCACGCTGCCCGTCACGCCGACGATCCGGGTTGAGAACTGACGCACCCAGCGGCGGGCCGCCGCCTGCAAGGCGGCCAGCGTATCGTCGACCAGCAGCAAGACCGGCGGGGTCGGCGGATCGGGCGGCGCGGCCCCCTCGCGCAGGTCGATCACCTGGTGTTCGACCGGCAGTTCAACCGCGCGCTCGACGAGCGCCGCCGCCGCCCCCCTTTGGATCGCGTCGCCTACATAGTCGTGCCCGTCGGCGCTCTCCCCGGCCAGGGCGATGAACAGCGAGCCGGACGCAGCCTTGCGCGAATCAATCACCGGCTCGGCGATGAAGTGGCTGCCTTCAAACGCCGCGCCGCTCAGGGCTTCCAGCAGGAACTCAACCGTCAGTCTGGGCATCGGTCACCACCTGCACCGCCGCCAACCATCCACACCATCAGAGCCTACTGACCCTCGGCCAGCGCAGCTGGGTTGTCGGGCGGAATTTCCATCAGCACCACCAGGCGCTCCACAAAATAGCTGAACACCGGGGCAGCGGTCTGCGAGCCCCAGCGCGAGCTGGTCGGCTCGTCGAGCTTGACCAGCACGATGAACTGTGGGTCAGCGACCGGGCCATAACCGACGAAGGTCGCGATCGTCTTCTCCGGGTCGTACCCGCCGGGGATCGGTATCTCCGCCGTGCCCGTCTTTCCGGCAATTGTGTAGCCGGGTACCAGCGCCAGGGACGATTCCCTTTCCAGCGCGGTTGCCAGCATCCGGTTCAGGGCCTGGGTCGTCTCGGCAGATACCGCCCGGCCCAACACGGTCGGCTCGAAGGTGGTGACCGTCCCATCCGGGTCGACTCGCTGCCGGACGATGTGCGGCTGCATGATCAGCCCGTCGTTCGCCACCGCGGCGATCGCCGTCACGATCTGCAAGGGCGTCACCGCCAGCCCCTGTCCGAAGGAGTTGGTCGCCAGGTCGGATTCGTGCCAGTCGGCGTTACCTGGCTTGCGCAGCTGGCCGCTCACCTCACCCTGCAAATCGATGCCCGTCAGCTTGCCGATGCCGAAGTTCTCCAGCCCGGCGTAAAAGCGGGTCGGCCCGGTGCGCAGGCTGAGCGTGGCCGCGCCGACGTTGAGCGACTTCCCCAGCAGGTCAGTCATCGTCGTGACACCGTGCGCCACCCGGTCCCAGTTGAACACTTCGATCCCGCCCACCTCGATCACGCCGGTGTCGTTGTAGGTGCTGTCCGGCGAGACCACGCCGTCGTCGAGCGCGATCGCCATCGTCAGCACCTTCATGATGCTGCCCGGCTCGAACTGGGCGTTGATCGCCGGGTTGCTGAACAGTTTGGCATCCTGCGAATAGAACCGGTTCGGGTCGAAGGCAGGCAGGCTCGCCATCGCCAGAATATCGCCCGTCTCCGGGTCGAGCACCAGTATCTCGCCGCTCTTGGCTCCGGTTTCCTCCAGTGCCTTACCCAGTGTGTCCTCGGCCAGGTATTGGATTTCGCTGCTGATCGTCAGGTAGAGGTCGGAGCCGGAGCGCCACCCCTCGCCCCCGGTCGCCTCGAACGGGATGCGACTCTGGTCGTCGACCAGCACCTGGCCCGCCAGCAGGTCGTCGTAATAGCCCTCGACGCCATAGTAGCCGATGTCCTCGTAGCTGACGAAGCCCAGGATGTGTGAGGCCATCACTTGGTGAGGGTAGTAGCGGCGCGGGATGGGCGTGACGACCACCCCGTCCAGGTCGAGCTCCTGCACGGCCTGCCCGATCGAAGCCGGGGCCCGGTGGATGAGCTGCACGTATTCCTCCTGGCTGGTCATGTCCTCCAGCAGGTCATCGCGGGGTAGCCCGGTCACCTCAGCCAGTTGGTCAGCCGTGCTTTCAGGATCGTAAATCAGGATCGGCGAAAGCCCAATGTCGTAATCCACCGTGTTGGTTGCCAGCAGCACCCCATTGCGGTCATACAGCTCCCCGCGCGGCGGGCGAACGGTGACCTGGTAGCGGTATTCGGTCAGCGCCGTGAAAGCGAAATACTCGGTGTCGACGTTAAACTGGAGCGAGACCAGCCGGTATACGATCAGCGCGGCGGCCACGAGCAGGATCGCGCTGACGAAGCTCAGCCGTCGGCGAAACGATTCATCCATCGGGGGGTGGGCCTCCCTTGCCAAAGGTGCGCTGCCAGAAGAGCCCGAAGTGCTCGCGGAAGACCGCCATCTGTTCAGACAGCCAGCCGTCGAGCGTTTCGTCGTAGGTGGGCACCAGTTCGGTCACGGTTGGGACGGGGGTGGGCGGCGCGCCCAGGGCCGCCGGGACTTCCTCGACGACGATGTAGTCCACCTCGTCCTGCTTGGCGTTGTGGAAGCCCAGGTCTTGCGCCTCGTCGATCAGCCTGGGCACGCTGCGCAGCGCGGCGATCTCGGCTCGAAGCTGCTCGTTCTGCTGTTCGAGCACCTCACGCTGCACCTCAAGCTCCTGTAGCCTGCGCCCTGCCGCTGCCGTCCGGCTGGCCTGGGCCAGGTACAGCGCCCCGATGACGGCCACCATCACCACCACCGCCAGCACCAGCGAGGACGCCTGGGTCTGGGTGCGCCAGGGAGCCTGGCGGATCGCCTGCCGGAACCAGTTCCCATTTGGCTGCTGCTCAGTCATGATCGGCCTGCCCCTTCGCCCCTCATAAACGCTCCGCGACCCGCAGCTTGGCGCTGCGCGCGCGGGGGTTCCGGTCGACCTCGGCGGCGTCCGCCGTCACCGGCTTGCGGCTGACCGGGCGCAGGCGTGCCTGATGGTCACAGGTGCACACCGGCTGCTCCGGTGGGCAGATGCAGTCCGCCGCCTCCCGGCGCACGAACTGCTTGACGATCCGGTCTTCAAGCGAGTGGAAGCTGATCACCGCCAGCCGCCCGCCCGGCTTGAGCAGGTCGACCGCCTGAGGCAGCCCCCGTTCCAACATGCCAAGCTCGTCGTTGACGGCGATCCGCAGCGCCTGGAACGTCCGGGTGGCGGGGTGGATCCGCTCGTGGCGAGCAGGGGGTACGGCGCGGGCGATCACCTCTTGCAGGGCGCTCGTCGAGTGCAGGGGGCGGGCGGATACTATCGCCCGCGCGATGCGCCGCGCGTAACGCTCCTCCCCATAATCGCGGATCAATTCGGCCAGTTCCTCCTCCGGCAGGTCGTTCACCAGGTCTGCCGCCGTCTGCGGCGTGCGCCGGTCGAAGCGCATGTCGAGCGGCGCGTCATAGCGGAAAGCGAACCCCCGCCGGGGGTCGTCAAGCTGCAATGAGGAAAGCCCCAGGTCGAGCAGCACCGCGTCGACCGCCTCAAACCCCGTCTCGGCAGCGGCCTGGCCCATATCGGCGTACGAGCCATGCCAGACCTGCAAACGGCCCGCGAACCGGGCCAGCCGGGTCTTGGCCGTCTCCAACGCGCTCCCGTCCCGGTCGATGCCCAGCAGGTGGCCGGTCGGGGCGGTCGCCTCCAACATCGCCTCGGCGTGCCCCCCCGCCCCCAGCGTGCCGTCGATCACGAGCGCGCCGGGCTTCAGCGCCAGGCCGTCCAGCACCTCGGCCAGCAGCACCGGCTGGTGGCGCTCCCAGGTTGGTTCCGGCATTTTCTTCACATCGGTTAACGAATCCACAGCGTGATGTTACACCAAGCAGCCATCGGTCGCAATGGGTCTGCTCCGGAGAGGCCCGTCTGGGCGGGGCTGTTTGACGCCTCTTTCCCGCGCGCTAAAATCACCTCGCACCATCCGAAGCCCGTACACACAGAGACATAATAACCAACACGCCACTAAGAAGGACGTTATGCAAAACCTGATTCTGGGACTCCACTCTCTGAACCGATGGTTGATCGTCGCCGTCGGCCTGGCCGCGATCGTCATCCTGGCGGTGCGGCTGGCAAACAAAGGCAGCTTCGACGGCCCCAGCCGGGGGCTGACCGCGGCCTTCTCCGGCCTGATGGACCTCCAGATGCTGCTTGGCTTGGTCTACTTCATCTGGAACGGCCTCGTCATGGGCATGCTGTTTGCCTTCGGCACGCCGCTCATCCGCCACCGCTGGGAGCACCTGTTCATAATGGTGCTGGCCGTTGCCGCCGCGCACCTGCCCTCCCGCTGGAAGGACGAGCCTGATCAGCTCCATCTGCGAAACACGCTGATCGCTATCGTCATATCCATGGCGCTGGTGGTGGTTGGCGTGCTGGTGCTGGGCGCTCAATACTGGATACCGAGGTGGCCTTTCTAGGCAGACCTGTCTTACTCACAAGAAGGAGCGCGCACCATGTCCCAGGGAGACATCATCGGACTGATCCTGTCCTACATCTACGCCTTTGGCCTGCTCCTGATCGTGGAGGCGCTGGGCAGGCAGCTCAGTTGGCCGCAGCACCTCACCCGCAAGGTGATCCACATCGGGGCCGGGATGTGGACCTGGGGCATCCTCTACTTTTTCGATCACTGGTACTTCGGGGTGATCCCCTTCGCCACCTTCATCGTGATGAACTACGTGTTCTATCGGCGGCAGACCTTCCAGCAGATGGACGATGAGGCTTCCTCGCCCGGCACGGTGTACTTTGCCTTCTCGATCACCGTCCTGTTCATCCTGTTCTGGCGCACCGGCTCCCCGCTCGACCGCGTCCCGATTGCCATGGCTGCCGTCATGACCATGACCTGGGGTGACGCCCTGGCGCACATCGTCGGCAAGCGCTGGGGGATGCATACCTACACCTTCTTTGGGCACACACGCTCCTGGGAGGGGACGGCGGCCATGGTCGCCTTTGGCGCGCTCGCCATGTTCCTGACCCTCTGGCTGCTGCCCGGCTCGGCCTTGAGCCCAGCCAGCGTCGTGATTGGCCCGACAAAGGCAGCGATCATGTCGCTGTTCACGATCGTCGTCGCAAGTCTCGCCGAGGGGGTCTCGCCCTCCGGCCTGGATAACCTGAGCGTGCCGCTCGTCTCGGCGCTGGCGCTCACCTTACTCTACATGCTCTGACCCCAGCCAGGATGACGACCCGATGAACCTCCTGATCCAGCTTGCGGTGGGTATTGTGCTGAGCGGCCTGGTCACGGGCCTGGCGTACTGGCGCGGCTCGCTGACCAAGAGCGGCGGGCTGGGCGCGATGCTGGTTGGCACGCTGATCTTCGGCTTCGGAGGATGGGCCTGGGGCGTGCTGCTGATCGTCTTTTTCGTCTCCTCCAGCCTGCTCTCCCACTATAAGGCGGGCGAGAAGTCGGGGCTGGCCGAGAAATTCGACAAGGGCAGCCAGCGGGATTTCGGACAGGCGCTCGCCAACGGGGGGATCGCAGCCCTCGCTGCCGTGTTATCGCTCGCCCTGCCAATGCCGCTGATGCTGGCCGCCTTCAGCGGCGCGCTCGCCACGGTCAACGCCGACACCTGGGCCACCGAGCTGGGCGTGCTGAGCAAGCGGCCCCCGCGCCTGATCACCACCGGCAAGCCCGTCGACTACGGCACGTCGGGTGGAATCTCTGTGCTGGGCACGCTTGCCACGCTGGGCGGCGGGCTGCTGATCGGGCTGGCGGCAGCCCTGCTGATCGCCGTCAACGATCGTTTCGCCGGGCGAGATTTTGCCGCCCTGCCGCTGATCCCGGTCGCCCTGCTGGCCGGGCTGGCAGGCTCGCTGTTCGACAGCCTGCTGGGCGCGACCGTGCAGTCGATCTACTACTGCCCCACCTGCCAGAAAGAGACTGAGAAGAAGCTGCACACCTGCGGGACGCCGACCAACCGGCTGCGCGGCTGGCCCTGGCTGGACAACGACCTGGTGAACCTGGTCAGCTCGCTCGTCGGCGCGCTGGCGGCCTGCCTGCTCTGGTGGATTTTCACCCGGTAGAACCGCTGCGACCATCGAACCCGCGCTTCAGACGACGACAAACCCCTGCCCTGTCGGTTGAATCGGGCGGAGTGGCACGTTACAATCGTCCTGAGTTTCTCACAAGTCAGTTGGCAAAACCGTAACCACATGAAAGTAGAATTCTTATTCTGGAAAGGATGCCCCTCACACGACGTGGCGCTTGAGCGCCTGCGCCAGGTGATGGCCGAGGAAGGTATCAATAGCCCGGTCGAGATCGTCGAGATTGAGACAGAGGAGGGGGCCAGGGCAGCCCATTTTGTCGGCTCCCCCACCATTCGCATCGACGGGCAGGACATCGACCCGCCGGACGAGGAGGCGATCTACGGCCTAACCTGCCGCGTCTATCATCACGAGGACGGGCGCGCCACGCCGCTGCCCACCCATAATCTGATCCGCCAAGCCCTGCTGGCCGCATGCGAGCCGGGCTGAGTTTGACAAGGTTGTCCCTGGAGGAAGCTGAGCATGGCAAATCTGGCTATCGGCGATAAAGCGATCGACTTCAGCCTGCTGGGCGTTGACGACAAAACCCACGCCCTGGCCGATTACGCGGGCAGCGATCTGCTCGCGGTGATCTTTTACTGCAACCACTGCCCCTACGTGCTCGCCTGGGAAGATCGGCTGATCGAGGCCCAGCGTGATTACGCCGACCGGGGCGTGCAGTTCATCCTGATCAACTCGAACGACCCGAACAGGTACACCGTCGACGACTTCCCACACATGAAGACCCACGCCCAGGAGAAGGGCTTCCCTTTCCCCTACCTATTCGACGAAAGTCAGGAGATCGCCCGCGCCTATGGAGCCGGGTACACCCCGGAGATATTCCTCTTCGATAGCGATCGCAGGCTGGGATACCACGGCGCGCCGGACGACAACTACGACGAACCTGGCGCGGTGAAGCGCACCTATTTGCGGGACGCGCTCGACGCGCTGCTGGCAGGCAAGTCCCCCGCCGTCGCCCAGACCCCACCGGTGGGCTGCACGATCAAGTGGCGGCGTTAGTCAGAGAACGGTGATCGAAATACCAACGGCGAGGCGGAGATCTGCCTCGCCGTTTTTGTTTATTCGAGCGCCAGGATGTGGGTGACGACCGTCGCCCCGGTGCCCCCGATGTTCTGGGCCATCCCGATCGTCGCGTCGGGCACCTGGTTCGCGCCCGCCTGGCCGCGCAGTTGCGTCACCACGTCGACGATCTCGTACACACCGGTTGCCCCCACCGGGTGGCCGCGCGCTTTCAGGCCGCCCATCGTGCAGATCGGCACCCGCCCGCCGATCCTGATCTCGCCCTCCGTTGCCAGCCTCGTGCCCTGCCCCGGCTCGGCGAAACCCGACGCCTCCAGGCTCAGGGTGGACATGATGGTGAAAGCGTCGTGCACCTCAAACAGGTCGATGTCCTTAGGCCCGATCCCGGCCTGCTCGTAAGCCCGGAACGCGCTCGCGCGGGCGGCATCCAGGAAGATCGGGTTGCGCCGTCCGTGCAGGCTCAGGCAGTCGGTGGCCGTGCTGTCGGCCAGCACCCGGACGGGAACCACCTGAGACAGGTTCTGCGCGACCTCGCGCGAGGCCAGGATCACCGCCGCCGCACCGTCGCAGATCGGGGAGCTGTCGTACAGGTTGATCGGCGGGGCGATCATCGGCGCATTCAGGTAGGTGTCCACCGTGATCGCGTGTTGGAACATCGCGTTGGGGTTGGCTGCCCCATTGGCGTGGGCGTTCACGCTGAACTCGCCAAAGACCCGGTGCGGCACGCCGTGCTCGTGCATGTAGCGCTTCATCATCAGCGCGTTTAGGGCGACGAACGTCACCCCCTGGTCGACCTCGTAATCGGCATCCGCCGCCGTCGCCAATCCGGCGGTGACGGTGCGTCCGCTGGTCTCGTCGGTCATCTTCTCCACGCCGCACACCGCGACCGTGTCCATCAGGCCGCTGGCGACAGCGCGCACCCCCGCCTGGAAAGCCACCCCACCGGAGGCACAGGCCGCCTCGACCGCGCTCGCCTCGATCCCCGTCCAGCCCATCCCCTGGGCGATCAACGCCCCCAGGTGCTTCTGCCCAATCAGCTGACCGGCCAGCATGTTGCTGACGTACAGCGCATCCGGCTTCTCGACCCCTGCGTCGAGGCAGGCCGCGCCCAGCGCGTCCACGGCCAGGTCTTGCAGGCTCTTGTCCCACAGCTCGCCGATCGGCGTCTGGCCGATCCCGATAACCCATACATCACGCATAATAACAAAGTCCTCAATCGGTTCGGTTCACTCTTTAGACGTCAATCCTCCTTGAGGATACCGGCCATCACTGCCAGAACCTACCGGATAATTCATAACCACCACCTCTGAGACCGGCCCGCGCTTGCCCGCCTGCGAGTTGATCGCGCGGCGCGCCTCGACGGCTATGATCTCAAACCCCGCATACAGCTCGCGGACGAGGTCGGTATCCGAGTTGCTGAGCATCACCCGGCAGCCCTGCTTGTCCAGGCGGCGGAAGGTGTCGGCCAGCGCCTCCTGCTCGGCCTGGCCGAAGCCCCCGGCGTAATAATCGGTAAAGTTCGCCGTGGGGGTCAGCGGCACGTAGGGTGGGTCGAAATAGACGAAATCCCCGGCCTCCGCCCGGTCGGCCACCTCCCTGAAATCTCTCACCTCGACATCCACCCCACCCAGAGCCTCCGACGCGGCGCGCAGCCGGGATCGATCCAGAATGTTCGGGCGGCGATAGCGGCCCATCGGCACGTTGAAATGCCCCCGCCGGTTCACCCGCCACAGGCCGTTATAACAGGTCTTGTTGAGGT
>Ga0315536_1001383_pt1 | contig 12165 bp, 14 predicted proteins | sample SalMarSW160230MG_FD_203093 | JGI IMG/M metagenome (GOLD analysis project Ga0315536, IMG submission 203093) | Salt marsh sediment microbial communities from the Plum Island Ecosystem LTER, Massachusetts, United States - Salt Marsh Sediment SW1602-30 ... | reverse complement strand
TCATTGTTTCGCTACGTCAGTTCAAAGACAATGGTCAGTTCCAGGGGAATGTCGCCCTGGAAAAAGCGTTTCGGAGGTCTTGAAAATGGCGCCGCATCCTCCACCGCCTTGACAGCCGCTAAATCGAGATGCCTGTCTCTGGAGGCTTTTGTGACTTCTACTCCCCGGACAGCGCCTTCCGGTGTAATAACAAAGCGGATGATCACACGGCCCTCTATGCTCCTCGCCCTGGCCACATCAGGGTATTTCTTGTGCCTTTCTATCTTGAGCCTCACCATCTCGAGATAGTTCTGGGCGGTTACAAAATCTCCTCCGGTTTCATCAACCAGTGTCCCCGGGCTCCAGTCTGCAACCGCAAGGCTTGGCGTCTCGGGGATTTCCGGCATGGCAATGCCTACTACCAGGCTGTCCGGAAGATTCTTTTCAGGAGGTTCCATCTTTATCGGTTTCAGGCGCGGGATGTGCCGCTGGGTGACATTGAGTCTTTTCACCTCTTGAACCTGAGGCGTCTTGGGCCTGTAACGGGGTCGTGGGATACTCCTTGTAGGGGGCTTCGACATATCACGCATGGTCAGTTCGATGTATGTCAAAGCCTTTGAATTGTAGAGACCGCTGACATGCAGGAAGATGATGGTGTGAATAACCAGAGAAACGGCGATGAGACCGCAAAGAAGCCAGTTGGGTCTATTAGACACGGATTTGACAAATGACACGGATGAATATTTACTTGATGTTGCCGAATACTTTTCACTCGCTTTTTGTAAAAGAAATCGCGTCATCTGTGCAATCCATGCCTAGAAATCTTTTTCCGTTGCCAAACACAGGCGACCTGCTCCTGCAGCCTTGGCAATATCCATCACCTTGACAGCCTTGTTCAAGATCACTGCCCGGTCCGCCCGAATCACCACCAGTTCATCCTGCTTCGAACCGATCTTCTCCTTGATACGGTCAAAGAGCTCGGCCAGAGGAACCTCATCAGTTCCAAGGAAGGCTCTTCCCTCCTGGTCTACATAGACCGTGATCACTTCTTCTGTCTGCGGGGCCGCCGCCTTGGCCTGGGGCAACTTGATCTTGATCCCTTCGTCCACCATGAAGTTAGTAGTGAGCAGGAAATAGATCAAAAGCAGAAAGACAATATCAATCAGGGATGTCAGAGGGATCTGAACCTGAAAGCGTTTTCTTTTTCTGGCATGGACAAGCATGTGGGGCTCCTTGAATCGTCAATGTTGATGGGCATGCGTATGGGCATGCGTATGAGACTCTCCGGTATGTCCGTGGACCCGCTGGCCTATGGACTTCAAGAATACCACCGTTCCATCCTGAAGCTCGGCTTCATAACGGTCTACACGCGATGTCAGGTAACTGTGTGCCACCATGGTGGGAAGGGCCACGGCGAGGCCCATAGCGGTTGTGAGCATGGCCTCCCATATCCCACCGGCAAGGACCGCTGCGTTCACCTTGCCTCCCATCTCCTGAATCACCATGAAGGCCTTGATCATACCCAACACCGTTCCAAGCAGGCCAAGAAGAGGGGCAATGTTTCCGATCGTTGCCAGAGCCTGGAGATAGCGTGAAAGCTCTCTGGTTTCCTCTTCGGTAGAGTGCACAAGGACCGTCTCCAGGGTTTCTCGGTCCTGGTCCTTGACCTCCATGGCATGGGTGAGGATTCGCCCCATAGGGGAGTCGTCGGAGCTGACCAGTTCGTAAGCCTTGTGATCTTCTCCATACTTGAGGCACCCGGCCACCGTTTCCACCAACCCATAGCCCCGTATCTTGACCCGACTCAGACGGACAAGTCGTTCCAGAAAGATGGCAAGCGCCAACACAGAACAGAACACAATGGGCCCCACAAGGACACCCCCCTTTGCAAGAAAATCAATCATATCTCTGAACCTCCTTCGCTTGTCTGTGATGGTAAACCCGCCTCTTCGGCGGTTTGCTTTTCTGCTGATTCAGTGTCCTGCGAGCTAAACTCGACCACGTCCGGCTCGCCATCGAAATTAAGGTCCTTCGAGCGCTTCACCAAGGCTTCTGCCTTGTCGTATTCCTCCCAGAGATCGGCCTTTCCGTCCCCATTCGTATCTTCTTCAACGGTCGCAAGGCTTCCTTTCTGATAGGAGTACCACGTATCTGCCTTTCCGTCGCTGTTGTTGTCTTTTTCAGCGCGAACAGCCTCTTCAGAATCGTTATAGAACCAGGTAATCGTAAACCGGCCCGCGCCCTCGTCGTCTTCTTCGCTCTTCGTGAGTCTCCCCTGTGTATTGTAATGTTCCCTCAGATCGCATTGGCCATCGCCGTTTTCATCGATTTCTTTAAGCCTCAATACGCCCTCTTTGTAGCAGTAACGCCCTTCGGGCTTTCCGTCTGCGTCTCCATCAAGGGACATGACCATGGACCAGGGCGGCTTATCGAACCACTGGGTCACCTCAAAACGACCGTCTCTGTCCTGGTCCCGGATGAGCCTCTGTTTGACTCCCTTTGCGTAGTAGACCTTGAGATCCACTTTCCCGTTTCCGTCATCGTCCCTTTCCGCCCGCACCAGCTCTCCGTTCTGGAAGAACTCCCAGGCATCGGTTTCACCGTCGAGGTTGGTGTCGCTTTCAACCCGTTCCTTTTCCTCCTTGGCATTGAAAAAGATCGTCACATCCGCCTTGCCGTCTTTATTGTTGTCCTGCGTTTGCTGGAATATTTTACCCTTCTTGAATAGAGTTACGGTTTCCTTAAGGCCGTCACCGTCAGAATCATAGACCACCTTCGCCGGCTCACCGCCCTGGTAGATCCTGATCCGGTCGATTCGGCCCGTGTACCGGGTGTCTTCCTCCATCTTCTTCGCATTGCCATTGGCATCAAAACGGATAAAAACGTCTTTCCGGCCATCGAAGTTGGTATCTTTTTCCTGGTAGGCTGGGTTCCCATCTTTAAAACGGGTCAGGATGTCAAAGCGGCCGTCGCCGTCGGCATCCTTGTCCTGCCGGATCGGCTTTCCCGCCTCAAACTGGGTGACGATCTCAAACCTGCCGTCTTGATCCAGGTCCTTTTTCTCCTCGTAAAGCTCGCCCTCGTGATACAGGCGCACGACTTCCATATTGCCGTCTCCATCCAGATCGTGACGGCTTTTGCTGGGAAGGCCCTCTTCGTCATACAGGGTGATCCTTTCGATCTTGCCGTCGCCGTCATCGTCTGTGCGTCTTTCCAGGGGCCTGTCGTCCTTATATGTTTGCCACACGTTCACCTCGCCATCGCCATCGGTGTCCTTGGTGGAGCGAGAAAGCTTTCCTTCCTCAAAATAGTATACGGTATCCAGATGCCCGTCTGCCGTCGTGTCCCTTTGCATCTTTAACGGACGTTCCTCGGAATCAAAGTCTATGTTCTGTTCCACCTGGCCGGTCTGTGTTGATGCTCGCCTATGGCGGATTCTTTTGCCTTTCTCAAAATAGTCCCAGGCATCGATCTTGCCGTCGTGATTCAAGTCTCTTTCCGCCCTTTTGATCTCACCCTTTTCGTAGTACTGGAACCAATCCATAACCTGGTCTGCATTGCTGTCGATCTCAAGCTTGACGAACTTGCCACCCCTATCAAAGTGAGCAATCTGGTCGATCTTGCCATCCTCATTGGTGTCGCGCTTTACAGTCTCTTGTCTGGCCGAGGCCAATGAGGGCTGCAAAGCCGCTGCCAGGACGACCGTCATAACAAGGGAGAAAAAGCCTTTCATCAAACACGCCCCCTAACACAAACTAAAAAGCCACGTGACCATGGCAGGCTTTTTGCCTGTTGGCCTTCGTGGCTCTTTTTCGTTTCCAGAATTAGTTTATTAGTAAGGTTAGTAAAAAGTCAGGAGCACCTTCCTGGTGCCTTTTTCTCTGCGCATATTCTAAATAGAAAGGCCAGCGTAAGTCAAGCATCATGTGTGTCCCCGGCTTTCTACTGTGAAGCCGATGTTGACAGCTGCCCAGTCTCAGTATAACAAGCACACATTATGCCAAGTTAAGACTTTAAATATTTGCTTGAATTTATAGATGGTTACCCAGCACATCCAAATTGCATGGAAAATAAATGCCAACTTTATCACCCTAGTGCCTCCTTCGCGATGGAGACTCCCAATGTAAGATACCAACCATTATATGTCCGAATGTATCGAAATTGAAATCGCCATCAGTTAAGTCCCATGACTTCCCATCTTTTTTGTCATCTCGAATACAACCCAAATAGTTGCCGTCTGCTGAAATCGTATAATTAAATTTGCTGGCAGTCACTTCAACAACCACTGTTCGCCTTTTTTTTGCCAGGTTGACTTTCCAACCAAAGAAGTCCTGGAACTCTCTACACCACTCTTGTAGATCTTTCGCTTGTTCCTTCATAATTGGTAGCATCTCACTTCCATGAATCCTCATGAATTGATTGTTGCCATGCATTGCAACTCCCTCCATTTCCAAAGGTTACTACTTCAGGACACACCTCGACATTTCAGGGTCCAGAACCACGCGCACAAAAAAAACCACGCACGCATTCTTTCTCTTCAGAGAAAGACAGCCTCCGTGGCTCCAATGCCAAAAGATATGAAGATAAATTTAGACTAAACTCTTGCAGGTTCCCTGCCTGCCTTATAATAAAACATATATATATGCCATCCTTGTTCCTGTCAAGCTCTTTTGAGCTACGAAAAGGCGGTGCCTGCCATCCGGGACCCAGGTAACTCCCTTCAGATATATCGCAAGCGAAACTATCAGGGAGCATACCACCACTTATGTTTTCTATAAACAACACAAGGCGGATCACACGGTTCGCCCTTACCTGAAGGCAGGTTCCATAGCAAGTTAATGCCTATGATCATGCGCTTCAGTTTCGTGCGTTGGATGAGCGTGTTCGTGGGCACCATGCTCCCCGTTGTGATCGTGTTCGTGGATGTGCTCATCTCCAGCATGAGAATGCTCGTGAGAATGTTCATGCTCGTGTTCATGGACATGGGTGTGCGAGTGTTCATGCGTGTGGACCTCATCCCCGTGCCGGTGTTCATGGATGTGTAGGTGGCTGTGCCCGTGTGAATGCAAATGCTCGTGTTCATGTGTTCCTAGCATGCTCAACCCTCCTTTAGCAGAAGTTACGAAAAATTTGTGGAATCATCATCAGTAAAACCTTTTCTACAAAATTGCTTCCCGTCTCAGGTGGTCTATGGGTTGTACACTCTGACCTTGTCTCGTCCATATCGGCTGCACCTTTCGCCGCAGCGCATGAAATATCGTCGACACGACCAGCGTTAGATGACCGGCCTTACTTACTAAAACTCATTGACAAAGAACCAACACTTTAGAGTATCATCGCCATCGCGAGAAGAGTAGGCAAGACCCATGCCAAGACCTGGCACGTCTGGAAATTGGTACAAAATTTTCAAGAGACAATGAACAACCTGCGGTTCCCCATAGTTGAGCGCAACTTTCCAGTGTATCTGAAAACGCAAAGGTAGGACAAGCTAATGCAAATATTGCTGAGGTGTCAAAGTGGTGACACCCGGGAAAGATACGGTGAGCATCGTTGTGGGGCCAGACTGATGCAACCACCGCACACTCTGACTCCTTGCATAAAACATAAAAAGGGAAAACACGACAAGCAAGTTCCTGAGGTTAGACATTGAACATCCCACTGGCGACCTGCAGGAACGTGTTCGTCTTTGCGGTTCAATTTAAAAGGTAGATTCAAAGGCGAATCTGTTTCGAATGGAAGCAGGGGGATGCCTACAATGTTGAAATCGTTGACTACCATTAGGAGAACGCAAGATGACTGGACATAAGTTGGACCCAATACACCCTGGAGAGATTCTTCTGGAGGAGTTCCTGAACCCTATGGGTATCAGCCAATATCGCCTGGCAAAGGACATTAGTGTACCCTCTCGAGGAATTAACGAAATTGTTCACGGAAAGAGGAGAATCAGCGCCGACACGGCACTTCGCCTTTCACGATTTTTCGGTACAACGGAGAGGTTTTGGGTCAATCTTCAGGCTCGCTACGATTTGGAACTCGAAAAGGATCGGCTCGGATCCCGATTGGACAGTGAGGTTCGAGCATATGTGGCAGCGTAACAAATATGAATAACAACCACCATAACACCGCGAACCCCGCCGCAGAGCCATAAAAAGATGATAATAACAGACAGTTGAATGAGCTGGTAGTCCCAACGGGTACACAGCGTATAAATAAAACAGCAGGTTACAAAGCTAAGGGCCCGGAAAGGGCCCAAGTTTTTTTGCCGCAATGATGTAGATGAAAAGAGCAGTACGGGTAACGTTATCTCAGGGCGACATCAATCCTTCGTCCGACGGCCTTGGCAAATTTCTCTAGAGTAGAGAGGCGAATATCGGTTGAATGATTTTCCATACGAGAGACGACAGACTTGGTCGTCTAAAGGCGTGTTGCTATCTCTTCCTGAGTAAGGCCCGATTCAAGGCGAGCTTGTTTTAAAAGGATTCCCGGTTTGATAGTTTCAAGCCGCTCGTCGTATCTCTTCCAAAAGTCCGGATCTTCTTTCATGCGTCTTTTTTTGTATTTTTGAAAATCACTCATTTCAGCTCGTCCCGCATCTTTCTAATTGTTGTAAGAAGCTGCGGTATCTTATCATGACATGTGTTAAAGACCGCCACGGCATTAACATTGGAATAGTGGTGTGTCAAAATATCCCGCATTCCTTTTGCCTTTTTCCAATCAACCTCCGGGTAGGAAGGAAGTAGCTTCCCTTCAGTAATTTTGTCCAAGTTCTTCAGGGATTCGCCAATAACGATCAACATCATACAGATCGCATCCATTTTTTCAACACCGGCTGAACTGTCGGTGAAGTCCGAAACCTGGTGTATAGCATGAAAGCGCGCGGTAACCTTGTCGGCTGCATCTTCGATCTGATGCAAGATTTCCAGGACAAGTTCTTTGTCACGCATATATTGCCTCCAAGTCGATTCTTTTTTTCAGAAATTGATTCATCTTTTCCCGATAAGTGACAAGGTCTACACGACGGTGAAGTCGTTCTTCAAGGTCATTCTTAATACCCACAAGCATGAAAAGATCTGGTTGAGCAATTCGAATCACAACATCCACGTCGCTATTATCCCCGGCCTCATCGCGTCCCACAGAGCCGAAAACACCGATAGAAAGAATGCCATACTGTTCTGCGAACTCATTCTTATAATGGTGCAATATTTCGAGTATTTGATCGCGGTGCATTTTTTTCTCCATCGCTCTTGCGGTATGGAGCTTCACATTGAGCCATGGACTCAAATAGCAGTTTTTGCCAAACGATAAGTTCCTTATATCACGAGAGTAACGAAGAAGTCCATAGCTTCACATAAATCGAGACAGAAAGGCTTGGTTACCTGGTTACCGATATTCAGGGATAGATAATGTGGGTCATCTAAGAGAAAATGTAAAAGGGGCAAGGAATTCGGAGCCCTTAGGGGCCCGAAATTGATGTCAACAAAAACGAACCCCTCAAAAATGACATAAAATTATAATGATGACAAATAATTGAGTCTTCTGGTAGTGCAGATTGGAGCAGATTGGGGTCAAATCTTTAATCTTGACAAATCGGCCAGTTGTTTTTCAATTGTTTCAAACTTGTGACGTAAATTCTTATCCTTAGCAAGCTTTTTCCACAACCGGCTTCTTGCCTGACTGACGGCACTGTAGTCAACGCCGCCGACCATTTCGCCGATTCGAGGTTGGGTGATCCGGCTGAATCGATACAAAAGCTCCATCAGCATAGCCCGGCCATCGGAGTTCTTGCCTTTTGTCAAAACATCGTCCTTACGTTCTCCACTAAGTCGGAAAAAATGATCCATCAGTTCTTCAGGAGAGAAGACCTTCTTCAACTCCCTCAAGGCAGGTTGTTCCCTTTGACCCTTTTTCTGCCGCACAAATGTGTCCTTAATCCACTGGACAAAACCTTCATCGCCGACAATGCCGCTTCCCTTTCCCAACGCTAACGGATTGTCCAGGTCTTGCGTCAAACCCTTGGCCACAAAGGCCCCATACCTTTTTCGCCCTTTGAAATTGTCGCCTCCCATGTAATCCAATACAAAACCGTAGTTGACAAAATTCCGCCTCTTTTTCTTGAAAAGAAATCCCGGCAAACTGCTTGCCTTGTAAGACATCAGGGCTGCCTGGTTTTCCTTGGCGTCCTTTTTCTGCAATGATTTGATTCTGATCGGGTTAAGATGAATGTAACGGGACACCTCCAGAAGGTAGTTGTCCGCATCAACCAGAAAAGCCTTGTATCTCCCCTGGTACAGATGGCCTACCCGTTTGTGCTGCTTATTGAAAAAGGCGGTGTAGGATATGTTGAAATGGCGCATAAACTCGGAAAGGTTGCCGTCCGGAGTGGTCAGCAAGAGGTGAAAATGGTTGGTCATCAAAACATAGGCGAGGATAGGCACATTGTACGTGTCTGAAGAAATTGCCAGTTTTTCAAGAAAAACCTCCTGGTCTGGTTTGCCCAGGAAGATGTCTCTCCTTTCGTTACCCCTGCAGGTGACATGATAAAAGGCCCCAGGATATTGAATGCGCAATGCTCTTGCCATAAAGACAATCTAACAGGACTTTGCCATTTGTCAAGAATAAAGATTTGACCCCAATCGATTTCCCGGACGAGTTCCAGGACATGCTCAAAAAGACTATGAAGGTTGCGGTGCAATTTCCAACAGAAGAAAATGTATTAAAATATCTCGTCATGCAGGACATAGCGCGGAGGAAGAGTACGGCGTTTGCCAGCGTTGTAGGATACGTAGGACAGAAATACCCCCGGTTTTCCAACGAGGATGTGCATCCTGTCATTGCCCCGGGAAGGACTGCTCTTGCCGAGCTTAAACAGGGAGAGATTAGGCAAACTATCGAGGAATCATCAAATGAGTTTGCCCTGATCATGTTCACCCAGAAAGGATGTAGATTCTGCGATGTTCAGAAATCGATCCTGAAGTTCTTTACGGCGAGCTATGATTGGACAGTGCGATTGATAGATACCGACAGTCACCCTGACCTGTCATCTCGATTCGGAATTGAACAAACACCGAGTATCATCTTGGTTCACAAAAGCTCCAAAGATCACATGCCCATCTCCGTGGGGGTGATTTCGCTCAGAGAGCTTAATGCCCGTGTATATAGATCCATCAAATTCTTGCGCGGAGAAGTGACACCAGAGCAATGGTTCATATATGAGTTTGAAAAGAACGCCGGCAGTGATCCCCTAAAACCTGTGACCCTCACCAGGAAAGAAGGGCTATGAAAAGGCGACTGGTATCATATTTAACGGTGTTTCTGTGCTGTATATTCTCCGCCTATGCCGTACACGGGGATCAATCCGAAATGGGGAGGATGGCAGGAGAGCAGGCAGGTGACAGCATACGACTGGAAATCGATTCTGCAGAGGAAATCAACGAGAAGCTGGCGCAACCACTGACTTCGGAAAGCACGCCCATGGAGACTTTCGGGCCAGAACACGAGCAGCAGTCTTTCAACGCCCAATTGACGGCCCCGTCCTCTGATATATTTCTCGAACTCTTCGCACAGCCGGGTGCATCGGGTGATCTCACAGGTGTATCCATTAAGCAGGATACCGACTTCGACGGCAACACGGACTACGCGTACAACGTACCAGTGATCATTTCGGGTGTATGTGCCAATGGAATCATATCATGCGATGTCGGGACCTGGGATAATTGTACCTATTACACATGGACAGCGAACGATAACCTACAGGTGTCGCTCAGGCAGGAGAGTTCAATATCGGATCTGGCTGCCTGCTATTGCGTCAACAATATTTGTGGCGGCGACCTTGTGTGGAATAATCTCGGCCTGGTGTTGAAAGATCTGGGAGGAGGCGTTGTCGCAGCAGTGCAATCCAAAGACGCTCATTGTACGATTACCAATGTTTCCATTGAGGGTTCGGTAATCCAGTATTACGGCCAGGAGACGGCTGAAATGGGCAATGGCCTCCAAGGCGTGTACATTTCCGGCCCTGCCGATCCGGAACAGTTTTATGGGGCGGGAGCGCTTCCGGTTGATGCTGAGGTCGCCAGCCAAACAGGCGACCCGGACAGTTATTATTCTCAGCTTGAGGATGCCTTTACCACTCAGCCTGACGCAGGCCTTGTGAGCTGTACGGTCAGCCACAGCGTAGCTTTTGCCCAGACCGGTACTTCCACATTTGAGGGTCAAGTGGGCGTGACTGGAAACAACTATTGGGAAGGCAGTATGATCACGACCATATCCGATACTGTCAATCTCGGACTCTCCAGGGTAACTTCAGCGTTTATCACGTATGTAGGTTACGATGATGCGATCAGGATCTATGTGAACGGGCGTTTGGCCTGGCAGGATTGGCCGGGCTGTTATGAACGGTCCACCAGTTTCTATACAACCCCGTGGGTGCCGGTTTCTGTGGGTTACTTTAATCGCGGCAGCAACAGATTACATGCGTCCATATGTGTCCAAGGCGACGGGGAGGGGTGGTTTGGCTATCGCATAGAGAGTTCGGACTATGATGCTTATCTAACCACCGGTGGTAACTGTAAACCCGGCAACTCCTGTCAAGTGAAGGAAGAAAAGGTGTGTGACAGCGCGGGTGTAAACTGTGTCCAGACATGGTACAGCTTCATGCCGACGGGATTAACGCCACTGCCCATGTGTGAAACGAATACATCCGCGGATGTCGGCTCATACACCGTGTGTATGGATGGCAGCAGCGCGACCCTGTATAGTGGTTCTCATGCAGAGGTCGTGGCGTCCGGGGAAGATATATGGTGGCGTATAGAACGTGTCTATTTGTGTAAGTTCGAGGCTGATGAATACGACTTTGGCAATGTTTTACAAAGAACAAGGCATATTAGAGACACGGAACAGGACAACGTATCGACGCTGTACTTCGAGGACTATAATCTGGAAACCGGCTTGGTCACCCCTTACACCATAGACCTTCCCGAAAGATCTGATTACGAAACATGCGAGCAAGGCTGTAAGCTGAGAAAGCCGGTTCAAGACACGGAAGCAGGCGCAGCAGGAACGACGGCTGATTACCGCACTACAGTAGATAGCTACGTTTACCTGTACAGAAAATGTGAGGGGAATGTCTGCCCGGTTGAAAGTGGAGAGGAAATCATAGAAGACTGTGCCTGTCTGAACGAGTTTGAGGAAGCAGCATCGATGATGCAGGTCCTGGACAACGCGGCGGATGACCTCATTTGCAGTGAATACGACGAAGAGGGAAACTGTATCGGCCAGATCTACATCTTCAAGGGCAGTGATGAGCGCTGCAGGTCGGACGGCCTCACAATCGGTTTTGATGACTGCTGCAAGGACGACGAATACTGGTTCGGTCTCGGGCAATGCAAGGAAGAGGAAAAAGACCTTGCATCATCCAAAGCCGAAGGCTTGTGCCACTATATTGGTCGGTATTGTTCAGAGGAAATCGATCTGGGATTTACCGAAATTTGCATAGAGCATAAGAAAACGTATTGTTGTTTCAATTCCAAGCTTTCCCGAATCGTTCATGAACAGGGAAGACCACAGTTGCAGAGCGACATAAGCAGCTGGGGCGACCCTGAGAACCCCAACTGCCAGGGATTCACGCCAGATGAATTTCAGATGCTTGATTTTTCGAGAATAGACCTCTCTGAATGGTACGGTGATATTCAAGTTAAGGCGCGGGATCAGATAGAGAACGAAATGCAGGAATCTGTTCAAGGTTTCTACAATGAGTTCAGTGAGTAGCTGGGGATACGATGGGACAGGTGGGATGGCATCTGTCTAGCTGGTGCCCATTCATGAAACATGATCCAATGAATGGGTAAAGGCGTCAGTTTGCAATTCAGAAATGAGCTTTGTTTGCTCTGAGCAGGGCCGCACAAGGGTTTACAGTGGAGGCGTACTTTTCGTACGTCGCAGGCGAAAACCTGCGGAGAACGCCGCTCAGAGGGAAAAGGGCCATTTATAGATGGAAGCTCGCTAGACCATCACATAGGAAAGATCTTCAAAGCAGGTGTAATCCTTCAAGAAGGCGAGTTTGATGGTATCCGTGGGGCCGTTGCGCTGTTTTGCAATGATGATTTCGGCAACACCATCGGGGATACGATTTTTCTTGTTCTTGAACGCGTCTTCACGGTGAATGAAGATAACCAGGTCCGCATCCTGCTC
>Ga0315536_1001380_pt1 | contig 12171 bp, 13 predicted proteins | sample SalMarSW160230MG_FD_203093 | JGI IMG/M metagenome (GOLD analysis project Ga0315536, IMG submission 203093) | Salt marsh sediment microbial communities from the Plum Island Ecosystem LTER, Massachusetts, United States - Salt Marsh Sediment SW1602-30 ... | reverse complement strand
TCCATCCGCTTTTTTAGCGCCTCTGGCAGCGATCGTAGATAAAGAATTGTATTCTTTCTCTGCTCCATAGATTAATATGTTTCCCTTCTCTGCGATTAAGCGGCCGGTTTCTTCAGCAAGTTTTTCTAATTCTTCGCTGTATTTTAAATCAGCCGCAGAACCCATTACGCCTATCTGCATTTTTCTTTTCCTGGTCGATTTCATATGTTTGTATATTTAACAAAATTCCCTTCCCGTTTTGGGAAGGGGCTGAGCTGATATAAATTAAAATTTTCCAACATCAACGCAACCCTTTCCCGGAAGAAGGGTTGGAATGACGGGAGTTCTGTCTTTTTAGAGCCAACTTGTAGCCGCCCACGCCTCTATTGAGCCATCTGGAAACCCTGGCTACCGTGGTTGAGCTCAAACCCGTTTCTTTTTCGATTTCAGAATAGGGCACTCCCCTATCAAGCATCCGGGCTGCCTGCCATCTTTTTCCAAACTCAATAATTTCCTGTTCGGTTAACAGGTCGCGAAAGAACCTTTTTGCCTCGTCGATGTTTTTCAGCGAAACTACGGCCTTAAGCAGCTCTTTGGTTTTTGAATTGTCCCATTTGGCTGTCATAATCGCTTTACTATAATAAAGCACTTTACTAAAATAAAGTATAGCAAACCAAAAAATAATGTCAAGAGTTTATCAAAAAAATCGCCCTTGGGCGATTCCTATTGCCTCGATCTCTTAAAGATGGAGAAGGGTTGCTTAAACACTCAAAAAGTACCAATACGGCGATATGTGTAAACAATAATTCGGTTAATTATGCAGACCTTACGAGTTCGATTTCTGGCATTGTTTTCCCTGAAGGTAGGGTTGCCGCATACAAGACAGACCCTTGTCATTTCCTTCACCTTTAAAATTGTAAATTGCTTTCTACTTCTATAGTCTATGGAAGTTAGAATATATGTCAACACGATAATCCAACCGCTTTTGACAAAAGATTAACGACAACTTATAAGAAAGATAGAAAATTAAAAATATAACAAAAGCGATGATTAAGGGTGGGTAAAATTTACGATTTTGACAAAATCGATTCTTTAGACGAAAAAAGACAGGTCCTCAAAGAATTAATCGGCAAACCCGTAAGAATAACCATGCAAAGAATTACCAGTGTGGGCATGACTGCATATATAGAACTGGACCCAGAAGATATAACCGGCATAATTAAAAATGTGGGTAAGCGTGTGTTTGGAATAAAAGAAAATCCGGAGGAAAAATATCCTCAAGGCGAAATAATATCCCACATCATTAAACTCGAATTATTATAAAAGCCTCTTTTCGTCAGGCTTTTTTATTTTATTAATTCAAAATAAAAAGGTGCTGGAAAAAGCACCCTCAACTACTTTGAATTACTCCATATAGAATATAGAGCCATTAGGAAAAGTATAGCCCAGACTATAAAGAAGACGCATACGCAGCAACCTCTTTGCCCTTTCTTCCTCTCTTTGTCTTTTTCGCTCTTCACCCTTCTCAACTATCAATATTCAATTTTAAATTTATTTAATTATTTCTAGGCTATCTTCTGCCGCCTGTCAACGAAACAAAAACCCTATACGCTGGCGCATCGGGTTTTGAAGCTTTCGAATAACGAGATTCGTTTTGCTCACTTAGAAATCAGTAAAAGAATCGTAGCTTCGCTCAAGGGTTTTAGGCCGTGTTCTTAATGCTGCCCATTCATGGTACTTCGAACTACTTGATTCTTTTTCTATTTTCCATTCAAGGTTTCTCACGAAAAACGAAACGGCTTTCTTAATTCCCGGCAATTGCATATCGTCTAGGAAGATTAAACTCCCTCCCTCTAAAATGCGGCCCAGATAAAACAAATCGACAAATACATGTTCGAATCTGTGATTACCGTCCACTACCGCAAAATCAGCTTTTTCTTTTGCTACAATAAGGCGGGGCAAAACAATCTCCGACGGTTCCTTATGGAATTCAGCGCGCCCAAAAACTCTGACCTCCCGTAACAGTTGAAGTCCGATATTTGAAAACCGGCTATCCTGATTTGGATCGATAGTTATGAATCGAAAATCGCTCTTTTCGGATAGTTCTTTCGCCGCAAAAACATTCAAGGCAGCGAAGCCATAACCAAGCCCAATTTCTATCACCTTTTGAGGGTTTTCATTCTGGACAAATTTCTGCAGACTCTCTCCCCCATCCGGATCCAAGGAAACGGGAAAGATATCGTGTGCTGTTTTGTCCAGTTCGGCGACAACTCGACCCGAAGAGGAAATTTCTTCAATTTTCTTTTTTGCAAGATTTTCCATATTTATAGGTTTTACCTAAATTTCTTTGGCAAAAGTAGCCATGTCAAATTCTTCTCCCGTATCTTCGCTCTTCATCTTCCTTACCTTTTCTGCTTTAAAACCCACCTTTCTGTAAAATAACCTTGTCTTCCTGTAGGGCTCTGATTCCTCCGAATCTGCCACAGTATCAACCTGTAATTTTCTGATATCCAATCTCTTCAGCTCTTTCTCCAGAGCGTTGAATAACTTTGTGCCTATGCCCTGTCTGTGAAGTTTCGGGTCCACCCCTATCCAGCTAAGTTCGGCCATTCCATCTTTTGAGGTGTAGGTTATGAATCCCAGAATTTTGTCTCTTTCTCCATAAGCAATTCAAGATTACCGGAATAAAAACGAACAATGTTACATTGTTCGTTTTTTCTTGTTCTGCTTTTTTAATAGAGCAATTTTCTCCTCTACAATAGAATTTTCAATTTTTCTGTAGAGAGGAACCGGCTTTTTATCTACTTTAACCTTTGTGTACGTAGGATAATTCCATCCATTTTCCAATATTTTAAAATTTATATAACTGGCTATATTCTCGGCACTCTTCGGTAAAAATGGATGAATCAAGACGCTTAAACACTTAACTACATTAGCGGTAACGGCCAAATCATTCTCGGCTTTTTCGGTGTTATCTTCCACAGCTTTCCAGGGTTCATTCTTCTCTAAATATGCATTGGTTCGGTCAACTAATTTTAGGAATAGCTTTAAGGACTCTCTAAATTTTCCCTCTTCGATTGCTGACCCCATTGAAGAAAAGGTTTCTTTCGCTAAATCCAGAAGCTTTTTCCCTCCCCCCCTTCGGTTACCGGAAAGGTTTACGCCATCCGGAAAATTTTTGTTAATCAAAAAGAGTATTCTATTTACTAAATTACCGAATTTACCAATCAATTCCGAGTTGACTTTTTTGGCATATTCTCTCCACGAGAAATCTGCATCAGCATTCTCTGGACCATTCATTCCCACATAAAACCTGATAGTTTCGGGGTCGAAATCAGCCAGAAATTCAGGTAACCAAACCGCCCAATTATTACTTTTAGAGAATTTTTTACCTTCAAGATTGAGATACTCAGACGAGACAATTCTGTCTGGAAGTTTCAATTTACCACAAGCGAGAAGTATCGCAGGCCATATAATTGTATGAAAGAGAATATTATCTTTTCCATGCACGTAGTAGTGTATGGATTCATTCTCCTGCCAAAAAGTTTTCCAGGCATCATTCTTTTTTAAAATTTTTTCCGCCCACTCCTTTGAAGCTGACAGATACCCACATACCGCTTCGAACCATACGTAAATACTCTTACCTTCGTAACCGCTTAAGGGAACGGGGATGCCCCAATTAATATCGCGGGTTATTGAGCGATCTCGTAATTTTTCACTTTTTAAAAATCCAAGCGTTGAATTTCTGGCATTTCTTCGCCAGCCCTTACTTTTTTCCGCCCACTCCGATAATTTGCTCTGAAAATGAGACAATTTAAAGAAAAAATGCTCAGATTCTTTCCATTCTGGTTTATCTCCGCAGATTTTACATCTTTGCTTTTCAAGTTCGGCTGGATCTAAAATTTTTCCGCACCCATCACATTGATCCCCCATCGCGGTATCACCACAATTTGGGCAAACACCTTCAACGTAACGATCGGGTAAAAATCTTTCACATTCTAGGCAATAAGGCAAATTCTCTGTCTTTTTATAAATAAACCCATTCTTATAAAGATACAAGAAAATTTCTTGAACTACTCTATGGTGAGTATCGCTTGTAGTCTTTGAGTATAGGTCATAAGAAAACTCTAACTTTTTAAAGATTTCTTTAAATTCATTATGATATCTGTTAGCAATATTAGCGGGATCAGTTTTCTCTTTTTCTGCTCTTACAGATATGGGAGTGCCATGACAATCACTCCCCGATACAAATAAAACATCATTTCCTTTCAGGCGAAAATATCGGGCCAAGAAATCGGAGCCCAAAACACCAGCCAGATGCCCTAAATGAAGGTGACCATTGGCATAAGGCCAAGCGGCGCCGATAAATATCTTCTTTTTATTGTTTTTAGTTTTTCGCTTACTTTTCATTAATCTATTATTTATTAGCCTTTTCCATGGCTCTATAATATAAGAATAAAAAAATAGCGTCAATCAACTAGTAATGAGGACGTCTATTTCATTCTGAAGTACCCCAGATCGAACTTTCTGTGTTAGAAATTTCATTCAAAGCTTCCTCCGTTTTATCTAGTATTTCTCCAATAGCCATAAATTTACTTTCTTAAATTTTTATATATCTTCTCAGTTGTTCGAAATTTATAACCGGGAATTCCTTTTCGGAAAGTGTCTTATGGTCTATCCCTGGAGCCTACTGTGCTCGCGTCTTAATCTTTCAAGAGCGGTCGGGTGGCTTTTAAAGAAGTTTTGGATTTTTCTGGCATTTCTTTCTGAAATGTTGTTTTCTTTAGCGCTTATTAATGCGAGCGTTTCTATATCGAATTTAGCGTTTATATTCCTCTGTTTAGAGACGACATGGAAATGTGTGGGTTGATGGTCTTTAGGGTAAACCTCTATTTTCAAACCTCCAATAACCGCTATAAGCCTCTTGATTTTATAAATTGTTCCATCGGGCAGTACTTGTGTTGAATCGAGGTGCATTTCTAGTAAATCAGCGACACTTAATTTAGGCCCTTTATTACTAGAAGAAACGTTTTGTCGTTGATTTTCTTCTTTGTTATTTTCATCGATTAATTTGATTAACTTATTTATCGGCAAATAATTTTCGTAATTTTTCCAAACTTCATTGGGTTGCCCCAATTTAAATTTATTTCGCTCGTTTTCGTTCTCAAATAATCCGGTTACGACACCAAGAGCGTATTCTCCATCTCTTAGTTGGAAAACTTTTCCATACAGAATTACACCCATTTGTTTATTACGATCATGTTCCATTAGCGAAGGTATATATTTCCTTCTGATTTGTTGTTCCATACCAACAAGCGCACCCTTAGTCAGACATTCAAGGTGACGATCTACGTGCGTAGTGCTTGCTATGCCTGCAACGATTTTCATATTTCTGAATCGAATGACTTAAGCGGAAAACTGTTCTCCACAACTGCAAGAATATCCTTTCTTGTTAGGCTTTATTGCCTTGGTACACTTTCTACAGCGGAAAAGACTAAGGAAATCTTTATACTTATCGAGTGCATATTGCATGTCACCTTTATTTATGGTCAATTTTTGTGGTGTACTGTGTAGATCAAGATTAAAAAGATATCTGTTCGTTTGTATGTCATTAAAAAGACCTTTAAAGGATCCGGATCCTGGGTCTATGTATGTGTTAGATTTCAAATAATTTTTAAGAGGTTGCCACAAATCTTCAAGGCGATAATTGTCTTGGTATTTGAGTGGGACATGGAACATTTTACACAATCTTTTGACTTCTTGTTCAAGATAAATACGGAGGTGTTGAGCAACACCCTCACCATTTGAACCATTTATCAAACTTTCGACTTTTTCAATCTTATCCTTTGTCGGCTCTATAATAACACTCTCAAGTTTCCAACTCATAATCTCGTAAGATTTCCAACTAAGTCCTTCCAGTTGTTGAATTAACATCTCGAACCATGTGCGGTCGTGCGTCAAAATAAGGAATTGATAGTCTACAAAGTGATCTCTTATAATCTCTATTAACTGTCGACGATGGTTTGCGTCGATACTATTAACTACATCATCCAAAATAATCAAGTTTGTCGTTTTATTGAGGTGCCTTACAGAGGCAAGAAAGAAGCATAGCCCAAGACTATTAAGATGAGAATCACTTAGGTATTTTATGGGTTGATCTACTTCCTGTCCGTGAAAACTTAGTTTAAAGGTTATGCCCCTACCTATATCCGAAAAGTCCAAGCGAACATCTTCGTGATTGTCATGTTTATGCAGAATTTTATAAAAATTATTTAAATCATTAGACATCGCTCTCAAAACTGAATCCATTGAGTCTTTTTCGAATTGTTCGTACAAACTTAGTACTCTTTTTAAGGTTTGTCGCTGAGTTTCGAATTCCATTTTTATAACAGACCGCTTTTTAAGTTGTGAAAATAGCAATTCTATATCCTTTATTTTGCCAATAGACTCACTAATTTCATTAATTTTTGAGGATGGTTTTCCGACATTTTTGGCCTGCCCCATGTACAACTTTAGTAATTGCTGTAGAATATCGTTAATCTTTACCGGGAAATTTGAAATCTGTTTAGTCGTCATTTCTTGTGGAAGAATTAGATGGACAATATCATGTTTATAGCTGGTAATCGCGTCTAAATTTATATCCTGAAAGGTGAGAGATTTACCGAGATTATTTTTATAATAATCTTGGGTAGAATTTACTTTCTGAGCGATAATTCTCATATCCTGATAAATAACCTCTAAATCGTCCAGTATCTGCTTCTTGTCCTTCTCTAAGTTACTGCTTAGGCGTAGCTTGTTATCAATGAGCTCACGAAGTTCGTCGTTCGCTATTGCTTGATCGCAGAAAGGACATATATCTTTGGAATAATTAAATTTCTCAAAAAGTTCTTTACCTGTTCGATAAAAAGCTCCGAACGATAAAGTTTCTATCTTATCTTTATCCTTGAATAATCGCTGCACCTCGGTTTGCACTTTATTTATTCGTTCTGAGAGTTTTTTATCAACCTTAATATTTTTAATAAGTCTTTGGAATTCCTCTAACTGCAAAAAATCCTTCACCTCCTCTCCTTTAAAGAGCGTATTTTCTATTTCTTTAATTATGTCCGTTGTCTTATTGGTGAGATCAATCTCTAATTTATGTTTTTCTGATAGATTCTTTAGTAAATTTTTTATGAAATTGACGGAGTGATCGGGATTGATTGATTCCTTTTCTACTTTTTCTCCCAGAACGCTACCAGCCTTGTCAACTATCTGATCCTTAATTCCTTCTATTTGAGACTCAAGAACTGCCTTTTGGATTTCTTGTTCTATTTTACCCAACGACCTTTGAAGGGCATCCCTTATAGTTGGGATATCTCCATATCCACTAACCTTCAGGAAAGAAACTAATTTTTGTTTTTTCGTTTGATCTACAAAATCTCTTAACTTAGTATAGGAAAGGATTATATTGTCTCTCGAAAAGCCTTCCAAAGGGTTATTAGGGGGTTGTTTAATGATTACCTTACTATCGTTATTGATCGACTTAGTAATGATTGATCCGTCTGTGAGTTTTATCTCAACATAAGATTCATTACTTGCTGGAAATTTGAGGTGACGCAAATCTGCGTCTGAACAGCCTTCTCTTTTTAATTTTTCTATTCGGTTATAAAACAACCATTCTGCTCCTTCCGAAAAAGAAGTTTTACCAGTCCCGTTGTCACCGTAGAGAATAATGCCTCTGCAATTACCAAACTCAAGAGTATTTTTATTGAAGATACCTCTAAATCCCTCTAGTGTGATTTCTTTTAGAGATTCTTTAATCATATGACTTTGTCCTTTTTTCTTGTAACGTCTTTGTAATGTTGTCTGCATTTAGCTGACCCTTCTTGTATAGGTTTTTAAGGACTTTAACGGTTCGTTGATCCAAATCGTTCTGTTTATCTAAGGTCACAATAAAGAAATTATTTAGCAGTTTCTCACAAGGTTGGATTGTAGCTTTGTTAGATTGTGATTTCCTTGTTTTCTTTCTATTTTTCTTCTTCATAAAATAAAAGCCGCCAAATCTAAAAGGCGGGCTTTTTAAGGTAATTATATTTGAAACTTTTGTTCATATTATCACATAGTTTTCTTTTTTCAGATTACTCCCCCTACTGAAAATTTCAAGGAAAAATAGGTAAAATTTATTGTCTTTCCAGCCGGTCGCCGCAGTTATCAATGACTATATGTTCCTCGTCCGCGCCCAGCGGTTCAAACCGCTTTTTAAAGGTTTCAATCGCCGCTTTATCAATATAGAAAGCACCCTTCTCCGAAAATCCGGTGCGCTTAAGAGTGCGTTGCTTCATCACCTCCTCTGTGCACTTGACGTGATAGAGCTTAAAATCCGCGCCTGCCTTTCTTATCCTTTCCCTTATCTCGTCCCTCCGGGCCCTGCTCCAAAACCCGTCATCAAAAATGACGTCCAAATCGGCTTTTAGGCATTTGAAGGCAATTTCCTGCAAAAGTTTGGTAACTCTCTCGTGATAATCGGCAAACTTTTCCGCCGGCGGGTTGTCGCCGTACAGGGCAATCATCCACTCGTCATTGGAAAACCGCAGAGCGCCTGTCTCCTTCTCCAAAATTTTGGCGAAGGTGGTCTTGCCGGCACCGACAAACCCGTAAATCATATGGGCTGTGGGCTTTTTGTGAGGTGTGTTTTTTATGTTCATATGTTTTCTGCCTTAAAAATAACTCCCGGGGCTGAAAATTTCAAGCTAAAACCAAAAAACCCGACCCGATGCCAAAGGCGTATAGGGTATAGGGTTTTTTAAATTCTTATTAAATAGTTATTTTTGCGGGAGGAGGCCGAAGCTTTTCAGGTGAATCTTCTTGGCTTCGGGGTCGAACAACCCTATGTAGGAAACTCAAGACTGCCTGTAATGAAATTGATTTTATTTCTTTAGGTGTTCAAGAGAATAAATTTCCTTGAACATCCCGTTATCAAGCAAGTAGAATTTTTTTACTTTTATGTTTTTCAAAAAATATCTGTCATGAGATACTACCAAGATCGCTCCCTCGAACTGCGAAAGGGCCTGTTCTACTGCCTCATTAGACTGAATGTCAAAGTGATTCGTTGGCTCGTCTAGCAAAAGGAAATTTGCACCTAGCGCAACAATTTTCGCTAGATATAATCTTCTCTTCTCGCCCGCACTTAAGTTATAGATTTTCTCCGATTGTTTTCTCCCGGAAAAAAGAAACTTTCCTAAAAGTCTTCTTGCTTCACCTTCTGGAATTTCAAGGCCTTTTTCAAATTCACTCAATACTGTTTTCTTTTCGTCATGGAAACTAATTTCTTGCGGCAAATAGCCAATATTTATATTTTGATTCCACTCAATCTTACCCTCCTTGAGTTTTATTTCCTTGGTCAAAATCCTTAGAAAAGTTGTTTTTCCGGAACCATTAGCACCCAAAAGGGCTATTTTATCTTTACCATAAATATTGAGACTAATCTTCTTTAAAATCTTTTTAGTTTTGAAGGAAAAGCTAATATCTTTTACTTCAAGTGCTCTCTGGCCTTTTTCTAAATAATTTCCAAAATGAAAGCTAAGCTTCTTCTCTGATAATGGCTTTTTTATCCTTTCTTCGCTATCTAAAAATTTTTCAAGTTTCTTTTCTCGAACTTTTGCCGCTCGGTCAAATTTATCTGATAAAGAACGGAAGAAGACTCCATCTTCATGAAGCTTTGATAAAGTGCTACGGTCTACTGTTTTTGCTCTTTCTTTCAATTCTTTGATATTTTTGGAAATTTTCTTAATTTTTTTCTGCTGAAGTTGATATAAAGATTCCTGCCTATTCCTTTCTTCCTCTTTCACCCGCTTATAATCTGTGAAGTTGCCGGAATATATCCTACTTCTCCGGCCTTCATCTGTTAACTGTAAATCAATTATTCTGCTAGTGATTTCGTCCAAAAGCCATCTGTCATGGGAAATTAACAGAACTCCACCCTTGAAAGAGGAAAGGAATCTTTTCAATAGGTTAATGCCCTCGAAGTCCAAATTATTTGTTGGCTCATCTAAAAGAAGAGTAGTGGGCTCTTTCGCAATGATCCGTGCTAATCCTATTTTGACTAATTCGCCACCACTAAAAGCACTTAATTTTCTACTTAATTCTATATTTTGCATGCCTACCTCACCTAAATACTTCTTAATTCGCCAATTCTCTTCAATATGTTCTTCGGAGAAAAATTCTTTGACACTCTTTTCGAAATCGGTTTCCAGAATCTGGGGAAGGTAACCAATTCTTTCCTTTTTGTCGATTACTACACTTCCTTCGTCTGGTTTAATCTCACCGATAATAATCTTTAATAATGTTGTCTTGCCGCTTCCGTTATCTCCAACAAGCCCTACCTTTTCGCCCCTATTTAGAACGAAAGAAACATTAGAGAATATATCTCTATCACCGAAAGATATTTTAAGATTTTCTACTTTAATCATTGAATTACAATATTACGACAATTATCCTTTGCGTTCATAATAAGCCATTTCTGCCTTAAAAATACCTCCCGGGGCTGAAAATTTCAAGCTAAAAACCCGAAATATCGGGTTTTGAGTTAAACAACGGAGTGATTGAAAGTTATTTTTGTGGCAGGAGGCCGAAGCTTTTCAGGTGAATCTTCTTGGCCTCGGAGTCGGTTAGATATTCAGTTCCTCTATATCTCCCCTATTAAGGTATTCCTTAATTTTAGAATATTCCTCCAAAACTATTTTTTCATTCTTCTTACCATTGAACCAGTTGTTTTTGTTGAGACCATCAACATTATAAACCGCTAGGCACAATTTAATATTCTTTGGAAAGTGTTTCTTTATGGTCATCAAGGCTCTCCTGGAATGATAATCCTTGGTAAGCACCATTAACTTTTTGACGTTCTTAAATCCAATCTTATCCTCAATAACCATCTTAGAAAATAATACATTTTCCAGAGAATTTGTTGCTTTGTCTTCCAAGATTATATCCTTAGCTTTGACGCCCAGTTTAATCAATCCCGATTTCATATCCCTTGCCTCACACTTTTTTGTTACCCGGTTGATTCCCCCGCTGATTAAAATTTTCGGAATTAGTCCCTGCTTATATAGGTTATAGGCTTCAAGAATCGCTTCCTTATGTCTTGTGCCAAATACGAACAGCAAATCTGCCTTCTGGATTCTCGGCTCCACAAAAATATATTCTGTTATATCTTTAACATTCATCTTCATAATCTACTATCCTAGCATAAAAATCACCTTGCGGGTGATTTTGAAGCTTCCGAATAACGCCTTTGTTACTTTAAAATAAAAAAGGCTCCTGACCCCATTTTCCCCCCTCTTTGGATTCTCACTATGGAGCAGTTGTTTTGGCAATACCAACGAACTCTCTTACTTTTTCAATGTCTTTAAGGTCGGTTCCTTCTTGGTCGGTCTTGGTCTTAGAATCTACCCCGGCCGGCTTAACCTTTTTGATAGCTTCGGCTACATTATCAGGGCCCAACCCTCCTGCCAGGATGACGGGAATTTTCACAGACTCAACAATTCTTCTGCTTATATCCCAATCATGTATTTCTCCGGTATTCCCAACCTGAAAATCATTATCTTTGAACGTATCAAGTAGCAGGTAGTCGGCCGCATTCTCGTATCCTTTAGCAACCTCAATACTGCTTTCGTCCAGTACCGGGATACTCCTCATAATTTTCAGACCAGGAAAGAGCCTTTTTATCTCCCTGACGTTATCAGGTGAAAGATCCTCCGGCACTACGGCCAAATGCAGGATATCCGGTCTTACTTCTCTCACAAGCTTTTTGATTTCTTCCAAGTCAGAATGCAAATACAGGGCTACTTTTTTTGTCTCCCTCGGAAAGGCATTAAAAAGTTCTCGCGCCTCCTTGAACGTTAATCCTTGCTTACGTTTTTCCTGCCCCACCAGAACCCCGATATGGTCAACCCCTAATTCAGCTAACTTCTTGGCTTCCTGGGGGTTGTTCGCTTCATAAATTTGTACAATCATTTTATTTATTTCAACTTATTGGATATGAGCCTTGTCGCGCCGAGCCAAACCGCCCAATAAGCTGGTAGAAAAAGCCACATCCAGGGCCCCTCAAATTTTTCTATACGGAGAAAATTGTTGACATAAAAATATTCAAAAACAAAGGCGAATACCATTACAATCGCCAGGAACAGCCAGGCTCTTTTGATGATTTTGTTTACG